>OFFX01001791.1_pt1 | contig 14692 bp, 11 predicted proteins | sample 1521511 | NCBI WGS metagenome assembly OFFX01 (sample SAMEA3504125, study PRJEB24116) | mouse gut metagenome | biome: mouse gut; feature: mouse-associated habitat; material: faeces | place: Denmark | collected 2011
CACATAGCCGTGATTCTGGGAGGAAATATAAACCCTGCCGCTTTTTAAATCCTTTACCGGGTGATTGCCTCCCCGGTGCCCGTACTTCATCTTAAAGGTATCCGCCCCCGTGGCAAGGGCCATGAGCTGATGCCCCAGACAGATTGCAAAAATGGGTATATCGCTGTCGTAGAGCTTCTTTATTTCTTTGATAATCTCCGTACATTCCTTGGGGTCGCCGGGGCCGTTGCTTAACATAATGCCGTCCGGCTTATCTGCGATAATCTCCTCCGCCCTTGTCCCCGCGGGATACACCGTAACCTCGCATCCGCGCCCCGCAAGGGAGGCCGCAATATTATCCTTTGCGCCGAAGTCAAGAAGCGCAACCCTTTTGCCGGCCTGTGCCCCCGGCTGCGCAGATTGCGTCTGTAAAACCTCCGGCTTTGCAGAAAGCCCCCGGCCGTCCTTTTTTTCAAAATGATATTTATGGGAACAGGTTACTTTTTCAACTACTTTTCCGGTAGTATATTGTTTTAACTGGGGAAGAATCAAGGCAGAATTATAATTTTCATCGGTGGTAATCATACCGTTCATAGTGCCTTTTTCACGAAGAATCTTGGTCAGCGCGCGGGTATCGATGCCCGCAATGCCCGGAATTTCCTGCTCGGCCAGAAATTCCTGTATCGTTATTTCCTTTCGGAAATTACTTGCCGTGCGTGAAAGCTCCCTTACAATAAAAGCGTCCGGCCACGCCCTTTTCGACTCCATATCCTCCCTGCACACCCCGTAATTTCCAATCAGGGGATAGGTCATGCATACTGCCTGTCCGGCGTAGGAAGGGTCCGTCAAAACTTCAAGATACCCCGCCATGGAAGTGTTAAAGACAATTTCACTGATAACTTCCCTGTCGGCGCCTATATGCGTTCCTGTAAAAACAGTGCCGTCTTCCAGAATTAAAAATGCTTTCATCCAATTCCTGCTCCCTTTCTTTTTATTTTTCTCTGAGTAATCGGTTCATTATAGCATAAGAGATTTGCCTGTTCAACCGGCAAATGCACTTTCTCACTCCTTATGCCGGTAAAACGAAATACATGCCAGCGCGCAGACCATCGGTATCGCCGCATACCCGGCGTTTCCGTTTCCACGGTTAAGCAGCACATATCCCGCCCCCGCAAATGTCAGGATGATAAATACTATACTCAATACAAGCACCAGTTTTTGCATACTGTCCTCCTCCATCTTCTTTCACCGGGAAGCCGCCTTCTCCTCCATCCACTCCTCCATGCAATCCTCTATAATATAGAAGGGAGCCGGTCCCGTCTTAAGAAAGAACTCATGGAACTCCTTCACGTCAAAGTCGTCCCCCAGCTCCTGCTGCGCCTTTTCCCTCAGATTCAAAATCTCAAGGTAGCCGATAAAATAGCTGAGATAATTGGCGGGCTCCTGCACAATCAAATCGAATATCTCGTCAACCGTGCTCTCGTCGGAAATCCCGTATCCCTCAAGGAATTCGGAAACCTCCTCCTTTGTCCAGCCGTCGTAGTGAATCGCCATGTCAATGTAGGCGGACAATGCCAGCGCCCATGCGCTGTTTCCCCCGGACAGCTCCGCAAGCTCCTCCTCCATTCCCCCGAGGATGCCGGAATACTCAAACTCCACATAGGTTGCCCATCCTTCTGAATATCCGGGATAAGAAAAGAGGCTCCGTATCAGGGGAAGCTCCCCGGTGCCGGTGTAAACATTCTGATACAAATGCCCCGGATATCCCTCATGTGCCAGCATGGGATAAAGCTCTGTCTGTCCGTCGTCCACATATTTTCCGTTAATATAAATCACGTTATTTTTCAAATCGTCAACAGGGGTCGTCAGATAAAAGGCCGGGCTTAAATGCTCCTCCATAGAGGGATGGACATATTTCACCCTGTAATTCACCTCCGGCGGCTCCGGGAAATATTCCCCCATCCTGCCCTTTAAATCCTCTATTATCTCTTTCGGCTCCGTAACCGGGTACTCATAGTCCATAAATTCATAGTAAAGCTCCGGGTTTTCCATTATTTTCATCTGCATACCGAAAAGAAAGCTTTCCAGAAATTTTTCCGTGCTCCGCTGAAGCTTTTTCACCGACAAATCGGAGCCTGTCGCGTTACGAACCAGATATTCATAATACTCTTTTCCTTTTTCATAATAGGAAAGCCCGTATTCATTGACGCCGTTCCCCTTAAGCTCCGTAAGGCCGTCAATCAGCACCTGATAGCCCTCCGTCACCTCCCCGGTGATAATATCATGGTTCTTTATGCGGTATTCTTCCTTTTCCTGTTCGGAAAGTCCCTCAAAGGATGCTATCTTATCGTCAAACACCTCTATCATGTAGTTTTCTTCCGGTTCCTCGATAAATTCGGCGCATTGTTCGATAATCGCGTCCGCCACGTCGTCGGACATGAAAAGACCGGCCTTTGCCTTTTCCCGCTCAAAAGCCACAATCTCCTCGAAAGCCTCGTCTGTCTGTGAAGCCAGCTCCAGATAATCGTCGATATCCCGCCGGGTGCGGAAGGTATACTCTGCAAGCACTATGGGAAGCTGGGCCTGATAGCCTGTGGTGGGGCTTAAAATCTCCTCGTACAGCGAAAACTCCCTCGCAGAAAGCTCCGTCTCCACATAGTCTGTCATAATATCATAAACTATCTGCTGCTGCCCTGTCAGAGTATCCTTATCAAAAGCGGAAAGCTCCTTTTTCAATTCTTCAAGCTCACTGTAAAACTCCTCGTCGTCCGGCGAAAAATTCCCCAGCGTCACCTCATAATCGGTAATCCCGTAGTTTTCGGGATAAGCCAGAATATAATGGAGATTAATGGTGTTCCCTGCCACTTCCTCCCGAAAGCATTCCTCCAGAAAAGCGTCAAACTGCTCCGGCGAAGGGCGGCTCATGTTTACCGCCGCAAACACAAGCCCCGCTGCCGCCAGAGCAACTGTCAGAAATACCGCTATCCATTTGCCGTACCGCTTTTTTTCCTGATTTTCCATCTGTATCTCCCATGACGCGGCGCTTGCTCTACTCCGCGCTTTCCGCCGTCGCCGCTATGACGCCCGTTCCCTCTCTGGTCCACACAATGTTGTCGCGAATCATCTCGTCGATGTCCATTCCGATAATCTCGGATGCCCGCTCCTTTGCCTCGCCTTCGTTTTCCGTTCCCAGCTTCTTATACATTTCGTAAGAGGGCTTTTTGTTCCCCTCCAAATCGTACAGTCCAAGGGCAAGATGGCTTTCCATCTCATAAGCCTCGTCCGTCTGGCGGAACAGCATGAACGCGTCCACATCCGGCAGGGACGCCGCTTTCAGATAACCGTAGGCAATGGACGCCTCCTGCTTCTCGTCCCCGAAAGCGGAGGTATAGCCGATTTCCGCAAGGGAAATGCTCCTGACCTCTCCCGCAGGATTCAAAAATTTATCTTCATGCATATAGTCGATTAAAATATCAATATTCTGCATGGTGATGTAGGGTGTGGTGATGCTGTCCTTCACCCATACCGCCGGCCCGTTCCATGCATAGGGGTCGTACAGAGGCGAATTGTAGGGATGGTAGGAAAGCCCCCAGTCAATATTTCCTTCCCTGTTCATATAGTAATTAAACTGGTCAAGATACTCCTTTGCCAGAAAGCTGCCGGGATTGGACTTCCGGTTCCACTCCTGGTCGATGGAATTGTATATTCTTACGCTGGCGTTCATGCTTTTCATTTCATTATAAAGGATGCGGAACGCCTTCACATAAATATTGACATTCAAATCCATGGAGGTGGAATTGGTATACCACCATGAGGTGCGGGCGTTCACTTCGTTTCCGATAATCCAGTTGTCCACCTGCCCGCAGCCGGTCTGTCCCGAATAATGCTGTCCCAGGAAAGCCCCGATTGCCTTTAAGTGGTTGACTCCGGTTTCCTCCTCCACATTCAGCGCATAGCCGGGGCAGTTATCCCCGTCTGCCGCCAGCGGATGGATTAAATCCTGAGCGTAGGGATTCTGTCCCCCGTTTAAGAGAACCATGGTGATTTGGATTCCGTATTTATTCAGCGTCCTGATGGTGGAGTCATATTCTGCAAGCCGCTCTCCGTTAAAGTACCAGGTCTGGCCGTTATAGGGAAAGGCAACGGTTCCCGGAACCGACTCGTCCGAGCAGATATCGTCGATATCCATATTATAGACCATCTGGTGAATCCCAAGCTCCTGCAGCTCCTCGCCGGTAACCTTGGTGATGTCAGGAAGGAGCCCCTTGATTCCTCCGTCCATTCTTGTGGAAGAATAGGCGGCAATGGCCTCGGGATTGGTAATATAATGCTCGTCGCTTACCTGAATCATCTCCCCGTTTCGCTTCACCGCAATCAGAAACTTGCGGCTTAAGTTGGAGTCCGCCGTATTGTAATTCAGCGGAAAACTGGCCGTGACGCTTTTCCCCGCGTCCACTTTAGCGACAATGCTCCCGGTGGTTCCGTCTAACTGAACGTCATTGGCATAGACATAGAACTTGCCGTCGTCGCTTGACGGAACGCTGGAAGTTCTGATTTCGCAGACCACATCCTCCTCCGAAATCTGACAGGATTCGATGGATACCGGCCGTCCCGCGGCCTCCGCGCAATCAGCTCCGTTCCTGCCGCCGAAGCCTGCCGCCGCCAGTACCCCGACTGCCATCGCCATCAATGTAAGCATCATCTTGTTCTTTCTTTTCATGGGAATCCTCCATTCTGAAGTACCTTGTACCGTCTTTTGTATTTCTCAAAAATTTCTTTTTCTACATTATAGCGAAAGCCGGGCTCTGTGTCATTAATTATTTTTAAGTTCCCGGCTCGGAAATCCGGCTGACCCCCACATAGATGTTGGAAATGCTGTACCATGTGGGAAAATCCACGATTCCATTAGGGGGCAGGTTGAAAATCCTCTGGAAAGCCTTCACCGCGTTTGCCGTGGCCGGACCGAAAATCCCGTCGGCGGTGATGGTGGGAATCGCCGGATAATTTCTGGCAATCCGGTTTAACTGCTGCTGCATCTGCCTTACCTTTTCCCCGGAGGAGCCAATCGTCAGGTCATAGCCAGGCCAGGAGGAGGGAACCCCTGAAATGCTTGTGGCAGTATTGATGTACATATCGCTTCCATAGTAATAGCGGATGATGTCTATGGCGGCATAACCTTCTTCTCCTGCTGACTGACAGGGACTAAAAATATTTTGACGAAGAAAGTCTGCCTTCTTCCTCTCCGCCGCCTCCTTCCCCACGAGGTACTCCTCCTTTGAAATTTCCCCCAGGGCAAACTGCCCGTAAAGCGCCTTTCTCTCCTCCTCTGCGGAGGCAAGGCTGTTTTTCAGCCTCCTCAAATTTTTCTCTTTAGCGGCGGCATCTTCCTCCCGGCAATGCTTTTCCATCCCCTCTCCCTCTGGCAACCCCTCCGGCGCGTTCCCCGGTACAACCGTTCCCCGGCAATCATTCTCCGGCTTCTTCTTCCTCTCCCGCCTCCTTATCTTTTCCTGCGCCCTGTCAAATTCTTCCTCCGTCACCAGCCCCTCATGGGTGTTCTCCGCCACAATCCATTTCTCCCTGTCCGCCGCTCTGGCTCCTCCGCTTCCCACCTGTATCCGCCTTCTTTTTCCGTAGATATTTTTTCCGGTATAGCGCTCGTCCCGCAGGATTTTCAGCACCCCCTGAGGCGTCCAGAAATTGACGTCACCGCTCCTTCCCCACGTTTTGCGGGTGCAGCCCGCCGCTTTCTTGTACTGCATGGGCGTCGGAATGCCTTCGCCGTTCAGCCTCCGGGCAATCTCCGCCGTACCGTTCCCTTCCGCCGCCATATAAAAAATACGGCGGACAATCTCTGCCGCCGCCTCGTCGGGAATCAGCCTGTTTTTATTTCCGGCGTCCTTTTTATACCCGAACGGCGCAAAGGAAGACAAAAATTCTCCCTTTTCCGCCCTGAAATACTGCGCGCTCCGCACCTTGCGCGACAAATCCTGACTGTAAAAATCGTTTAAAAGGGTCTTAAAGGAAACCGTAAGGCTGTCCGCTTCCCTCCGGGCGGCGCTGTCAAATCCGTCGTTTACGGAGATAAAGCGCACTCCCCAAAAGGGAAATATACGGAAAATATAATTTCCCACCGTCAGATAATCCCGGCCGAAACGGGAAAAATCCTTTACCACAATACAATAAATTTCCCCCTGCTCCGCCTTTTTTAACAGAGCGCGCACTGACGGGCGGTCAAAATTTTTCCCGCTGCAGCCGTCGTCGCAAAACTCGAGAATATCCGCCTTCCCGGCCTCCGGCAACCCTCTTAAAAAGCCCCTGAGAAGATTTCTCTGATTTGCGATGCTGTCCGATTCCCGCTTTGCCGCCCCTTCCATATCCTTATCCTCATCGGAGATGCGCAGGTAGATTGCGATGGTAAGTCTGCCTGTATTCATAAAATATCCGTTCGTCCGTATTTATAAGATTATTATTCGGAGAAGTTCTTTTGATAGAACCGCTTCTCCCGGCAGGGTTCATAAATTCTCTTATATTTTTGCGCAGCGAAGGTTGCGTTTTTCAAAAAATTAAACATCTGTTGCTTGACAAATTTTTCTCCCAGAGTAAAATAGTTCTAAAAAGAACAAAAAGAGGTGAATTATGCTCCCCCTAAATCCCTGGGAACATCCCAATGCGCTGAAAAAGCTTTATTCCAGATGTGTCGGCGACGTCTGCGTCAGGCATAAAATAAGCCGTATGGAGCTGGACATTCTGCTGTTCCTTGCAAACAATCCCCTCTATGACACCGCAACCGATATCGTGGATATCAGATATCTGTCGAAATCCCAGGTATCGGCCTCCATCAGGCTTCTGGAGGAATGCGGCTACATCAGAAAGGAATATACGGACAGCAACCGGAAAACGGCTCATTTAAGAATATGTGAAGCTGCTGCGGAGATTCTCCGGGACGGGAAAGCTGCGCAGGAAAAATTCCTTTCAATCATGATGGAAGATTTTTCCCCAGAGGAGCAGATTTGCATGAAACAATATTACGACCGCATTTACCATAACATCAGCCGTTATCTGAAGGAGGAAGATTGAAAATTAAAATTTTAATCCAAAGAGTTTTTTGTCTGCGCAGCGCCCACAAACTCCGTTATGCGCACGGACTCAGCAAAGCTGAGTCCAAAAAACAGCAGAAATGAGGATAAAAAAATGATATTTAAATTTGTAATTTGCTTTATTGCCGGTATAGGAGCCGGACTTGGAACCGGTTTTGCGGGCATGAGCGCCGCCGCTGTCATCAGTCCCATGCTGATTACCTTTCTTGGGCTCCCGGCCTATGAGGCCATCGGGATTGCCCTTGCCAGCGACGTTCTTGCAAGCGCCGTCAGCGCTTATACCTACGGAAAAAACAAAAATCTCGATATCCGCAACGGAATCGTCATGATGGCCGCGGTTTTGCTGTTTACTCTCGTAGGAAGCTTTGTTGCCAGCCGGGTTCCCAATACCACAATGGGAAGCTTTTCCGTATTTATGACGCTGCTTCTCGGCATTAAGTTTATTGTAAAGCCCGTCATGACCACAAAGGAATCCATGGCGGCCGTCAGCGCCGGGAAGCGTATCGTCCAGTCCCTTATCAGCGGAACCATGGTCGGATTTATCTGCGGCTTCGTGGGAGCGGGCGGCGGAATGATGATGCTGCTTCTCTTAACCAGCGTTCTGGGATATGAGCTGAAAACAGCCGTGGGAACCAGCGTTTTTATTATGGCCTTTACCGCTTTTACAGGCGCGGTGAGCCACTTTGCCATCGGCGGCATGCCGGATATCTGGTGTCTGGTTTTCTGTGTGGCCTCCACCCTGCTCTGGGCTAGGATTGCCGCAAAATTCGCCAACAAAGCCAGCGCCGCCACCTTAAACCGGGCCACCGGCGTGGTGCTGGCGGTTCTGGGGACTGCGATTCTTGCGGTAAACTACTTAAAATAATTCTTTATGAGCGGAAAGCCTGAAAGCTTTCCGCCCTTTTTCTTCCATGATTTCCGGCTATGGTTCGGATACGTTCCCGCTCCTTTTTCCCTTCTCCATCCTCTCCTGTGCCCTCTTAAAAACCCCCTCATCCACAAGAGCCTCATGAGTGCCCCGGACAATCACCCACTCCTTTTGCGGAATGCGCTGCCGCCCTTTCCCCTCATAAAAGGACTGCCGCCTGCGTCCCTGCACCATATGCCCCAGATAAACCTCGCCTGAAAGAATATTTTTGATGGTCGGCGGCTTCCACACAGCTTCTGCGTACCGCCTTGCTTTCGCCTCCCCCTTTTGATAACGGTAACGGGCAGGCGACGGGATTTCCCGCCGGTTCAGGCTTTCCGCTATCTGACGATATGCCGCGCCACTAAGGAACAGGTCAAATATTTCCCTGACCACCGGCGCGGTTTCCGGGTCGGGCTTAAGGCGGCGGGGATGGTCCGCGCATTTCCTGTAGCCGTAGGGCGCCCATGTGCCGATAAACTCGCCTCTTTGCTGTCTGAGCGCAAGGGCGGAACCGATTTTCCGTGAGATATCCCTGCTGTAAAATTCGTTCATCATATTTCGCAGGGGAATGAGATACCCTTCCTCACCCTTTTCCGCCGTCAGGGAATCAAAGCCCTCCGCAACTGCCACAAAGCGCACGCCCAAAAGGGGAAACAGCCTTTCCAGATAGTTCCCGGCTTCCAGATAATTTCTCCCGAAACGGGACAAATCCTTTACCGCAATACAGTTAATCTTCCCGCTTTTCACGTCGCCAAGAAGCCTCTCAAATTCCGGGCGGTGAAAATCCGTACCGCTTTTGCCGTTGTCGCTGTACATTCCCGCAAACTCCATATCCGGCTGCGCTTCTATATAATGAAGAATCATCTCCTCCTGAGTTTTTATGGTATCCGCCCCCGCTCTCCCGCCGTCCTCCACAGAAAGACGCACATAGCCGCCGGCGCGATAAATTTTCTCCTCCTTCGGCTTTATGGGCGCCGCGGACAGGGGATTGACTTTTCGCTTTGTTCTTGCCATAAAAACACCTCCGGCTCACCATATGAACCGGAGGCATGTCATTATTCCTCTTTGACTCCTTCGCGCCAGACTCTCCCATATATTGCTTTCGGATATTCTCACACTATCTGGAAAGCAAAGCATACTACACACGAAGATTATTTTATTATTTTCTCAATCACACAGCTATGGGGCTTGTTCGGATTATTCCTGTCATAATTCACCCCTGCCAGAAGAATTTCCCCTGAATATCCTTCAAGCGCCCGGGTATACTGTCTGTCCTTAATCTGCTGTATCGCCGCGCTTACCGTCCCGTCATATTTCAGTTCTATCACCAGCGCGGGATTACGGGTATGGGGAAGCGGCAGAAATACGATGTCCGCAAAGCCTTTTCCTGACGGGAACTCCCGCACCAGTCTGTAATCCTTCCTTGCACTGTAATAGGCAAGACCGATTGCACAGGCCAGCGAATTTTCATCATTATATGTCAGCACGGACGCCACTTCCATATGCGCCGCATCAAGCCCTTCGGCAACTCTGTCCGCATCGCCGCTTAACGTATCCTTCAGCAATTTTTCCGACGCCTTGAGAACGCTCATGACCTCCGGCCATCCTCCCACGCTCATGGCGTTCTCAAACTCCTCAATAATTTCCTTATTGGGAATAAAAGCCTCCTTTTTCTTTGCGTCGTAAGCAAGATAGCCAAGATGAATCAGCAATGTAAGCACATCATCGCCCGTCTTTAGTGTACGCATATCATTCTGAAAGCTATGGGTATTGACTCTCACGCGTCCTCCGCCAAGCATCTGCACAATTTCGCCCTTAAGTCCGTCAAAATCCATATCTATATAAACCTTCAACGCATCGTACACCTCCGTTGAAGTCCAGTAATTGGAATAATCCTGACAGCTCATCGCTTCCACAACAGATTTTGGATTGTAGATATGCTGAAATTTCTTAAATTGATAACCGTCATACCAGCTGCCGGTCTCTGCAAAATCCATATCAAATTTTTTACAAAGCGCTCTGACCTCGTCTTCCGTAAATCCAGTGTATTCCTCTAACGCCTTCTGGTCTGTCATCGAGTATTCCCAGAACATATTTAGCGCGGAATGTTGCCCATATTTTCTTACCGGGAGAATTCCCGTCATATACGCAAGGGCGACATAGGGCTGGTCTTTCAGAAGATTTCTCAGGAAATCAAGATACTGTCTCTTCAATGCCTCCGACTCTTGCCTCTCGCGCATTACACAGTCCCACTCGTCAATCAGAAAAACAAACTGCTTATCCGTTTTTACATAGAGTCTCCTTAGCGCGGCGGCAAGCTCCATATCCTTCGTTTCCAGAACTTCTCCATATTCCTCCCAAAGCTCGCAGACCACTTCTTTTGTCAGGTAGTCCGTTACCTCCCGCTCCCCCGCCTCAATCAAAAACTGCTGCATATTCAGACAAATAACGTCATACTGATTGAGATACTGCAGAAACGTCTTTTTTTTCTCTATTTTGCGTCCCTCAAATAAAGCCCCTGAATCGCACCCGCGGCTATAGTATGCCGCAAGCATTTCAAGCGCCATGGACTTTCCAAAGCGGCGCGGCCTGCTGACGCAAATATACTTTTGTTTGGTATGCATACACCTGTTTGTATACTCTATCAGTCCGGTCTTATCCACATAGATTTCCGAATTGACTGCTTCACGAAAACCTGCATTTTTCGGATTCACATATATTCCCATAAATCACCTCTCCTCAATAATTTTATTATATGGGAGAGCAGGTAAATTAACAAGCATATTGTTATTATATTATAAAACTGTTACGCCCTCCCAGGTATCTGATTAAAAAATATATAGAAAAAAATAAACCTTGACAAAAGGTGTCAGGATATACATGATAAAATTATTGAAAAGAGAAAATTGGAGGAGGAACAATGCAGAGTGTAAGAATTTATGAAATGCCGGCCTGTAAAATGGTCTCGTCTGGAACAGGTATGCCTGGAGAAGGAAAATTAAATCTGTTTGACGAATGGTTATCTTCCCAAAAAAGAGGGATGTTCCCAAAAGATTTCCTGTATTGGACAGGAGAAGGTTTTGTCTGGCTGTATATATATGAAGATGGAATGGATGTTCCGGACGAATTTGAAATAACAGACTTCCGGGGTGGTCTTTATGCTGTGGCAACCGACATAGACCGGAAAACAGATAAGGGGCTTATGGACACGGAGGTAGATAAGTTTCTAAGTGAAAACGGATTTGAGCGTGACGCATCACGTTCCGAATTAGGAAATATAATTACGTCGCCGCTTGCGAAAAAAGTAATGGGGTATGAGCAGATGGACTACTATATCCCAATAAAAGCAAAATAAACCCATTTTTGCAGAGGGGTAAAAATGAGTGAATCGGTATTTGGAGGGGAGCTATGTACGAGAGAATGCTGAATAAGCAGGTTATTCCAACTGTAGAGGAATTGGCAGCGCATTGTTCGGAAAATGCAGAACGCTTTTTACTGATAAATGATTGGCTGACTGCTGCGTTTCATACAGAACAAAAAGTGGTTTTTCCTTATGGCAACAAATACGGCTGGGGAATCGGACATTATAAAAAGAAAAAGCTTATGTGCAATATCTTTGCCGAAGCTGGCGCATTTACAGTTATGATGAGATTAACAGATGCGCAATATGAAACGGTTTATGGGGAACTGAAAAAGTACACCCAGGAACAAATTGATAATAAATATCCCTGTGGCGATGGCGGCTGGATACATTATCGGGTTACCTGTCAGGAACATTATGAAGATATTAAGAAACTGTTAGAGGTAAAATGTTGTAACAGTTCAGCCATGCAGAATTGAGTGTACAATTTGTACGTGGGAGCTTGCTCACTAAGGGCAAATTGTATACTCAATTCTGCATGGCTGAACTGTTACTAATTTTGTTTTCCGTTTTTCAGGGCATCCTGCTCACGTCTGAGCTTTTCCAGTTCTTTTACCAGCATTTCTTTTTCTCTTTTTAGTTCTTCGTTTTCACGCTGCATTACATCCTTTTCCATGTGTATCTTTTGGTTTTCCTGTTGCATTACGTCATTTTCGAGCCGCATTTTTTGGTTTTCCTGTTGCATTACGTCGTTTTCGAACCGCATTTTTTGGTTTTCCTGTTGCATTACATCGTTTTCGAACCGCATTTTTTGGTTTTCCTGTTGCATTACATCGTTTTCGAGCCGCATTTTTTTGTTTTCCTGTTGCATTACGTCGTTTTTGAGCCGCATCTTTTCATTCTCCAGCTGCATCGCTTCGCTCTTTATCCGCAGCTCCTCGCTCTCCTTCTGCATCTCGTCAAACATAAGCTTCTCCGTGTTCCGGTCAAGCAGATACAATTCCTTTGAAAACAGTCCCATCACTTTCTCCATATTCCGACAGATTTCGTAGCCTTCCTCATAGATTTCCTTAAACTCCGGGTACGCCTCTATCAGCTCCATGACAGTCTCCGGGTCGTCGCTGGAAAACAGGGTCAGCCATGCGTCCCTTTTGCTTCTTATGTTTCTATTTTGCCGGTTTTTCGTAAATATGTCAAGGGGGATAAAAAGATATTTCTGTAAAAGCTCCAGCTCAAGTCCGGTGTTCGATTTCTGCCTGAAAAAATGATACCAGATATCAGGGTAGGCGTGGAACGCCGCAGGGCTCTTTTCAAAAAGTACAATGGTATACACGCTTTTCACATCCCGGTAACTGAAATTCTCCTTTCGCCCCCTTACCCGCTTATACTGGCGCAGCAGCAGGTCCGCCGAGTAGCAGGCTCCCCTCTGGCCGGGGAAAAGATACCCTATTCGCTGCATTTCCACATTGGCAATGCTCCCGTCAGCAAGCGCCACCACGATATCCATCCCCAGAAGGACGCTTTCGTCGGCAAGCCGTGCAGAGTCCGAGGGAATCGCTGCGACCACCTTAAGCTCCTGACCCAGAAGGCAGGAGAGGAAATCGCTGAGCCGCTCCGGGACGTATTCCGGGTTCATGACCTCCTTGAAAAATCCGTCGTACAAGAGCTTTAATCCCTTTACCCCGGTGCAGATATCCAGGAATTCCTCCTGCTGTTGTTTCGTCCAGTCCCTGAATTGCCTGTGGAGAGTCCGGCTCTTTCTGATTTCTGCCAGTACTTCATCCCTTTCCCTGATGAGAGGGAAATAATCCTTTAGTTTTGCTGTCATAAAAATCCTCCGTTTAGGTACCGCTTTGGCGTACACATGGCCTGAGTCAATTTCAGACTGTATTCCATGCCGTAAAACTGACTTATGCACTATACAGGCTTTCGCGGTGTTTGCAGTTACAGTGTTTTCTCATCTTCATTCATCCCATAAAAGCAATTGGATAAACCGGCAGAAAATGCCGAATGTGCGAAATGCACACGATAAAGAATAGAAAGATATTTTGAATTACTGATAAATTAACGCTTTTTTTAGGCGGTGTCAAGTGTTTAAGCAAATTTAATATAAAACAGCAAAAAAACAGCAAAAAAATCCGGGAAAACGCTTGACTGTGCCCTGAGGGGGCGGGTTACTATAATATCAGCGTCAGGCAGAGTATTGACTGCCGGTATTGCCGGAGGCGCGGAGTGAAAAGAACAGGGGGTGAAATCCATGCTGATAAACGAGGTGTGCAAAAAATGTTCCCTTACCAAAAAGGCAGTTGAATACTACAGGCAGCAGGGGCTGATAGCTCCGGCGGTCCGGGAAAACGGATATCGGGACTTCTCGGAAAGGGACGTGATGGCGTTACGGAAGATTTCGGTTTTAAGGGGGCTGGGGTTATCTGTTGGAGAGATTCGCAGTATTTTGTCGGAGACGGGGACAGGGAAGGAGGCTCTGGCGGGGGTTTCGTTCAGAAAGGCAATGGAGGCAACGGTTTTGCAGGAAAAGCAAAAGCTGATTTCAGAGCTGGCGGAGAAAGGTAACTGGGAGGAAACGGAGGAAAAGCTGAGTCAGCTGCAGAAAAAGGAGGCTGTATCGGAGAGAATTTTAAACGCCTTTCCGGGAAACTACGGCAGATATATCTGTCTGCATTTTGCCGCTTATCTGGACGAACCCGTTGCGACGAAGGAGCAGCAGGAGGCTTATGAAACGGTTATTTCCTTTCTGGACGGCGCGGATTTCCGGCTTCCCGATAATCTGCAGAAATGTCTGGACGAGGCCGTGGCCCATTTTGATGAAGAATTTGTCGGGAAGATGGCGGAGGGAATGGACGCTGTGATTTCCGATACGGAAAAATACATTGCCGAAAATCAGGAATTCATTGAAAGCTGGATGGCGTATAAGCAGTCGGAAGAATACAGAAATTCGCCGGCGTTTCTTTTGGAGGAAGCCCTTAAGCAGTTTCAAAGCGCAAGCGGCTACAATGAGGTTTTTATCCCGGCAATGTGCCGCTTAAGCAATTCCTACCGGGAATATTATGAAGCCATGCAAAGAGCAAATGAAAAATTTTTACAGAAGTATCCCTCCTATATTCCCACGCATTCAAAATGACGGATTTCCCGGCAGAACACGGCGCATGCCGTTACTGACTCCTAATTTTTTCCATTTTTGGTCAGTCCGTGATAAATTAACATAGCGGAAACTGCCGATACGGTACCTGCTACTGTTGGATTTAAGTCAATGCCATTCATATTGCAGACAATACCGACTATTAAATTTGCAATCAATACGGCTGCCCTTACGACAGCCCCCTT
>OFFX01001796.1_pt1 | contig 14642 bp, 11 predicted proteins | sample 1521511 | NCBI WGS metagenome assembly OFFX01 (sample SAMEA3504125, study PRJEB24116) | mouse gut metagenome | biome: mouse gut; feature: mouse-associated habitat; material: faeces | place: Denmark | collected 2011
GCCCGCTGTCGCCGTGAGGCCCGCCGATGACGAAACGTCCGGTGGGATTGATGAAGAACTTCGTATCATCGTCCACCATATCCGCCGGGATGACTGCGTCGAAGACATATTTCCGGATATCCTCGTGAATCTGCTCCTGGGTCACATCCGGGTCATGCTGAGTAGACAGAACGACCGCGTCCAGACGTACCGGGATTCCTTCCTCATTGTATTCTACCGTTACCTGTGATTTGCCGTCCGGCCTTAAATAAGGCAGTGTGCCCTCCTTCCTTACTTCCGCAAGCTTTCTGGAAAGCTTATGTGCCAATGCAATCGGATACGGCATCAGTTCCGGCGTCTCGTCGGAAGCGTAACCGAACATCATTCCCTGGTCCCCTGCGCCGATTGCCGCGATTTCTTCCTCTGACATCTGATTGTTCTTCGCCTCTAACGCTTTGTCAACGCCCATTGCAATATCGCTGGACTGCTCGTCGATTGCCGTGAGCACGCCGCAAGTCTCGGCGTCAAATCCATATTTTCCGCGCACATAGCCGATTTCTTTAATGGTTTCCCTAACGATTTTCTGAATATCCACATATGCCTTCGTTGTAATCTCGCCCATGACAAGGACAAGCCCCGTGGTGGTACTCGTCTCGCAGGCAACCCGGCTCATAGGGTCTTGCTCCATCAATGCGTCCAGAATCGCGTCTGAAATCTGGTCGCACATCTTGTCCGGGTGTCCCTCTGTTACTGATTCTGATGTGAATAAATGTCTCTCCATTTTTATTCCACTCCTTTTCTTCTTGATGGCGTACTTTCTCTTCGTCAATGACCGGACACATATGGCATAAAAACAGCCCGCCATAAGCGGACTGTTTTATATCTCATAAACCAATCCTCTTATTGTTCGATTACTCGCTCAGGTTGGCACCTTCCCGTGTCGGGGGTTGCCGCAGCTTCATAGATCCTTTGTATCTCCACTGCTCTGAATAAGAGAAAGTCAGCATGATTAAATTGTCTGTTTTCATATATGAATATAACCTATTTGGAGTGAATTGTCAATACCCGTGATCAACAGATGCTTACACAAGCCCATGCTTTTGCAGCCTCGCCCTGATTGCCCCGTTTGTCCTGCCATGTTTCACGGCAATCTGTGACATCTTCATGCCCGCCTTAAATTCACTGACCAGCCGCGCGTCTTCATCCTGCGTCCACGCCGACCTTGCATTCGCCTGCTTTCCAAGCGCCGCCGCCTCGTCGCCGCTTACCCCTCTTTCGCCGATAAAATAATCTACAATCATCTTCTGGACAGCCTCCGGGTACATAAAGACCTGGTATGGCGTTCCTCTCTGGCTCACTTTATCAATGGCCTTTATTCCCTGTTCCCCGCCTTGTTCTGTCCGGGATTTGAGAAATATGCCCTCTTGTTCTTCCTCTGCCATCAGGCCTTCTGTCATCAAGTAGTCCCATATAACCGTCGTTGTCGCCTTCTTTATATTCCCGGCAGTACTGACAGCGTTCAACCTGTCCCTGATTTCACTAATCGTATAATACTCGGCATATTCAAAATTCTTTGCGTCCTCCGGCTGAATGTAAAAAAGAGCTTTGGAACTTGCGGAGCCTGCCTGGCTATACATATCCGTACCAGTCTGGTTATACATCGCCGCACCTTCCTCTTCCACGTTCGATGTCGTTGCAGAATTGGGATGAGCCGCAGCAAACGACTTGATTGCATCAATAAACCTCTGCCCGTATTTATGGAATTTATTTTCCCCAACTCCGGACACGCCAAGCATATCCTGCCTATTCTCCGGCATCCTGACGCACATCTCAATCAGAGTCTTATCGTTGAAAATGATATAGGGCGGCATTCCTTCTTCTTTGGCAATCGTAAGACGTAACTGCCGGAGTTCTTCAAATAACTTATATCCTGCGCTGGTAAGGGAATCCGTACTTCTTGCCTTTTTCTTACTGGCGGCAGGCATCTCCTTTTCTTCAAACTTCCGGATCATCACCCTTGCGTCTTCTCTCTTTAACCCGGTGATATCCCCCATCTGAAGAACCGGGTACTCCCCGCTGGTCTGGACAATATATCCGTCCCGCTGCATTTGGTCGATCAGAAGATGGAGATCCTTCTCCTTCATATGCTCCAATGCACCATAGGAGCGATACGCATTCGCCCCGACTTCCCGTATGCGGGCGCGGTTCGCCCCAAGCAGCGTACCGACTACAATACTCTGCCCGTATCTCCCTCTGGTTTCCGCAATACAGTTAATAACCCATTTCGCTTCGGTGGTCATATCCACCTCTGTGTAATCTCGGTGGCAATTCCCGCAGTTGTCGCAAGGGACGCCTGCGCGCTCACCGAAGTATTCCAATATGTAATTCCTGAGACAGGACGTGGTCTTGCAGTATCCTTCCATAACCTGAAGCCTGTGGGCGTCCCTCTGACGAATCAGTTCGATGTCCTCAGCGTCCATTTCCTCAAAACTCTTCTTCTCAAGCAGGAACTTATTGATCATCACATCCTGCGCCGAGAACAGCAGGATACATTGGGAATTCTCACCGTCACGCCCGGCGCGTCCCGCCTCCTGATAGTAGTTCTCCATACTCTGGGGCATGTTGTAATGGATAACAAACCGGACGTTCGACTTGTCAATTCCCATACCAAAGGCATTGGTCGCCACCACTACCGACGCCCGGTCATAGATAAAATCATCCTGATTCTTCTTGCGGGCCTGATTGTCGATTCCTGCATGGTAACTGGTCACAGGCACGCCCCGCCGGGACAGGTCTTCAAACAACATATCCACATTTTTCCTAGTCGAACAGTATATGATTCCGCTCTCATCGGGATGTTTTGCGATATAATCTGCCACAAAACGGTCCTTCTGCTTCCCGGTCAGATGCTCCACACGGTAATACAGATTCTCCCGGTCGAACCCGGTCACGGTAATATTGGGGCGGTCAAGTTTTAAAATGCACTCAATGTCGGTCTTTACCTCTTTCGTTGCCGTTGCGGTAAATGCGCTCACGATGGGACGATTTGGCAGGGAATCGATAAAGTCTACGATTTTCAGATAGCTCGGCCGGAAATCCTGCCCCCACTGGGAGATACAGTGCGCCTCGTCCACTGTGACCATGGAAATCTCCCCGTTTAATGCAAAGCGCAGGAACCGGTCGCTTTCCAGCCGCTCGGGCGCCACATAGATAATCTTATACACACCCTTTGCCGCAAGATCCAGGGCTTTAGATATCTGCGTCTCGGTCAGGGAGGAATTGATAAATGCGGCGTGGATTCCGGCTTCATTTAATGACTTGACCTGATCCTGCATCAGGGAAATCAACGGGGAGATTACCAGCGTGACGCCGGGGAGCAGTAATGCAGGGACTTGGTAGCAGATGGATTTGCCTGCGCCTGTAGGCATGATTGCCAGAGCATCCCTCCCGGATAGGATTGCCTTTATGATGTCCTCCTGCCCGGTTCGGAAGGAGGCGTATCCAAAGTATTTTTTTAATATATCAACGGCATTCATAATATCATCATTTCCTCCTTGCTTATTGAAGTCCGATTCAAATACTGACTGACATTTATTATATTACAGAATTTCTTTCGTGAAAAGCGATAATTGTATTTGCTAAAAAATAAGAAAAAAGCTACTGAACAATCCATAATCCAGCAGCTCTTTTTCTGGCCCTTCATCCCTATATGCCCTTGGATATTCCATCCGACACAATCATCTCTTTCTCTATTATATACCTTAATGGACGAAGTTCACCAGCCCGCCGGGCATGCATTACGGTGTACCCTTGGGTATACTCCCTTGAACAACATTCATCAGGAATCTCGCCCTGTTCCTGCCCCCATATCGTGCGGAGCAGAATCACAGACATATTGTCTTTCTCCCCTCTCTCTATGACCGTCCGGGCGACACGTTCCCCCTGGCGTCTCATGACCGCTTCATCCAACAACTCCTCAGGCCTAAACTCCTGCCTCAGTTCCTCCGCACTGACTTTATGCCGGAACCCATCCGTACACAAAAGATAGACCGCATCTTTCTTCACTTCCCCGCTGTGGTACACAGGTCTGACCGCTTTCGAGACTCCCACCCCTTGCAGCAGAATATGTGTCCCTTCCTTCACTCCGCCAAGCTCGTCCACTCCGTTCCTTCCGTCTCTTCTCAATTCCCCCCAAACCTGATCTTTCGTCAACTGCCTGACCTGCTCCTTTATCTCATAAATCCGGCAATCCCCCACATGTGCAATAAAAAAACGTTCCTGCCAGAAAAGCATTGCCGTAGCCGTGGTTCCGGTACGTATCCCCTGACGCTCCCCATACTCCTTTATTTCCCGGTGTAAATTCTGAAAAAGTATTTCCCAGGACTCATACAGTTCATCTTCAAACTCTTCCTGCCGCGCCACCGACAAAAAACGCTCCCGAAACCATCCGGCAAACGCCCGAACCACTTTGCCGCTTGCCAGCTCTCCTCTATCCAGCCCTCCCATGCCGTCACAGATGACCGCAAGAACAACCTCCTGCCCCTGCCAGTTCGCCCGACTGACGAACAACGAATCTTGATTGACACCTTTTCTTTTCCCCTTATCCGTGAAGCATGCTAATAAATATCTCATCATAATTCCTTCCATCATTCCTGAATCCGAAACTCAAATTCTTCATTTCCCAACCGAATTCTGGAACCAGGCTCCAGCCGGCAGGGCGGATTCTCAGGCGTGAGCCGCTCTCCGTTTACATACGTATAATTTTTAGAATGATTATCTTCAATAAAAACTTCTCCGTCCTGCACATGCAGGATGGCATGCACTCTTCCGATACCCTGATTTCCTTTAATACAGATCTCCGTGGTCGCAGGACTTCTCCCAATCCGTACACCCGTTCCCTTAATCAGGAAAGTCTCATTTGTACTGCAACGCACCAGAACAAATTTCGGCGCAGCATTTTCTTCCAAATATATCGTCTCATCTTCTTCCGTCCCAAGGTATACGGTTTCTCCTGCATACTCCATTTCCACCGATACCCTGTCCATCTCAACCTTCTGAACCGGAATTGCCACATCATCATATCTTGGATATTCCCCATTGGTACGATTGCCCCCTGTTTCCGGGCGAACCTCCGCCTGTTTCCGGACAGGCGTATCCACACCGGGAATCTGAATTCCTCCCAGCAGCGCCTCCATCTCCGGTATCGTTCCCGGCTCTTTCTTCTTTTTCTTCCAGAACCCCTTCTTCTCTTTCTTTCCGTCTTCTTCTATCTCCGTCTTTTCCGATTTTTCCGATTTATCCCTTTTAAAAAATAATCCTTTCTTCTCTTTCTTAGAAGCCCCTTCATCCTCATCCGAAAACAGAATATCAAAACAACGCTGTTTCTCCGCATCCAACGCCCTTTTGCGTCCCAGGATGCCCGGCTTAGCTTTATCGCCTGCCTGTCCCTTTGTTCCCTGGGGCTGTATTTTCTGCAAAAATCCATTCCCCTGAGGCTGGGATTCTGAAACCGGCTGCTGCCCATACGGTGCTTGAGATGACAGGGATATCTGCTGTGGCTGCACAGCCGCATGCACCCCCACATTCGTCTCTTCTTGCTTCCCACCTTTTCCCTCTTTCTTTTTTAAATAAGCAATCTGTTCTTTCAACGCTCCTGCCGAAAATGGCTTCAAACTTCCCAACAGATTAGAAAGTATGGCAACATAGCTGCAATCCTCGGTAGAGTCATACTGTATGTCGAGAAGAAGCTGTTTTAAAAACCTCTCAAGAGGAGCCTCACTGCGCTGGATTGGAAGAGCCACCATATAGACCTTCCTTGCAGATGAATCCACATACATATAGTCCGGATTCAGGACATAAGAGCTAATCGGCAGCATATACTCCTCCGCCATCATAGCCCCATCAAGAATGGATTCCAGAATAGCAAAAAACCGATTTCTGTTTACCGACTTCTGAAATATTTCCCTAAGACACTCAAGTCCTGTAATATCATATTTCATACAAAAACAGTCGTCAATCTGCGTATGGTTTACCGGGACAAGCCCTTCAATCCTATTATTGGACATCATTTCCAAAGCCAGGATATCCATACGGTCATCGGCATTCTTTTCGTATACCAGATATCTTTTGTCTCCCTGTTCCTCATATGTAAATGAACACATTCCGCTCCTTTTCCTCCCTCTTATCACTCATATTCTTTGTAGTTTTCTATCCCCACAGCCTACAAAAAAGTATTCAGCTGAATCAATTTCCAGACTTCTTCCCCGTCTTCCTCCACCTGCACTGACGCTGTTCCAGCCTTTGAAAAATGGGTCGCCTTACAAAACCGCGGCGTTATGATGAGATTTCCTTCCGTATCAATATATCCCCATTTTCCATCCGTAAAGACCGCCGCAAGCCCATTTTGGAATGATTCGGCATCCTCGTAAGTATAGTCAATGACCAGTTCCCCTTCCGTATCAATATATCCCCATTTTCCGTCACGGCACACGGCGGCATACCCGTCTTTCGTAAATGCCTTTGCGCCGTCAAACGTCAGCTTTCCTATCTTTTTTTCTTTCGGATTTATCAGATAGTACCCCTTCTTTTCCTTCACAAAAATGCACTTCTGATTCGCACAAAATCCATTATCATCCACAATAATATCACTGTATTTTTTATCCCCTTTGGCTTCTCCGTCTATATTTACCAGAACCCATTTCTCATCCTTTTTTCCAGCTCCGGTATTCCCGCTTATTCCGGTCAGCCCGTCCCAGGTAAATTTCCCCACCGGCTCCATATCCGCATCCAGATACCCGTACTTCCCGTCTTCACATGCCACTGCCCGCTCTGCCCCAAGCATTCCCGGCTCCTTATAAACGGCATCCGGCGCTTTTCGTATCTGCCCGTCCTTATCTATGTAAACATAGGAACCGTCTTCTTTTTTTGCCAGGGCAAAACCGTCCTCCGAAAACGGATGTATTTCCCGATACTGGCAGGCAATGATTTCCTGGCCCTTAGCATCCGTAATTCCATAAAGTCCATCCTCCATGACCACCATGGAATCATTGACGATTTCTCCCATCTCTTCGTAATTGCAGTACAGCTCCGTATAACTTCCTTTCAGCTTTGCGAACCATTCCTTCGCATTCTCATGATTCGGATAAGCTTTCACAAAACCTTCCAGATATTTTACCGCCTGATCTTCATATCCATTTTCCAGATAATAATCTATCAGGATATCTAAGGCTTCTGTCTGCTCCGGATAGGATTCTGCCGTCTCTTCACAGACGGAAGTGAACTTATTGCTGTTCCCGCTGTTCAGGTATGCCTTTGCCATCTTGATACGGACATCTGCATCGTCCGGCACATATTCCAAAGCCTGCTCATACTCTGCTGCTGCATCAACATAGATTTCCTTCTCTTCCAGTTCTAAGGCTTTCTGAATATGCGCTTTGGCGTTCTTCGGGCGGTTCACCATATCTGAAATTGCCGTATACCAAGACAGCCCCAACAGGACTGCAAACAAAAGTATGATATATTTTTTCATCAACACGTTACATACCGAGCGCCATCGTCAGCATTGTTCCGGCAAATATGAACGGGGCAAACGGTATCTCCTCCTTTAGTTTTATTTTCTTGAACAGCAGCATCGTAATGCTGTAGAGTGCGCCGCACACGGCAGACAAAAATGCAGCGGACATGATGCCCCCGCTCCCCACATAACATCCAATGACCGCAAGGAGTTTCACGTCTCCCATTCCTACTCCGCCTTTGGAAATAAAATGTGCAAGAAGGAACATCCCGCCGCCAAGCAGAGCCCCCATTCCCACCGAGAGAAGCAGGGCAGACCCCAGTTTTGGATAGGTCATCCATTCCATGATAAATACGATTCCTCTTACTGCCAGAAGTGCTTTCAATATCTGGTTGGGAATGCGTTTATTTTTCTGGTCTATCCACGCAATCAAAAACAGCGCGGCATATAAGAAGAGATAACGCAGTATCTTAAAGAAGCCATAGGAAAAGGCAATCCATTCTGCCGTAAGGCCGATACCTGCGGCCAGAACAAAGATAAAAAATAACCGGAACCATTTATTTTGCCATTGTTCTTTGAACCATGCTATTTTCTGCACCATTTATCCATCCCTCCCTATGTATCCTAGCCAAGTTTTACGTTTTCCCTTTCACCAAATCAAAGTATAGGCACACTGACAGAATTCGTACTCCCCAAAATCAAAATCCGGGAAGAGAATATTTTCCATCGTATAATCCACTACAATCTTCACTTCTCCTTTTCCCTCCGTATTGTCAAAACATTTCGTGTTGGAGAAACGAAGTCCGGACAACCCGCCTTTGATGCCGATATTCTCCAGAAATTCGTCTGGATTCTCGGTTATCAGCGAAAGTTCGTTCTTGATATTATTCTTCGTCAGTTTCCCGATGCAGAATGTGAGCGCTTCTTGCTCACCTTTCTGTTTTATCATACTGAACACATCTTCCGCCAGGTCATCCATATGACTGATTGCATTTACAAAACCTTCCAGGGAGCTGGTTGCTTTCTCTATCGTTACCTTCATCTCTTGACTTTTCTTGTTCGTTTCTATGATTCTGTCGGTAATCTTCGTTTTTGTCAGTACATAACTGTATACCGATACCTGTTTTGCAGTCTGTGTCGCTGCATGATGAATCAGCATCTCCGCCTGCACGAACCTTGCCGCATTGATCAGTGTACAGAATGCCATGATAAATGGAATCAGAAACAATAGCGCTTCTACGGTCAGGGAGCCTCTGCTGCCCTGCTTATATCCGTTGTTATCTTTGTATTCGTCTTCTGCCCTCATCCGATAGCCCTCACCTTTCTTAATAGCCAAGTATGCTTTGATAGGAAATCGTATAGGTATCATCCGGGAATCCCCATGCCCCGCTCTCTCCCCAGTCCGATATTTTCCGCATGAATGTGGTTCTGGAACTGACCTCTGCCTGCACGGCTATCATCGTGTAACCCTCTGTCAAATTGATATCGGGCTGATTTACCTGAATACAATCCGCAATCCTTCCAAGGACACCGGCCTGCTTCCCCGCAAGCAAGGATATATTGAGGAAAATCCTCATATATTCCGAATAGTCTAACAGAAACCCTTTCTTTTTATCTGTACTGTCCCCGCTATGGGGAAAAGTAGACCACGTTTCTTTGTTTTTTACGATCACGACTCCATGCCCCTGTTTCAGCTTTGAGATATCATTTGCCGTCTCCACTCCGGCAAACCCAAGCAGAATCACCACCTTTACAATCGGCTGCAAATACGGTGCCGCACCCGTAATCGCCGTTGCCGCAGCGCCGGCTGTTTTGCCGATTGCATTGTCCGTAAATGCAAAAAATAAATTGAACAGCAATCGGATTCCAAAAATCATCATGACCGTATTTCTTATATTGGTCTGTGATTCATTCTTCCCCCACAGAATATATTCACACTCTGCCTGATATGCCGCATGCTGCGATAGCTTGTAACCGCTGATTCCAATAATCTCCTCTTCTGTTCTAGTTTCTCCATCCTTTTTATTTACGGTATAATAAGAGAACATCTGCATGGCATATTCTGCAATATACAGATTCTCTAATCCATTTGTCACGATTTCATCTACCTTATCCAGAAAAGAGGTGGCCGCGTCCATAGATTCCTGGAACTTCTTCGTTGTTTCCCTTCTTGCAGACGAATCATTCACATTACCTGCTGCATTCAAGTCCGCCGCTTTGTCTTTTGTCTCAAGGGCATCCTTTCCCACCAGAGAAGAAGGAAGCCGGCCTGCCGAACCCCAGTCGAACTCCGGATATTCATCTGCTCTGTTCGCCTCTTCCCCGGCCGCCTTGCTTTGCTCTAACCGGTCGTTCGCTTTCTGCTGCTCTTCCTGCGAATTCCCATCATTGGATTCTTTACAATATTCCTGCAGCCTTTGGTAGAATGGATGGCCGCTGATTGATCTTGAGCTGCCTGCTGTGTTGATATCGGCATGTTGATACTCTTCATTGCATTTTCTTGTACACAGCGTTTTTAGATTGCCGAACATAGAATAATCGTCTTCTTTGGCACCGTTCAGCCAGGATGCCGCTGCCGATTGATACCTTTGACTCTGCTCGGATGGCGGCGTTTTCACAATCGATTTGTCACAAAATTTCTCTTCTTCCAGCACGTCCTTTAATTTCCGAAAATAATCCTGATTCACCTTCACATCTGCCATCAGGCTTTCTAACTGCTGGAAATCATCATTCCCATTTCCATCACTAAAAAACTTTCGGTACTTCTCTACTTCCGTATCCATTTCCCCGGTGTCTCTTCCGGCATTTTTAAGTTTTCGGTTTGCCTCATCCCAATCCGAAAATGCTTTCTTCGCCTTTTCTAATTCTTTCTTTACTTTTTCTAAACTGCCATATGCGTTCTTAGCACATTGTTCTGCGCCATCCGCGCTGTTCCAATATTCGTTTAACACACTATAATGAGAATCAATACACACATTTGCGCCAGAAAGAAGCAAGTCCGGATATACCCGTATTCTTCTCAACTCACTTTCATACTGCCTTTTTAAGTTTTGAAGCCTTTCCAAGTCGTCTTCCCCTGCCTCTTCTGTCTCTTCTCCTTCTGCATCTTCTCCTTCTGATTCCTGATTATGGAGTTCTAACAATCTCCCGATTCCACCCATGTCATCAATCGTATTTTTGTAAAGCATGCAAGTAATATATGCATTATAAGTGGAACTATCCGTCTGTGATGCCAGATCCACATATTTTGCACTTTTAAGAAACTCTTCTGCAGATGCTTCCATATTACCCGTTTGTGACGCTGACAGTCTCCCATGGTATTTACGGATGCCTTCTCTCATCAGCAACGACATCGCTGCAATATTCTCATAATCCGCTTTTGTCCGCGCCAGCTCTTCTTCTACTTTCTGAGAATCCAGGCTCTTGATCACCCCTTCCAATACATCTAACGCTTCTTTTGCTTTTTTGAACTCATTCTGACAATCTTCCATGGCTTTGCCAAATTCCATCTGCTTGTTCATGGCCTCTGCCATTTTTTTCGTATCTTTCAGTTCGTTTAATTTTTTCAACACCAATTCTGCCAGACATACCGGAGCCCTGTACTTCATGTACTCAAGAATCTGCTGTTTTTCCACTTCCGTCTGGTAGATTTCCGAACCCTGTACATTGATTGCCTCAAAATTTTTTGTCAATAAATCCAGAATCTTCTTATAATCCTCTGTTCCGGGAAGTCCCGTCCCGTTCAAGGAACCGTTGAAATACTTCTCAAGATCGCTCTGTATACTTTCCGGCGATTGGTCCATGACCAGTAATCCATATTCGTCGTGCAGTTCCTCATTATATTGCGCCAGGCCTGCATTCATCGCCATCTCTCCGGCATCTGAGATGACCACCTTCGACATTCCAATACGGGCGGCGTCTGTCGTCATGCCCCCTAAAAGCAGTACGGGGACAAGCATAATAGTCAAAAATACAGATGGAAATGACCAAGTGTGATTTGAACATAAAGTCTACTATATAGTGAGAGTTCTTATAAAATATCTCCAATGCCTTTCCTCCCGTTAAAGTATCGTATCAAGGACTTTATTTGTATTCTCCAAAAATTTGTGATAACTACTGTCAAGTCCTAATTTCTCCATAATGTAAGAGATAAAGTCTGCCGCCAGATCCACACTCCTGACAAATTCACTTGGATTTACCGAATAATGATAAGCTGCGACCCTAAGCGTCATGCCCCGATGATATCCGAGATATTTCAAGACTCCGGGCACCGGGAGGGCGTGTGTGATCGTCACCTTGATATCCGTTCCAAGAAATCCCCGGTCTACCTCTATCTCCGGGCTGCTGATATTGCCAAGTACGATAAATGTTGCTTGTCTTGCTGCATTTGCGAATCTGGACTGATAATCTAATCTGGCGCCTTCGGAAAAAGCTCTGCCAATCCCCCTGTACAGGCCTTTCAGGTTTTTATGATAGGCTTTATAATAAGAAGTCACGATACCTGCAGACGGAACTTCTCCCCAGGAAAAGTCAATCTCATTATCGTTCCCCATCCCAAACTCTTCGTATCCTAAGTACGCCTCTTCACGGGAGACAACTGCCGCTACTCTCTGGGCTTGGTACATCAGCATGTATTCCTGCATGTTGAATAATGCAAGATATAGTAAAGCCATCACGGTACAGAGTACGAGCGGCATGTAGATGGACGCTTCAACCATGATGGCGCCTTTTTCATTTTTTTTATTTTTCATATCCTTTTTCTCTTTTATTCGCTGCACATCCCGCCGCACCTATGATTTGCTGCAGGACGTGCTGCAATTTCCAAATTTACGGCGCTTTATTAATAAAAGTAGTCAGCTTTCCAAATACTGCATCGACCGCGCCTTTCAGTTGTTCCTGAAAAACTCCGCCCACGATGATTACAATTACAATTAACACTACCACGGCGACCATATTAGAGTCCCCTTCTTCATCCTCCACAAAGTTCTCCATAAACTGATTCTTCCACAACCTGTAAGTACTCCCCAGCTTATCCGCCACGTTCACTTCCCAGGTCAAATATGCATCCTCTAATTTTTCTCTCATAGTATCTTCTCCTTCTTTCTCTTATACTTTAAGTCAACTGGTTTCCCATTTGCTTACAGATTCATTCCCATAAACGCCGGAACCATGACCATAATCAAAATTCCAATAAAAATCATCGTCGTAGGAATTAACAGCTTCGACTTTGCAGCCTCCCCTTTCCGTCTCACCAGATGCTTCTTCTCTTCCCACATCTCATCCGACAGCTCTTTGAGGAAATATGTAGCCTCCCTTGGTCCCCTCTGCTTGTTTTGGACAATCGTAGAAGTAAATCTGCGAATCTGCTTTATCGAACATCGGTCGGCAAAATTCATGTACGCGCTCAGTTCCTCGACTCCATTCTGAATCTCCAGCACCGTCCCCTGCATCTCCCGGTATAGCGCCCGCTCGCCGCCGTCTGCGACCTTTTTCCATGCATTCAATGTAGTCATTCCGGCATTGACCAGAAGCGTCAGCTTAGAAAGCATCTGCGGCATATCCGAAAGCAGTTCATCCCGGCGTTCTTGAAGCTTGTCATTCAACAGCTCTTCCACATACCACATGACTAGCCCCGCCAGTACAATGCCCAGAAACGCCGCCATCAAAGAGTTGCCAAGGGCCCCAATCAATACCAGGAACACCAGAACGGTAAAACCATAGGTCCATTTTGCAGCATTGATTACATAAAAATGATACTCCGCATACTGCTTCCCCTGTACCTCGGCAATCTCCTTAATCCGTTTCCTCGCCTTCTTGCTTTTGCTGTCAATCCCAAGGAACTTCATAAGCGCCAGCCCAATACAGAACAATTCTGGATACTTATACTGATTGGAATCAATGGACTGTACCAAAGCCTTGTATGTATCCTCATATCTTATCGCCAGCATGCTCCATGCAAGAACCAGAACCGTTGCAAGAACCAGCATGGCTATTCTGCCTGCATCCATATCAACTCTCCTTATATCTTAATATCCATAATCTTTCTACCCGTCACATAAGCCACTCCAAATATCCCGATACAGATGATCTTAACGATAACAGCGGAAACCGTATTGGAACCTGCCATCCCGCTTCCCATTCCTCTCAGCATCAGCACCACGATCACCGGCATCACCATCATGATATTCAGCTCATTCTTAGAACCAGATATCATGGTTTCAATCTCCATCTCCACCTCAATCTTGTCATTAATAATCTCCCTGGTATCTGACACAATCTGTTTCAAATTACCACCCTGGCGGTTGCAGCTCTCGAATACATTTGCAAAACTCATAACATCCTCCAATGCGCTTCGGTTCGCAAAATCCAACAGAAGTTCTTCTATATTAATATTATGATTAAGCCCCGTACAGATAAGCTGCACTTCCCGGACAATATCCGCATCCTCTCCATAGATTGAAATCATATCGTCTGCCGCCTCTTCAAATGCCCCCACCGTATTCTTTCCTGCCGAGTATGCCGACGTCAGTGATTCCAGCAAATCCTTGAACTGTGAGCGCAGTTCATTAAGCTGCTTCTTTTTCTGATACTCACGATAATGCTTAGGCAGTATCTTCGCGCAGAGAATCCCGCCCACGGCTGATACCGCCATACTATTGAAAAAGGCGAATAATACCACGAACCCAACGGCGGCCCCCACCGCCCATGCTATTGCGAAGTCTGCCTTCGTCATATGAAAGACATGGTAATCTTTCCCATTTCCCATGATTCCCCGTAATTCCACATATTCTTCTGCCTGTTTTTTCTTTCGCCCCATAGCTATATGACCTCATTTATCCCCGATAATCTTAATTTGTAATCATTTTTAAATGGATTCTCCGTACGTACCAGTCTGCCGGATACCCTTTCCAGAGTAGAATGTTCGTCTTCCACGAACTGGTAAATGGGATTCACCTGGATCTTACCGCCCTCATATCCGGTAATCTCGCTGATTTCCATCGTCTTCCTCGTCTTATCCCGAAGCCGTGACAGATGAATAATAATGTCCACCGCAGAGGCAATCTGCTGGCGGACGGCTTCTAACGGAAGCCCTTCGGCGCCTTGCAGTACCATGGTTTCCAGACGGCTTAACATATCCTTTGTACTGTTG
>OFFX01001811.1_pt1 | contig 14534 bp, 10 predicted proteins | sample 1521511 | NCBI WGS metagenome assembly OFFX01 (sample SAMEA3504125, study PRJEB24116) | mouse gut metagenome | biome: mouse gut; feature: mouse-associated habitat; material: faeces | place: Denmark | collected 2011
GGCACAGGAGAGTGCGGATCCCTTCGGAAAATATGAGGATGGACTCGAGATTCATTTTGCAAGGCAGGTGGACGAAAATATGTATGACAATGCGCTTGCAAATCTTCCGGGACAGTCTGTGGAAGAGAACATGTGGCTGGACACATATAAGGAAGAGATCGGGGTTCAGGTAGTTTATGACTGGTATGTAAAAGGCAGGACAGAGTATGAGCAGAAGGTGAACGTGACCATAGCCAGCGGAGAACTGCCGGACGTGATGGAAGTTACTGCTTCTCAGATGATGCAGCTTGCCGATGCAGGACTGATCTGGGATATGACGGAGGTTTTTGATACCTATGCATCAGACTTTACGAAAAGCGTGATGATGCAGGAGGGGGACACCGCTTTTGTTGCAGCGCAGAAGGACGGCATGCTGTGCGGCATACCGGAATCCGCCGGTGCCAGCGATTCCGTCGACCTGATGTGGATTCGTCAGGACTGGCTTGAGAACCTGGGATTATCTCAGCCTAAGACAATAGACGAACTGATCAACGTGATCGAGAAGTTTACGACGGATGATCCTGACGGAAACGGTGTCGATGACACATACGGCCTCGGTGTGACGGGTTCTCCTAACGTTCTTACAAGGAATTACGGAAGTCTGGTCGGTTTCTTCGACGCATTCGGCGCGCATCCGACGATCTGGGTAGAGAAGGACGGCGAGCTGGTATACGGCGGAATTCAGCCGGAATGTAAGGAAGCGCTGGTTAAACTGCAGGAGCTGTATAAAAAGGGCTGTATCGATCCGGAGTTTGGCGTTATGGATTCTTCCAAGGCCGGTGAGACTGCAGCGGCAGGAAAGTGCGGCGTGACTTATGGACAGCAGTGGCTGCCGCTTGTTTACTTCCATTCCAATTACAGTCTTGACAACAATGCGCTGTGGACGGCTTATGAACCGGTGTCCGTCAGTGGGGATCCGGCGGAGGTTTCCGCAGAAGTGGGTGTTTCCAGATGGCTTGTCGTAAATAAGAATTTCGAGCATCCGGAAGCGGTTGTGAAGATGGCGAATGTGTTTATCGAAAAGTGCTGGGGTGAAACGGGAGATAACGGTAAATATTATGCTCCGCCGGAAGCAGAGAGTATCTGGAAATTATCACCGGTACAGACGCAAATGCCTCTGAAGAACGTAATGGCGTTCCGGGACATCGAAGCGGCCAAAGCAAGTGACGCCACAGATTCCTTAAACGGAGAGGCAAAGTCTATCTGGGATAAGCTGGACAGATTTTATTCGGGAGAAGGCACCAGTATGGAGTGGGGCTGGGAGAGAATCTACGGACCGGATCCGAGTTCCTATTCGGCCATTGATCGTATGATCTCGGAAGACAGAATCTATATCAATCGATTTTCAGGAGCACCTACCGAGACCATGACCGAGAAAATGTCTACACTGGAATCCATGCGGGACGAAACTTTCACCAAGATCATTATGGGTGAGTCTCCGATCGAAGAGTTTGATGCCTTTGTGGAGAGTTTCAACAAATTAGGCGGAGAGCAGATCACGGCAGAAGTGAATGAGTGGTATGCTACAGCGAAGTAACAGCAGAAGGATACGACGGAAAATTGTTACAGGTAATAGAATTTATGGCGCAGGGGCAGTTATTTCTGCCCTTGCGCTGGTCAGTCAAAGAGATTAATTGTCGGAAGGGAGGGCAAAATGAAAAAAGAGAAGATGCAGAGAAGACAGATCAGATTGAAAAAGGAACTTCCGTTTCATATCATGTTGTTGCCGGGTGTGCTTATGACTTTTATATTCAGTTATATTCCCATGGCCGGGATGGTCATTGCTTTTCAGAAGTTTATACCGGCCAAGGGTCTGTTCGGGGATCAGAAATGGATCGGATTTGAGAACTTTACATATCTGTTTAACATGCCGGGAGCGCTTGCGGCGTTGAGGAATACGATCAGTATTGCGTTTTGGAAGATTATCCTCTCGCTGGTGGTGCCGATCATAGTGGCGATCCTTTTGAATGAGGTGCGGTCATCCAAATTCCGCAGGACGGTTCAGACGGCGATCTACCTGCCCTATTTCCTGTCCTGGGTTATTTTCAGTGGTGTGCTGCTTGATATTCTGTCACCATCCAGTGGTATTGTAAATGGGTTTTTGAATATGCTGGGGCTGGATTCGATCTTCTTTTTGGGGGATAACAGATATTTTCAGGCAACGATCATCTGGACAGATATCTGGAAAGGGTTCGGATTTGGGACTATCGTCTATCTGGCAGCCATTACGGGGATCGATCAGAGTCTTTATGAGGCGGCGACGATGGACGGTGCGGGCCGGTTCCGCAAGATGTGGCATATTACACTGCCGGGCATGAGGATGATCATTGTATTGATGGCGGTATTGTCCCTGGGTAATATTCTGAATGCCGGATTCGATCAAATCTGGAATCTGATCAGCCCGCAGGTGTATGAGACGGGAGATATCGAATCGGTATGATAGATGCACAGTTTGGTCCGGCCACGGCGATGGGTGTCTTTAAGTCGGCCGTATCCTGTTTCTTTATTTCCGTATCTTATTATCTGGCATATAAACTGTTTGATTACAGAGTTTTCTAGGAGGTGCAGAATGGCGAAAAAGGAACCTCAAACAAATAAAATCAGGATGTCTGCAGCGGACAGGGTTTTCCATGTATGTAATACGATATTCCTGATCGCGCTGGCTCTGGTCTGCATTCTGCCGATCATTAATATTCTGGCCATATCGTTGAGTGGCAATGCCTCGGTGACGGCAGGACTGGTCACGCTCTGGCCGGTTGATTTTACGATCAATTCCTACAAGTATGTAGCGATGAGAGTCGATTTCTGGCGGTCCATGGGTGTATCGCTTCTCAGATGCGCACTGGGAGTTTCCATCAATGTTTTTATGTGTGTGATCACGGCTTATCCACTGTCCAAGAGCACGCACAGATTTAAAGCCAGAACGGCCTATGCCTGGTTTTTCTTTCTGACCATGTTGTTAAACGGCGGTCTGATTCCGTGGTTTATGACGATCAAGAGTCTGAATCTTCTGGGAACAATATGGGCGCTGGTGCTTCCGGGGGCGGTACCGGTATTCAGCGTTGTTCTGATGCTGAATTTCTTCCGGGGAATTCCGGAGGAACTGGAAGAGGCGGCGGTGATGGACGGAGCCGGGCAGTGGACGATCATGTCAAAGATTTATGTGCCGCTTTCCAAGGCGTCTATGGCGACGATCTGTCTGTTTTCCATCGTGCACCACTGGAATTCCTGGTTTGACGGTATCATTCTGATGAACAGGCCGACCCAGTATCCGCTGCAGAGTTATCTGCAGACGATCGTGATCCAGTCAAGCTTAACGTCCGGTTCTTCCATAGATTGGGAGACACTGGTCTCCGTCTCTGACCGGACCATAAAATGCTCACAGATCTTCCTGTCCATCATTCCGATCATGCTGGTATATCCCTTTTTACAGAAATATTTCGTAAAGGGTATGGTACTTGGCTCTGTGAAAGGATAATGACAGTAATGAAAATGATCTTCAGGTTAAAAACATCCCGCAAGGTATTAGGATCGGTCATTTTCGTATGCATTGGCTTCTACGTGATGGGAATCCTGGGAAATGCATACAGCCGACATATTCTGCTGGAACAGATGCTTGGCAGTCTGGATGCCCAGGCTGCCTATATGCAAAGCCGGATGGAACAGGATATTGACAGTCTGTTAAAGATTCAGAATACGGTGCTTATTGATCTGAATACTTCAAAGCTCAATGTTTTGTGGGGCGGAGCCGGCAATTATGAGAATACGCTGCTGATCAAAAGAATATCCGGGCGGCTTTCTGAGATCAAAGAAATGTACACGATCGTAGATAAGGCGGAAATGTATTATCCGCGTAAGGGAATTGTGATCAGCGATTCGCAGCCGATCATGCGGCATTATGAAGGGGATAACTATTATGATTACCGGATGATCAATGCAGATGAGGAGGAGGGGATCGTATTTACCTCTTATTTTCCTGTGCAGGCGTTGAAAGGAGAGGGAAAAAATGCGGCTTATTACTGCCGGATCACGTTGTCGCCGGAGTCTTTGAACCATACACTGAACGACATGCTGGGAGAAGGGGAGGAAAGCATCTACCTTCTCTCGGAAGAAGGGAATATGCTGTCCGGTTCCGGCGGGAATTTCGTGGAGACGGAGGCGGATACGGTCAGATTGGAAGCGGTAAGGGCGTATCTGGCGGAGCATAAGGATGCACAGTCTTTCAGAGTGCGGGGTGAGGAACTGGGTTCCTGCATCTACAGTGCGAGAACAGGGATATGGATCGTTTACTTTTGTCCGGACAGTGTGATCAGCAGGTCGTTGTCCTTCTTTTTGCTGCTGAATGCAGGATTGACCTTGTTAGTCATTGTTCTTTTCCTGTCTTATACGTTCTATGTGGAGCGCAAACTGGTAAAACCTATGGACAGGATCATCGATGCGATGGAGGACAGGAACAACCATTATTTTATCGAAGAAGATGAAACGGATGAGTTGGCAGTGATTTATAAGAGATATAACCAGGTTATTTCGCATGTGGAGAAAATATGGAAATGAAATACCAGGCGCGGCTGGCGGAGTTTCGGCAGCTGCAATACCAGATCCGGCCTCATTTTCTGTACAACAGTATCTTTATGATCTATCGGATGGCGCGCGCGGAGGAGAATGAGACGATTGCTTCTTTCGCCAGGCATTTGTCTAAATATTATCAATATATAACAAGAACGAATGACTGCTTTGTCAGTTTAGAGCAGGAAATTGAGCATATCAATGATTACCTGGAGATTCAGAAGGCGCGCTTCGGAGAACGGATTCATGTGTTTATGGAGCCGGTACCGGATCAGGCGAAAGATTTAAAGATTATTCCCCTGATCCTGCAGCCATTAGTGGAAAATGCTTATGAACATGGCATGAAGAACTGTCTGGAAGGGGGTATGATCAGGATAAGGACAGACTATCAGGACGGTTATTTCAGCTTTTGTGTTGAAGATAACGGGGATGGCCTGAAAGAAGATGAATTGATGGAATTGAAGCGAAAGATTAGTATAGAAGAGATCAATTCGGAAGAAATACACGGCCTTGCCAATACGAATGCCAGAATCAGGAGATGGTATAAAGGAAAAAGCGGCCTTTATGTGGACAACCGGGAGGACGGCGGATTTTTGGCGTTGGTAAATATATTAGTGGAGGATATCTATGTACAATCTTCTGGTGGTGGATGATGAACCCTTTATTCTGGAATCTCTTGGGCGTATGCTGGAGAAGGAATGTCAGGAGAAATTTTTTGTCTATAAAGCGGCTTCCGCGGCCCTGGCGCTGGATATTTTTGAGAATCACAGGATTGATATGCTGATCACGGATATCTGCATGCCGGGAATGGATGGTTTTGAACTGCTGAATATTATTGAGACGGTCTGGCCTGACTGCGTCGCTGTCTTTCTGACGGGACAGTCAGAGTTTGAATATGCCCAGAAAGCAGTCCATACGAAGGCTATGGAATTCGTGCTGAAAATGGATGGCGACGAAGCAATTCTGGAAGCCGTCAATAAGGGGTATGAGAAACTGGAACAGCTGTATGAAGAAAAAAGAAGACTTGTGGAACGGCAGGACCGCCGGAAAGAGGTTTTGCCGCTGCTGAAAAGGGACTGCATCAGGGAGCTGATCTTTAATGAAAAATGGGAAGGGAAGAGAAGGCAGTATTTTACGGAGCGGATGTCGATGATCAATGAAAGGTTTGTCTGTGAACGGAATTTTCTGTTGACGGCGGTTTTCTTTGAATCGCATGATGATCTGCTGACGGAAAACGATATGCTCAAAACGATTGAGTCCGTTCTGGCGCCGGCTTTCCGGACGGTGAGTTCGCTTGTGACAGTGAATACAGGAATCCTTCTGGCGCAGGATGAAGAGAATAAGGCGGCGAAATTAAAGGGCTTTCTGGAAATTGCAAAAAAGGTCTGTGAGAAATCAGGACAGTGTTCTCCTTTGGTATGTGTGTATGACGGCATCGTCAATCTGGATAAGGCGGCGGATGCCTTTTCCGTGCTGCAGTATTCCAGATTTGAGATTGATGATACGGAGGGTATCCAACTTTGCGGAGAAGAGAAATTTTCGTACTATACGTGGAACGAAGGAGCTGCTATTGTAGGAGTAATAGACACGGAAAGGCTGGAAGAGAGTCTGTCCAATGCCGATCCCGAGGTGTTCTTTGCACTGCTGAATGAAATCAAGAATAAATACTGCAAAAGCGTACGGTTTACAAAAGCCTCTGTTTTTCTTGTATGTGCGTCCATCCTTCTGCAGGCGCTTTTAAATAATCTGCCCAAAGAAAGCGATGTCTGTGGGCAGTTTGATATCCGCAAACTGACGAATTATGATCTCCATAAGGGATTTTATGATGCGATGAACTTTCTGGAGACGGTGGCGGATCATTATTTCAGGCTGCGTCAGAATGTGAAGACAGATGTGAAAAGCCAGATTGTGCACCAGGTCAATACCTTTATTCTGGAACATATCTCGGAGGATCTGTCGATGGTCAGACTGGGAGAGTTGGTGGGGCTGCATCCGGTATATCTGTCAAGGATCTATAAAGAGATAACAGGTACGCTGCCCGGAAAGTATATTATGATGCAGCGGGTGAATGAGGCGAAGCGTCTTTTGACGGATTCCAGGATGCCGATCCAGACGATCGCAGAGCGGACAGGTTTGAATACGGCCTCTTATTTCAGTCATTATATTAAGAAGCATACAGGGTTTACACCACAGGAGATCAGAAACGGGGCACAGTAAATAGTTTAATGGTTTATGGAAGCGGATGTTGTATGAGGTTCCGGATCGGTGCGAAGAACAGGAAGGCCTGCTGTTCAACCAGGAATTGGACTCAGCGAAAATCGCTTCGGAATGGAGGAAAACGGATGGAAGTGAAATTTGGGGAATACTGCGCCTGTTTTGCGGCGGGCGGCGTACAGCTTAAGAGAGAAGGACGGCTGTTGTACTATAATAAGCGGCCGCTCTACGTACTCGTGAAGACTGCCGAGGCGATCACGGCCTTTTATGATGCTCCGTACAGAGGAATAACATTGGAGGAAGGAAAGGTGTGTGGCAGGGGAACGGTGGACACAGCGGTGGGTTCCAGGCTTTCTTTTGCAGATACGTATGAGCCGGCGGGCGAGGGGCTGAAGATCTCAAGAAAGGTACGGGTGGAGCAGGCCGGAGACGATCTGGGGTTTGCCACGAAGCTGTCTTTCACGATGAAAGCGTCCTCAGAGTATACAGATTACCAGTATTTTGCACCGGGCGTGTGGTATCTGCAGAATGAGTATGCACCGCCGTGGGCAATCGGGAAGGGACTGGACGCGGAGTATTTCTGGCGATTCGAGACCCGGTACGCGCTGCCGCTGTTCGCCATGCAGAGCAATGCATCGGGAGAGATGATCTCACTGTCCCGCTTCGCAGCGGATGTGACGCTTCGCAATCTGGATATTGTCATGTCGGAGACGACGGTGGATCCTTCTTTTACGATCGCGTCCATCGGCATGAGCCGTCCGGAAGACAGGACGCTCAATTATCTGTACTATGGGTATGCCGTGCGCAGGGAGACCGACACGGTAAGCGACGGCCTTTCGATTGACTATGTTTATCCGGGAACGGAGAGCGAGATTCCCCGGGATGATTTCTACGCCTCCATAGATTTCGGGATACGTTCCAGACGGACCGGTTACGTATTCCACCCCATGAAGGAAGGATTTGCGCAGGAGTATGCGGTTGCCGTGGATATGGGACAGTATGACGGCTTTCAGCCGATGATGCGGTCGATCTGGAGGCGGACTTATGAGCGTATGCGCGACCGGCTGTTTGCGGTGGATAACGAACAGCATTACAGGAACTGTATGTACTTCCTGCGGGAACTGACCCGCAGGTATGGGGAATCTTACGGTCTGCCTTTTGCGGCGCAGCTGCCGCATATGGATGCAAATTCGGTGTCCTTCCAGTTCGGTTTCGTCGGACAGCAGCCGGGGATCGGGTATCAGCTGCTGCGCTACGGAGATCTGTATCAGGATCGGGAAGCCTGGGAGAAGGGCAGGGGGATTCTGGATTTCTGGGTGCAAAATGCCATGACCAAAAGCGGTGCGCCTGCGGTGTGCTATCATCCTGCGATCGGCGGCTGGGAACCGTATCCGTTCTGGACGAGAATGATCGCCGATGGGATGGAGGCGATCCTGGACGGCTGGCTGTATCTGCATAAAAAAGGCACGGAGGAAGATGCATGGCTTGCCTTTTGTAAGAAAACGGCGGACTGGTACGTGCGTATTCAGAATGAGGACGGCAGTTACTACCGTTCCTATAAGGCGGATGGCTCCGTGAATATGGATTCCAAGGCCAATACACCCAGCCCGATCCGCTTCCTGATCCAGATGTATCTGGTGACGGGAGATGCGTCCTATAGGCAGGCGGCAGTGCGGGCCGGAGCGTGGGCATATGAGAACCAGCATCAGAAGATGGAGTACAGAGGCGGCACCTGCGACAATCTGGATGTCACCGACAAGGAGGCGGGGATCTATGCACTTTTCGGATTTCTGGCCCTCTATGACCTGACGGCGGATAAGAAGTGGCTGGAGGCCGCGGTGTCAGCGGCGGATTACACGGAAACCTGGACCTATGCGTGGACATTTCCGGTGGTGGCGCCGCAGCCGGTTCACCCCTTCAACCACTATTCGATCAGCGGACAGAGCATCATAACGCTTGGCGGCGGTGCGGATGTTTATATGGCGGCCTGCTCCTACACCTATTACAGACTGTATCTGCTGACCGGGGATGCACATTACAGAGACTTTGCAGAGTTTATCCACAACAATACCAGACAGTCCAACGATGTGGACGGCAGCGTAGGCTACCGTTACAGGGGGCTTGGGCACGAGAGCGGTAATTTCGCCCTGCAGGTGCTGGATTCCCACTATCACTGGCTGCCATGGTGTACATTCGTGGAGATCGATCCGGTCTCGCGGCTCTATGACACCTTCGGCGTCTATGAGATTGCGGACGCCGAACGGCTGAGTATGGAGGAGCGGCAGAAAAGGAACAGGATATATGAAAACTACTGTGTAAATCCGGTGTAAGAGCAGGATGTGGGAGCGGGACGGGAGTTACCGGTTTTCGGAGATAAACGAAGCGTATTTCGACCGGGCGGAAGAGATGCTTTCGGTGATGAAAGAATATGATATGATCCCTTTTGAAAAGGTGGGGCCCCTTGCGGCATATATGGTGGAGCGGTTTGCAAAATATGGCCCGATCTATTCTGTATCCGGGGATACGGGGGGTGAGACAGAGCAGGTGGTCAGGTACTATCTGGGGATTCTTGACGTACTGCATGAAAAGGATCCCCAGGGACTGACGACGCTGCATCTGCTGTATGCCTTTGCCTTCTGGTTCCTGATCGGATTCGGGCTGGTCGGTTATCTTTGTTCCGGATTGTTTCTGCGGGCGTTTCGGCGGTTTACGAGGCGGGAGGATCTGGAGGATACTGAACAGAACGTATGATAACAAGCGGAAAAATCTCTTGCAACAAAGTAAAAGTGCGGTATAATGAAAGAATAAGTGTGTTATATTAAGGAAAACAGAGAAAAAATCGCGGGGTGATTGCTGTGTTAATGAGATTTTCCATATCGAATTTCATGTCATTTGGGTACAGAACAAATGAAAAAGGAGAGAGCGTACCAGTGGAGTATCATCTCTACGCAGGGCGATCAGAACAGCATAAGGAAAGAATTGTTGTCTGTGGAGAAAGAAAAGTGTTAAAGTTTTCTTCTATTTATGGGGCAAATGCATCCGGTAAGACCAATCTGATCAGAGCGATAGATACCGGAAGGAGGATTGTGTTAGGTACAATGGAGAATGGGGCCTTCCATGACAGGTTCTGCAGAAGTGATCCGTCTAATGTGGACAAACCGACTCTGTTTGAATACGAATTTACAATAGGAGAGAGATGTTTTGCCTATGGATTTACTGTGAACCTGGAAAGAAACAAGGTTCTTTCAGAATGGTTGTATGAGATGAAGAATGCAGAGGAACAGGTTATTTTCGAAAGGCTGACAGAGGATGAGCAGTATTATTTTGACGAGAAGATGTTTCGGCAGGAAGACAACAAAGAACAATTTCACTTTTTTATAAAAGATGCAAACCGTATAGATACTACTTTGCTTTTATATGAAATAAACAGACGAAGAATGGCAGAGGATGATTTTGATATTTTTTACAGAGTATTTGGGTGGTTTAAAGAAAAACTGATCGTAATTTATCCGGAAACCAAAACAGGAGCAAGCTATTTCCTTTTTGACAGTGATAATAACAGGCTGGTGGATATATTAAAATATCTGGATACCGGAATAACGGATTACAGCATGCGGGTCATGAATGAAGCCGCATTCAGAGAGTACTTCCCGGATGAAACTTTAGCTGACAAAATATTACATCATTCAGATATTGATACCAGATTTAGTACGAAAGGCATTCTTAATTTTGGCAAAACGCTGTTTGAACTGGATTATGGCGAAAACGGGGTGAAAAGAATTGCAAAATTAATGTTTCAGCATGGAGAAGATGGCGGCAGCTACGAATATGGGGAAGAATCAGACGGAACGCAGAGACTGATTGAATTGCTGGATGTGATCTTAAATGATGACGGGGATAAGGTTTTTGTGATTGATGAATTGGACCGCAGTCTTCACCCTCAGATGACTATTAAATTTGTAGAAACTTTTCTTGGGTTTTCCCTGAAAAAACATACCCAGCTGATCATTACGACACATGAGTCAAATTTGATGGACTTGAACATCCTGCGAAGGGATGAGATATGGTTTGCGGAGAAAAATCAGAATAACCAGACAGATTTATATACGCTGGAGAAATTTAAAATCCGATATGATAAGGTTGTGTCGAAAGATTATCTGGCCGGGAGGTATGGTGCGGTTCCTGTATTCAGGGATTTTGAATATGTATGGGGAGGAAGCCGGCATGAAAAAACTGAACCTGAGAAACCCTAAGACATTTGATTATACAAAGGAAGCGGGAGCAACACCGCCGAGAATCAGGTTTTATTGTGTATCCGAAGGCGCTACAGAAGAATCTTACTTTTTTGGTGTTCGAAATAACCGGAAAGAACTGCATATTAAGAATGATGTTTATATAGAAGTGGTTGAGAAACAGGAAGGTCAGGAGACATTAAGCCATCCCATGCAGCTGGTGCATGCCTGTTTACTGCATATGGGACATATTGATGACAACGGTGATCCGGTGCCGGAAAACAGACGGCAGGAGTATTGTAAATGGGAAAATTTTGATGAGAAGATAGACAGGGTATGTGTTATTTTTGACAGAGATTACAGAAATCTGGAAGGATCGATCGGAACGATCTTTGAAATCTGTAATAACCATGGGATCAAAATAGTGATGTCCAATCCTAATTTTGAATTGTGGCTGTTGATGCATTTTCCAAATATAAGGCAATATACGCCGCAGATGCTTTTGGAAAATAAGAAGAATCTGCGGCATCAGTTGTTTAAAGATGCATCGTCAAATAAAAAATATCTTGAAATTCTGGTTTCGCAAAATGCAGAGGGTTATTCAAAAGGGAGCAAATTGGTATTTGAAAGGTTTTTGCGGCTTATAGATACTGCAGTTGAACAGGCTGAACTATATTGTGAAGATTCGGCCAGGTTAATGGAAGAACTGGGAACTGCGATGGGTAAGCTGATAGAAGAAATGCGATCATAGGGATGGTATTACATTGCAAAATCCTGTACAATGTTAATAAAGCGCTGCCGGCAGGCTGTACATACAGTCAGGCGGCGATCAACAGATCAGGAGGGTAAGACTATGTTGTGTGTGAAAAACGGAATGGTCCACGACGCCATTCATGAGGAGGCCTATCAGGCTGACATTCTGGTGGAGGATGGCAGGATCAAAGCGATCGGCGAACATCTGGAGACAGAAGAAGGCGTGCAGATCGTAGAGGCAGAGGGGCTTCATGTGTATCCCGGTTTCGTGGAGGCTCACGGGCACATCGGGCTGGACGGTTATGGAATCGGTTATGAGGGGATGGATTACAACGAGCTGAATGATATCGTCAGTCCCCAGCTGCGGGGCATCGACGGTGTGAAGCCCATGGACGCCGCATTTCCCAAGGCGGCGGAGGCCGGTGTGACCTGTGTCTGCGTGGGACCAGGCAGCGCCAATGTGCTGGGCGGCACCTTCGTTACCATCAAGACGGTGGGCAGAAGAGTGGAGGACATGGTGGTGCGTGACAACGTGGCCATGAAGTGTGCCTTTGGTGAGAATCCCAAGAGAGTTTACCGGGAGAAGAAAGATTCCAGCCGCATGAGCACGGCAGCCCTGCTTCGGGAGACGTTGTTCAAGACAAGGGAGTATCTGGAGAAAAAAGAGGCGGCAGGCGACGATCCGACGAAGAAGCCGGCTTTTGACATGAAGCTGGAGGCCCTGATCCCGGTGATCAAAGGAGAGATGCCGTTAAAAGCCCATGCCCATGCGGCGGAGGATATTTTCACGGCTCTTCGTATTGCCAGAGAGTTCGGTGTAAAGATCACGCTGGAGCATGTGACGGAAGGGCATCTGATCGTGGAAGAGCTGGCGAAGGAGAACGTGCCGCTGGCGGTAGGACCGACGCTCACCAGCGCATCCAAATACGAACTTCGCAACAAGAGCTGGACGACACCGGGTGTGCTGGCGGCTGCCGGCTGTCAGGTTTCCATCATCACAGACTCGCCGGTGATTCCGCAGGAATATCTTCCGTTGTGCGCGGGACTGGCGGTGCAGGCGGGCATGGATCCCTTTGCGGCGCTGCAGGCGATCACCATCAACCCGGCCAGACATGCGGGGATTGCGGACCGGGTAGGTTCGATTGAAGTCGGCAAGGATGCGGATCTGGTCATCACGGACGGCTGTCCTTTTGAGGTGTCAACGAAGGTCAGACATGTGTTTATTGAAGGAAAAGAAGTACAGTAAGTTTTCCTTGACGGCCTGACCGTGCAGGTGTATGATAATTTCAACAAGAGTAATCGATGAAACGTGCGTTCGCACATTCTGGCAGTTTCTGCCGCTTTACTCACAACCATAATTGAACAGCGGCAGGAACTGTTGTCAGAAAGAACAGGGTGACAATAGAAATTCTCTGCCGGAACAGGAAGGAGAATTTTCATGGAGCATGTTTTGATTGGAGGAAATGAACTGTTTATGACCGCGGGTGGAAAGAAAAGTTATACGGTGGAGGATATTGAAAGGCTTCCGGAAGGGGAGCGGGAGTACTGGATCGTCGACCCTGTGCAGAAGAGTGTCACAGTATATGGGCTGGAGAAAGAGGAAGGACCAGCGCTGCATTCCTTTTCCACAAAGGTAAAGGCAGGGATTTATGAGGATCTGGTGTTGGATTTCGGGGAATATGGAGCATGAGTGAGTATTACTGGAACTTTGCAGGGTAAAATAAAATTTTCAGTGAATTTCAATTGAGTATACGATGAAAAGACATTATAGTAGTGATGTGGGGGAATTTTTCAGAAAGAATACTTTGGAATAAATTCTTAAGGAGGGACAGTATGGCAAAATACATAATGGCACTGGATGCGGGGACCACCAGCAACCGCTGCATTCTGTTTAACGAACAGGGGGATATGTGCAGCGTGGCGCAAAAGGAGTTTACGCAGTATTTTCCGAAACCGGGATGGGTGGAGCATGACGCGGATGAGATCTGGTCGACACAGTACGAGGTGGCGGGACAGGCGATGGCGAACATCAATGCCACGGCGGCGGATATTGCGGCGATCGGAATCACGAACCAGCGGGAGACGGTGGTGGTATGGGATAAGAAGACGGGAAGACCGATCCACAATGCCATCGTGTGGCAGTGCCGCCGCACATCAGAGTATGCAGACAGTCTCAAGGAGAAGGGACTGACGGATAAATTCAGGGAAAAGACGGGGCTTGTCATCGACGCCTATTTCTCGGCGACGAAGATCAAATGGATCCTGGACAATGTGGAGGGCGCCAGAGAGAAGGCGGAGGCCGGAGAGCTGCTGTTCGGCACGGTGGAGACGTGGCTGATCTGGAAGCTGACGAAGGGCGGCGTACATGTGACGGATTATTCCAATGCCTCCCGCACCATGCTTTTTAATATCAATACATTAGAGTGGGACGACGAGATCCTGCAGGAGTTACAGATCCCGAAAATTATGCTGCCGGAGGTGAAACCTTCCAGCTGCATTTACGGCGAGGCGGACCCGGGCTTTTTCGGTGGGCCGATTCCTATCGGCGGTGCGGCGGGAGACCAGCAGGCGGCGTTGTTCGGTCAGACCTGTTTTAAGCCGGGCGAGGCGAAGAATACTTACGGGACGGGATGTTTCCTGTTGATGAATACGGGGGAAAAGCCGGTCTTTTCCCGCAACGGTCTGGTGACGACCATCGCCTGGGGGCTGGACGGCAAGGTCACCTATGCG
>OFFX01001812.1_pt1 | contig 14533 bp, 13 predicted proteins | sample 1521511 | NCBI WGS metagenome assembly OFFX01 (sample SAMEA3504125, study PRJEB24116) | mouse gut metagenome | biome: mouse gut; feature: mouse-associated habitat; material: faeces | place: Denmark | collected 2011
GCAGTCACCGGGCGGAACCCGCTGGAGCTGCTGCAAGTGAAGGAGTAGCTGCTGTAATGAGATCCGCCGCATCTCTGCCCGACGAGTGCGGCAGCATGATTCAGGGATCCAAGGAGAATCCATCAATCGGGAGGTGCGTTCCATGAAAAACAACGTCTTTCTCAAGTCCACCCTGCGCCAGCCGGTGAAAACGGCCCTGCTGACGCTGGTGTTGGCCCTCATGACCTTCGCCTTTGTGTCCCGGGCCTCGGAGTATCTCCTTATTCGCCAGGAGACGGACCGGCTGGGAGGATATTACCGGGCCATAGGGCTGCTGGAGGGGATCAATAGCGCGTCGCAGGAGGACATGTCGCCCGCCCTGGAGTATTTGGCGGGAAACAAATTCGTTCAGCTTGCGGAACAGAGGCGGGGCGTCTCCGCCCTCATCAATGACGGTTTTTACAATGCCGATACGAGCCTTACCTCCGAATACGGGAGCCAGGACTTCTTCTTTTATGGAACCCTCCGCTCCGTGGGAACAGCGACAGCCGTTTTCACGCCGGACGCCGTTCTGGCGGGGCGGCCGGAGTACATTGCGGCGGACGGGGAGTCCCTGGAGCTGGAGCTCAGCGAGAGTGCGCTGAAGGCCTGCGATGGGATGAAAAAGGGGGAGCGTTATCTGCTGCGGGGCCGCGCAAGCGCGGTCAATCCGCGGAGGACAAAGCTGGAGCTGGTCCGTTTGCTGCCGCATAGCGAGCTCTGGTACGATCCCGTACCGCCGGGACAAGAGGCGGACTTTCATCATCCACGGCTTGCGGGCGTGGAAAGCGAAATTCGGAAGCTGCACGACAACCAGCGGGCGCTGTATCTGATTCCCACCCAGGACATGTCCGCGCTGCCTGAGACCTATGGGAGCAGCCCGGCGGTCTATCTGACAGAGGGACGCTGGTTTGATGGGGACGATACTGCGGCAGGAGCCAGGGTGTGCGTCATACATGCGGGTCTGGCAAAGCTCCGGAATCTCAGCGTGGGGGACACGCTTACGCTCACCTTGCGGGATATCCCCTCTGACTTTGGTTACAGCGAGGGGGCTGTCGATGAGCAGACGCCTACGTGGGAGACAAGCTGTGAAATCATTGGATTCTATGAATTTACGGCCGATTTCACAGAGACCTTTATTCGCAGCCAGGTTTATGTCCCCTCGTCCCTTGTTCCCGCTTCCTTTGTCCACGGCGCGGAACGGACGGTCTCGCAGCTATCCTTCCGCATCATGGTGGAGAACCAGAAGGGGAACATGCCCGCCGCAGGTGAGGTGACCTTCCGATTAAAGAGGCCGGAGGACGCGGAGGACTTTCTGAATGGCCCTGCTGGAGAGCTGAAGGAGCTGGGCTATCAGGTGACCCTGCTGGAAACCAACTGGGAGAACTTTCATCAGACCACAGGGCCCCTGCGGCGGTCCTCGCTCTATAATGTATGTATCTATACGCTGCTGCTGATTGTTCTGCTCTGCCTGACAGCCTTCCTCTATTTCCGCTCCAGGTGGAAGGAGATCGCTATTGCGCGGGCGCTGGGTATGCCGGCCGGGCTGTGTATACGGGAGGTTACGCTGCCGCTCCTTCTCATCGGACTGGCGGGGATTCTGGCCGGAGGAGGCTCCGGCTGGAAAAATACCCTGGAAAACGCGGCCGTAACCCTCAGCTCGTTATCCGCGCTGGGTATCTCTGAGGCAGCTGCCGCGCCAGCCATGCCGATATACTGGCTCATTCTTTTGTGGGCCTTTGAGGCGGCTGTGCTAACAGCCCTGGCCACAGGCTGCGCCTGTTTCCTGACCCATATGCCCGCGCTTGCGCTGATGCAGGGCGGCGGGGCTGCGGTTCATCCTGCGAAGGAGGCGGTACAGGAGGAGACAGAGCGCGTCCCGCCGGCACCCCTCGCGTCAGCGGAGGCTCGCACCGCAGGGCCCGCCCTCCCGTCAAACACATCCTTCCATCGGACAGCGGCGGCGGCCTTGGGAATTATTCAGCGCCATATGATCCGTTCGCCGGTCAAATCATTGCTGGCGTTGGCGTTAGCGGCCATTTTTGTCACGGGTCTGGCGGCAATCCATTTAGCCATTGAAAACGGCGCGGTAAAAATCGACTGGCTGTATCAAAACACATATGTACGCATGGATCTTCTCCCGGAGACCGCTTCCGCCAGAGCGGAAAATGGCGGATTTCTGTTTGGTGATACGATAGACGCCGTTCTGGGGACCGGGATGATGGAGAGCTGTTACCTGGAGGGCGCTGCCGACGGCTTAATCATTACCGACGTCTCTCTCTGGAACAATGACGGCACGGCGTCTGTCACAAAGGAAACCGCGCAAAGGGATGGAAGGAGCGTGATGACCTCCTGCAAGCTGCTCTCCTTTGACGACGCGGAGGAATTTTCCTCTGGCGCGGGTTCAGGAGCCCATATGCCGATTACATACTGCGACGGGTGGGATGAGAGCCTGTTTGCTGCGGACTGGCATGAAGCCGCCGCCCGGCCGGGCGGAGACACGGCTGTGATTCCAGTCATTATCCCCAGGAAGTGGAGCGCGGACTATATGGAGACCGCAGGGGGAACGGAGGATCTGTACGGCGCGGGGGACATGGTTATTCTCAATTGCAAAAATACGCTTCGGCTCTGCCGGGTGGCTGGGGTTCACGGGAGCTTTGAGGACCGCGTTCTGATCCCGAACTCCGCGCTGCGGGCGCTGGCAGGAGAGAGAATGGTGTACAGCAGGGCCAGCTTTATTGTGGATCCAGGCCAGAATCGGGATCTAAGCGCGTTTCGGGAGTTTATTGACGGCCTCGCCAATGCCCCGCGAATCGGCAGCGTCCCCGTCAACATAACGGTCTGGGATGAGGAGCTGACGCAGGCGGTGCAGCCATTAAAGGACAGTCTGGAGCTGATGCAGGTTTTATATCCAGTGGTTCAGGTTCTCTCTCTGCTGGTTGCCGCAGGGGTGTCTGTGCTGTTTGCCCTCATGTCCGCCAAGGAGGCGGCCATACTGCGGGTACTGGGGACGCCGAAGCGCTGGACCGGCTTCATTCTCAGTGCGCAGCAGATATTCGTCTGTATTGCCGGGCAGTTGGTCGGCCTTATTGCGGTAATTCTTTATGTCAGCAGAGCCCATCCGGAATTTGTTGACAGGATCGCGTCTGAGGCCGTTCCGTGTGCGCTGCTGTACTTGGCGGCGGCCATCGCCGGCGGCGCGCTCAGCGCGGCGAGCGTCACGGCAAGGAATCCCCTGGAGCTGTTGCAGGTACGGGAGTAGTCATTCTTTTTTCTTGAAAGAAAAAAGAATCAAAAAAGAACTTTTAGCGGTTTTTCGCGCAGGTTCTGTCCCACAATTCTGCGGTATCGCAGTACGCGCTCGCAGCCGGTATAACACCGCTCAAGTTTTTCTTTTGCTTCTTTTGTACACAAAAGAAAAGAAGAGAAGAAATCTGTCATAAGAACAGGAGGAACTGACCATGAGTGAACTAAGGGTTGAAAACATCTGCTATCGCTACAAGAACGCTTCCCGGCTGGCGCTGAATAACGTCAGCTGCGCCTTCCAGCCCGGCACGGTCTCCGCAGTAGTGGGACCCTCCGGCAGCGGCAAGACCACCCTGCTGTCCCTTCTGGCCGGTCTGGACCGGCCGGAGGGGGGGCGGGTGCTGCTGGAAGGGGAGGATCTGGCGGGGATGGATCTGGACGCCTACCGGCGGGGCAGCGTATCCGTTATCTTCCAGGCGTTTCAGCTCTTTCCCCTGCTGACCGTGCTGGAGAACGTGTGCTACCCCATGGAGCTCAGCGGCGTCCCGGTCAAGGCGGCCCGGGAGCGGGCCGGGGAGCTTTTGAAGAGCGTGGGGATCGGGGAGGAGAAGCTGCGCCGGTTCCCGGCCAACCTCTCCGGCGGCGAGCAGCAGCGGGTGGCCATCGCCCGCGCGCTGATGAACGACCCCGCGGTGCTGCTGGCCGACGAGCCCTCGGGCAATCTCGATTCGGCCACGCGCGACGAGGTAAACAAGCTCTTTTTCGATCTGCGCGAGAGATTAGGGCAGACATTCGTCATAGTAACCCACGATGAAACCCTGGCCTCGACGGCCGACAGAAAAATATTGATGAGCGATGGCAGAATCGTACTCTGAGCTCGACCGCGGACAGCTGGCCGCGCTGCTCGAACACCTCCACGACAAATACAACAACCCCGACTTCATCGAGTCCGATCCCATAAGCGTGCCCCATACCTTCTCCTCGCGCGACGACCGCGAGGTGGCGGGCTTTCTGGCTGCGACGATAGCGTGGGGCAACCGCAAGGCGATCGTCAAGAGCGCGCACCGCATGATGCACTATATGGACGATGCGCCCGCCGATTTCGTGCGCGGAGCCTCGGATGCCGAGCTCGCCCGCCTGCAAAGCTACGTGCACCGCACATTCAACGGCGGCGATCTTATAGACTTCGTCCTGGCCATACGCCATATCTGCGAGCGCTGGGGCGGCATCGGATGCTGCATCGAGTCGCTCTATGCCGCCACGGGCGATATGGCGCGCGTGCTGTCGGAATTCCGTCGCGAGTTCTTCTCGATCGAACACCGCACACGCTGCGAGAAGCACCTCTCGTCGATCGACAAGGGTGCGGCCTGCAAGCGCCTGAACATGTATATACGCTGGTTCGTGCGACGCGACGATCGCGGCGTCGACTTCGGACTGTGGCGCTCGATACCGATGTCGGCGCTCTATCTGCCGCTCGATCTTCATACGGGAAATATGGGTCGTGCGCTGGGGCTTATCCGCCGCCGCCAGAACGACTGGAAGACGACCGTCGAGATCACGGAGGCGCTGCGCGAGTTTGACCCCGAAGACCCCGTGCGTTACGACTTTTCGCTGTTCGGCGCCGGTATCGACGGATTTCTGAAAGAGTAACACTCCGGCCATGTTCCGCTTCAAGCGATTCTCGGTATGCCAGCAGGGGTGCGCCATGAAGGTCGGCACCGACGGCGTGCTGCTCGGCGCATGGTGTGCGCTCGAAGCATCGCAGCGCCGCGTGCTCGACATAGGTACCGGCACGGGCGTCATAGCCCTTATGGCGGCGCAGCGCAGTGCCGAAGCGCGCATCACGGCCGTCGATATCGACGGCGAGTGCGCCCGGCGTGCTGCCGGCAATTTCGCCGCTTCGCCGTGGGGCGACCGTCTCGAAGCGGTTCAGGCCGATATACGCGACTTCGCGTCCGGCCATACGTTCGACCATATAATTACCAATCCGCCCTATTTCTCCTCATCGCTGTTGCCGCCCGACAGCGGCCGTCGTCTGGCACGCCATTGCGTCGCGCTGCCGTTCGCCGATCTGGCGGCGGCATTCGACCGCCTGCTCGCACCGTGCGGCCGCGTGTCGATGATACTGCCCGCCGATGCGGCCGATGCGTTCGTCGAGATATGCCGCGGCACGCTGAGCCTGTCGCGCCGCTGCGACGTCAGAACCACTCCCAGCTCTGCCGTAAGGCGCTCGATGCTGGAATTCGGGCGCGGAGGCTGCGCGGAGCCACGTCACGAGCTGCTGGTCATACAGACCGCCCCCGAGACCTTTACCGAGGAGTACCGCACGCTGACGCGCGATTTCTACCTGAAATTTTGATATGGTACGAAAAAGTACTATTTTTGTTATGAACTAAACTTCGATGATTATGAAACGAATCGTATTCGCGGCTTCGGCCGTGCTGTCGCTGGTCGCTGCCACGGCAACGGCTCAGAACGACATAAAGCGCATAGGCATATATTCGGACGAGGGCCGAACGGTCGTGGCCGATGCCGCCTCGCCGCTCGATGTCGAGATTACCGTCTGCTGCGAGCAGATCATAGTCGGTCCTTACGCGCGTTATGCGCAGAAGTATCTGGGCGTGCGTGCCCCGCTGGTAGACCGCACCTCGTACGGAATCGTCGATGCACGCATCCTTCTTGCGTCGGATGCTTGTGCGGCGGAGTGCGGAGCCGCTGCGGGCGAGAGCGTCCGCACGTTGTCGTATGCCGGCTCGGCGACAGAGTTCGCCCGCGTGCTGCCCAATCGCATGAGCATCGTCGAGCAGACGCCCGAGGCTGCCGCCAAGCAGCTCGCGGAGGATATATTCTCGCTGCGGCGCCACCGTGTCGATCTGATTACGGGCGAGGCCGGAGAGAATGTATTCGGTGCGGGGTTGCAGTGTGCGCTGGATAAGATCGACGAGTTGGAGCAGACCTACCTCGAACTGTTCCTGGGCAAGCGCGTCGAGACTACGTCGACGCACCGGGTAAGGGTCGTGCTCTCGGAGGATAAGACCAATTATGTAGTGGCACGTTTCAGCGAAACGGCCGGTGTGCTGCCCTCCGACGATCTGTCGGGCGAGATGATACTGTTGCAGATCGCACCCTCGCAGATGCAGTATCCGCAGAGCAATCCCAAAGGACGCCTTACATACCGCTATGCCAACCGGGCGCAGTGCTCGTTGTCGCTGGGGCAGCAGAGCCTGTGCAGCGTCGTGCTGCCGCTGTTCGAGTTTGGCCGGACGATCGTCGTCGCGGCACCGGTAAAATAATCGGACTGCGGATCGGACTATGAGCCATACCGAACGGATGATAGCGCTGCTGGGGGCTATGCGGCGCGAGATGAACGGCGAGGTGTCGGAGACGATGACCGATCGCGGAGTGAGCTACGGACTCAATTACGGCGTGAGCATACCTTCCGTGCGAGAGATAGCACGCCGCGAGACGGCCGACCACGCCTTTGCCAAGTATCTCTACGGTCAGCAGGTGCGCGAGCTGCGTCTTGCAGCTTGTCATCTGGCCGATCCCGCAATGGTTACCGTCGACGAATTTTCGTTCTGGTCGCGCGGCCTTACGACCGGCGAGCTCGCCGCGGAGCTGGCATTCGCTCTGCTGTCGCGTATCGAGGCTATCGATGCTCTGGTGGGCATCTGGTCGAGCGAGAGCACCGAGACGACGGCCTGCTGTGCGCTTATGGCCGCAGCCCGCAGCCCGAAGGTCGACTGCGGCGTTGCGCTTCACGGAGCGGAGTGCGCCGTGAGGAGCTTTCCGTCGTCGGTGGCGGTGGCCGATGCTGCCGTGTCGGTCATGGTATCTCTTCTGGGGCGCGGTGTCGCGACCAGGGAGATGTTGTCCGAGACCGTATCACGCCTGCCGCAGTGCCCTGCATCGGAGCGTATCGCCGACGAGATAGCCTGGCGCACGGAATATATGTGATCTCGGAGATAACGACGAATAAGGGGCTGAATCGCGATTCAGCCCCTTTTATCATGTCTGCCGTAGCTGCGGCAGTGCGAATCAATAGGCCGTCATGGCCTCCTCCTGCCGGCGTATGGCGTTCTCGATGCGTTCGATGGGCATTACGCCGCTCTCGCGCCAGACGATCTCGCCGTCGCGGAACAGTACGAATGTAGGTACGGCCACGATGTTGTAGCGCGCCACTATCTCGCGGTGCTCCTTGCGGTCGATGTCGATCCTGATGATCGTGGCGCGTTTGTTCAATATGGCCGAGAGGCGGTCTATGATCGGATCCATGGCCTTGCACGGTCCGCACCATGTGGCGTAAAAGTCGACCAGCGTAAGGTCGTTTTGCGCTATGAGCGAATAGAAGTCGTTGGTTGTCATAAAACGTATTTTTTTTCGGTTGGTGTCGTTATGGTCAGCATGTCTCGACCCATGTGGGCGGCGCGACGTGTTCGCGCACATATTCGCGCCGCATGTATTCGATCGTCATGGCCAGACCTTCGCCCAGCGATACCGTGGGCTGCCAGTCGATCGTACGGCGGGTAAGTTGCAGGTCGGGCACCTTGCGCCGCATGTCGTTGCTGCGGGGATCGCCCGTGACGATGCGCGAGCGCGAGCCGGTAAGACGTATGACCGTCGCGGCGAGCTGCTCGATCGTTATCTCGTGATACCCGCCTATGTTGAGGGCGAAGGGCGCCTTCGACGCATCCAGCTCCATAAGGCGCATCAAGGCCTCCACCGTGTCGCCCACCCAGCACAGGGTGCGTATGCGGTCGCCGGCGCCGTTAATCTTGATGTCGCTGTTGTCGAGCGCATGACGTATGATGCTCGTTACCACGCGTCCGTCGTCGATCTGGGCGCCCGTGCCATAGGTGTTGTATATGCGTGCCACTCGTGCGTCGACGCCGTACTGGCGTATGTAGGCGCGGTGCAGCGCCTCGGCCGAGCGCTTGGCTTCGCTCAGAATCGAGTAGAAGCTGTCGTCGCGATGCCGTTCGAGCGACGATATGCCGTTGTGCGTTAGGTAGATGTCGCCCGACGAGGCGAACAGCAGCCGTGCTCTGTTGCGGCGTGCTAAGTCCAAGGTGCGTATCGATCCCAGGATGTTGGTTTGCAGGGTCGTTACCGGCTGCGACGGGTCGTGGTGCATATACGACGGCGAGGCGAGATTGTAGATGCGGTCGCACTCGATCTTCAAAGGTCGTGTGACGTTGTGGCGTATGAACTCGAAGTCGGGATTGCCTGTCGCCTCGGCCAGCAGCGGAGAAAGGTCGGGCTCGCGGATATCGATACATGTTACCTTCGCACCCTGAGCCAGAAGCCTCAGTGTGAGATGCGTGCCTATAAGACCCGTGCCGCCGAAAATCGAAACCCTTGTCATGTGCTTTTTTTACATGACAAGGGTTCAAAATCCATACCAGCGTCAGATATCCGCCGGCCGCTGCCACGGCTCAGAACAGCGCCTTGGGCAGCTGCTCTATGCTGTTGACGAAGACCACTTCGATGCCCTTCTGGCGTTTGAGGCTCTTCTGCATGAAGCCCGATACCACGATGCGCCGGAAGCCCAGCCGAGCCGCCTCGCTTATGCGCTGTTCGCAGCGCGGCGAGGGGCGCACCTCGCCCGAGAGGCCGATCTCGCCCGTGCAGCACACCCCCTCCTGCAACGGTCGGTCGTAGTAGGAGGATATGACGGCTGCGACTACGGCCAGATCCATGCCCGTGTCCGAGACCTTGAATCCGCCGGCGAAGTTGAGGAATACGTCTTTGGTAAACATCTTCATGCCGACCCTCTTTTCCAGTACGGCGAGCAGCATGTTGAGACGTTTCGAGTCGAAGCCCGTGGCCGAGCGCTGCGGCGTTCCGTAAGCCGCGCCGCTGACCAGAGCCTGCACCTCGATCAGGTAGGGGCGTATGCCGTCGACGGCCGCACCTACCGATATTCCGCTCAGCGGCTCGTCGTAGTGCGAGAGCAGTATCTCCGAGGGGTTGTCGACCTGCCGCAGCCCCTCCTCGCGCATGTCGAATACGCCGATCTCGTAAGTAGCGCCGAAGCGGTTCTTAATGCCGCGCAGTATGCGGTACGTGTTGTTGGCATCGCCCTCGAACTGCAATACCACGTCCACGATATGTTCGAGTATCTTGGGGCCGGCGATGACGCCGTCTTTTGTGATGTGGCCTATGACGAATATCGCCACGCCCGATGTCTTGGCGCAGCGCAGCAGTGCGGCGGCGCATTCGCGTATCTGCGTGACGCTGCCGGCCGACGACTCGACCGTCTCGGTGTACATTGTCTGTATAGAGTCTATGACGACCACCTGCGGGCGCGACTCGTCGATCTGCGCTATGATGTTCTCCAACTGCGTCTCGGGATATACGATGCACTCCTCGTTGGCTATGCCCAGACGCGTGGCGCGCATCTTGATCTGCTCGGCCGACTCCTCGCCCGAGACGTAGAGCGTCCTGAGGCGGTTGTCGCAGAGCGCCATTTGCAGCGACAGCGTGGACTTGCCTATGCCCGGCTCGCCGCCAAGAAGGATCAGCGATCCCGGCACCAGACCGCCGCCCAGTACGCGGTTCAGCTCGCCTATGCCCGTGTCGATGCGTTCGATGTCGCGCTCGCGGATCTCCTTCACGCGCTGCGCCTCGGCGCGAGGCATGCCCGGCAGGCGCATCGCGGCCGTCGACGGCTCCTTTGCGGCGACATGCTCGGCGAAGGTGTTCCACTCGCCGCACGCGGGGCAGCGCCCGAGCCACTTGGGCGACTCGTAGCCGCACTCCTTGCAGAAGTATGCCCTTTTGATCTTGGCTGCCATATCTCGCGACTTACCTGAACAGCTTCACTATGTCGTTGCCGTTGGCATATACTACCAGCAGCAGTATCAGCGCGATGCCTATGTACTGCATGATCTCCATGAAGCGGTCGCTGGGCTTGCGCCGCGTTATGATCTCCCAGAGCGTGAAGAGCGCATGTCCGCCGTCCAGTCCGGGTATGGGCAGCAGGTTCATCACGGCGAGCATGATCGATATCAACGCCGTCAGCATCCAGAAACTCTGCCAGTTCCACTGCGCCGGGAATATGTTGCCTATGGCGATGAAGCCGCCCACCTCCTTGATGAGCTTGGTCTGGGGGTTGACGATCATCTTCAACTGACGCCAGTAGTCGGAGAGCTTCTCTCCGGTCATGCGCCAGCCCGCAGGCAGCGCCTCGGCCAGCGTATATTCGATATGCCGCGGCGGTATCATGGCCACGGTAATGCCCATTCTGGCATCGGCCGTTACCGGCACTTGGAGATGCAGCGTGTCGGCGTCGCGGACGATATCCACCTCGGCGGTCGTGCCGGCGGCAGCTTCGAGACGCCCGATGCCTGCGGCCATGTGAGGCGTTGCGCTATTGTCGACGGCGATTATGCGGTCGCCGCTGCGAAGACCTGCACGGGCGGCCGCCTCGGTCTCGACGTCGAGTACTATATACGGTATGAACTCGGTGTAGAAATCTTTGTACTCCTCCTTTTCCCGTATCTCGATCAGCTGCTGCATGGGCAGAGTGAGGCGTATCCGCTCGCCGCCGCGCTCGACTACGACCTCACGGTCGGCATCGGTTATCAGAAGCGACTGCAATATCTCGTTGACGTTGACCGGCTCGCGACCGTCGATCGATACGATGCGGTCGCCGTCCTCGAATCCGAGTCTGTGCCCCGCCTCGTTGAAGGCGTAGCCGTTGACCATGTCGTCGTTGGCGTAGTAGGTGCGTCCCCACGTATACAGTACGCCCGAGTATATCACTATGGCCAGCAAGACGTTCATCAATACGCCGGCCAGCATGACTATAAGCCTCTGCCACGCCGGCTTGGCGCGGAACTCCCACGGCTGTACGGGCTGTTTCATCTGTTCGGTGTCCATGCTCTCGTCGATCATGCCGGCGATCTTCACGTAGCCGCCGAGCGGCAGCCAGCCCATGCCGTACTCGGTGTGTCCGCGGCGGAACTTGAAGAGCGAGAACCACGGGTCGAAGAATATGTAGAACTTCTCCACCCGTATGCGGAATATGCGAGCCGCGATGAAGTGGCCGAACTCGTGTATGAGCACCAGCAGCGACAGGCAGGCTAAGAATTGCAATACCTTGATTAGAATTACCATGATTGTGTTTTGCGATTTCGGTTACAGTTTAAGATAGCTGCGAGCCAGTGCGCGCGCCTCGTCGTTCGCACGGTCGTAGTCGTCGATGTCGGGGCGTGCGACGAAGGTCGCCTTTTCGAGGGCGTAGCGGATGCTGCCCACGATGTCGTGATAGCGGCAGCGGTGCGACAGAAATGCCGCGACGGCCTCCTCGTTGGCTCCGTTCATCGTGCAGGCCGCCGTGCCGCCCCTTCGCAGCACCTCGTAGGCTATGTCGAGTGCGGGATACTTCTCGCGGTCTACCTCGGCGAATGTAAGCGCGGGGTGGTCGATAAACGAAAAACGGTCGCCACCGCGCGAAGCTCTGCGGGGATAGGTCAGCGCATAGCTTATGGGCAGGTGCATGTCCGGCGTGCCTAACTGCGCCTTTATCGCGCCGTCCTCGAACTCGACCATAGAGTGCACGATCGACTGCGGGTGCAGCAGCACCGATATGCGGTCGGGGTCGATGCCGAAGAGCCAGCGCGCCTCGATGACCTCGAAGCCTTTGTTGACCAGAGTGGCGGAGTCTATGGTTATCTTGGCGCCCATAGACCACTGCGGGTGGTGCAGCGCCTGCTCGGGGGTAACGTCGGCCAGCGCCTCGCGCGGCAGCTCGCGCAGAGCGCCGCCGCTGCATGTTACGATAAGCCGTCTTACGGGCGAACACTCGCCCGCCAGACACTGCAATATGGCCGAGTGCTCCGAGTCGATCGGAACTATCGGCACGCGTCTTCGCATGGCGCGCTCCATGACCGTCTCGCCCGCTACCACGAGCGTCTCCTTGTTGGCCAGCGCGACCTTCTTGCCGGCCTCTATGGCCGCGAGGGTGGGGTGCAGACCGGCATAGCCGACCAGTGCGTTGACCACCACGTCGACTTGCGACGACGAAGCCGCGGCGGCGATCGAGTCGTTGCCGGCGAATACTTTTATCTGTGTGCCGCTCAGTGCCGAGGCCAGATCCTCGTAACACTCCTTGTCGCCTATGACGACCGTATCGGCGTCGAACTCCACGGCCTGCCGTGCGAGCAGCTGCCAGTTGCGGTGCGCCGTGAGCGACGTTACTTCGAACATGTCGGGGTTCTCGCGCACTATGTCGAGCGTCTGCACGCCGATAGAGCCGGTCGACCCCAGAACGGATAAGCGTTGTTTCATAACTCTCAGAACTGTATGTACTTCTCCGGATCGGTCGCGGTGCCCTCACGCCACAGCTCGAATTCGAGCATGGCGCGCGATGTGGCCGTGCCCTCGTCGTCGCGCTCGGAGTCGATGTTGCCTATGATCTCGCCGCTGCGCACGGGCTGTCCCTTGCGCACCAGCGTCTGCGACAGATTGCGGTATATCGACGTGTAGCCGTTGGCATGCTGCACCGCCACCTCGCGGCTGCCCGGCTCGCCGCTTATGCAGATGACCGTTCCGTTCTCTATGGCGGCCACCGACTCCTGATCTTCCAGACCGAGGATCGCCACGCCGTATTCGCCGTGCGACGGGTCGAAACGCCTGCCGAGGCTGCCTGCAAGCGGCGTCGAGAAGACAGCCGTTTCGGTGCCTATGCGCTGCGTGCGCAAGGAGTATTCGCCGTGCTCGGCCTCCATGGCCTGGCGCAGCAGCGAGTCGGCACGCGTGGGCAGTATGCGCGACTTGTCGTAGCGGATCGTATCGGTCATCACAGTCGAGTGGAGCGTGGGCGTATTGTTGTTCATGATCGTGGCCACGGCATCGTTGTAGTCGAGCATGACGGCTATCTTGCGCTCCATGGAATCCACGCGCATGACGCTCTCGACCAGCGAGTCGTGTATGCGCTGCGAGTAGGAGCGATAGCCCGGCAGGATGTCCAGCACGGAGGTGTATGCCATAAGCAGGAGCAGTATGCCCGCCAGCAGCAGCAACAGAGCCGCGACGACTCCCCATAATCCCAACGGCGATATGCTTACATGCCAGAACTCGTCGCCGGACGAGCGGTCGCGCATCGACAGGCGTCGTTTGTCGACCATTCTGCGCCAAAAACCTTGTGATCCGGATTGTTTCATATAAGATCGTATATTGCGCAAAGATACGTAAAAAGGGTAGATACTTTGTATTTATACATAACTTTTTTTACCTTTGCGGCCGTAAAAACTTAAAACAAAAACACTATGGTCAAACCTACACTTCTCGTCCTTGCAGCGGGCATGGGCTCGCGCTACGGTTCGCTGAAACAGATGGACGGTGTCGGCCCCAACGGCGAGGCGATCATCGATTACTCGATCTACGACGCTATCCGCGCCGGCTTCGGCAAGGTGGTATTCGTCATACGCCACTCTTTCGCCAAGGAGTTCGCCGAGATGTTCAACCGCGAGCGTTTCGGAGGCCGCATCGAGGTCGAATACGTATATCAGGAGCTCGACTGCCTGCCCGAGGGTTTCTCGGTGCCGGAGGGGAGACAGAAGCCGTGGGGCACCAATCATGCCGTGATGATGGCCGCCGGTGTCATCCGCGAGCCCTTCGCCGTGGTCAATGCCGACGACTTCTACGGCCGCGAAGGCTTCGAGGTCATCGGACGTTATCTCGCATCGCTCGAAGGCAGCCGCAACGAGTACTGCATGGTGGGATACGAAGTAAGCAAAACTCTTTCTGAGAACGGCACCGTATCGCGCGGCGTATGCGAAGTCGATAGCGAGGGCTGTCTGGCAGGCATGGTCGAGCGCACCAAGATCGAACGCGTCGACGGCACAATCGTCTTCCACGAGGGAGACGAGGATACGCCTCTTGCCGAGAATACGCCCGTGTCGATGAATCTCTTCGGATTCACGCCCGACTACTTCGAGTATTCGGATTCGTATTTCAGACAGTTCCTCACGGAGAACGGTGCGGATATCAAGGCCGAGTTCTACATACCTCTCATGGTCAACAAGCTCATCGGCGACTCGACAGCCCGCATGCGGGTTCTGAACACCGCCTCGCAGTGGTTCGGCGTAACCTATAAGGAGGACCGTCCCCAGCTCGTCTCGAAGATCGAGGCGCTTATTGCCGACGGAGTATATCCGCGCAACCTCTGGAAGTGATCCTCGACAAGGCGCCCTCGTGCATCTTGTCCTTACGTATCCTCTGCCTCCGCGGCAAGAGCTCGGTAGAGCTTTGCGGCTGGGGG
>OFFX01001815.1_pt1 | contig 14499 bp, 15 predicted proteins | sample 1521511 | NCBI WGS metagenome assembly OFFX01 (sample SAMEA3504125, study PRJEB24116) | mouse gut metagenome | biome: mouse gut; feature: mouse-associated habitat; material: faeces | place: Denmark | collected 2011
TGGCAGAAAAAGGCCCGCTGTTTGGGCGTGTTGACAATTTTCAAACATGCCCTAATGACCACCAGGAGGGCGCGCTATTATGCTCATTGCCGTATTGAACGGAACCCTGTCCGAGGCGGAGCAGGATATGTACATCCGCCGCATCACCAGCCGGTACCCCGTGGGTACGGTGGAGAAGATCACGCTGGACGTGCAGGGGGACTTTGTGGATATCTCCTACACGCTCCACCGCTTCCGGAATATGCGGAAGATGGGCGGGTACTGCATCGGAGAGCCGTCGGACTGGAACGTCGCCAAGCAGGCGGAGCTCCGGGACACTGTCGCCCACCCCATTGACGGGGACTAGACCGCGCCCAATGCACGGTTTGTGAGGCAGAAAAAGGCTCTAAGAATATTATTCAAATCGGAGGAAGCAGTATGGATCAAAAGGTAAAGCGTATTGGCGTTCTCACCAGCGGCGGGGACGCGCCTGGCATGAACGCGGCCATCCGCGCCGTCGTGCGCTCCGCGCTGGCCCGGGGCATCAGCTGCGTGGGCATCCGCAGAGGGTGGAACGGGCTGATCGGCAGTGATTTTATCCCCATGGACACCTCCAGCGTCAGCCACATCATCGATAAGGGCGGCACCCTCCTCTACACCGCCCGCAGCGATGAATTCCGCACCGTGGAGGGCCAGAACAAGGCCCTGAGCACCTGCAAGCTGCTGGGCCTGGACGCTATCGTGGCCATCGGCGGCGACGGCACCTTCCGGGGCGCTCTGGAGCTCTCCCGCCGGGCTGCGGAGCTGAACTACAAGCTCCAGGTGGCCGGCATCCCCGCCACCATTGACAACGACATCGGCTGCTCCCACTACACCATCGGCTTCGACACCGCCTGCAACACCGCCATCGAGTGCATTGACAAGCTCCGGGACACCATGCAGTCCCACGAGCGCTGCTCCGTGGTGGAGGTCATGGGCCGCCACGCCGGCTACCTGGCCCTGTCCGTGGGCATCTCCGTGGGTGCAACCGCCGTGCTCATCCCCGAGCGGGAGCTGAATTTTGAGCAGGATATTGTGGATAAGATCCGCCGGGCCCGTCTGGCCGGGACCACCCACTACATGGTGGTGGTGGCCGAGGGCGCGGGCAGCACCACGGAGATCAGCCAGCGGATCCACGAGGAGGTGGGCATCGATCCCAGAGTGACGGTGCTGGGCCACATCCAGCGGGGCGGCTCGCCCTCCGCCAAGGACCGGGAGACCGCCAGCTGCATGGGCTACAACGCGGTTCAGGCCATTGCCGAGCACCGGGGCAACTGCGTGGTGGCCACCCAGGACGGCCGCCTGACCGTCATGGAGATGGAGGAGGCGCTGAAGATGAAGAAGACTTTCCATATGGAGCGCTACCAGATCCTGGAGTCCCTGATTAATAATAACTGCGGGTTGGTCTGATACATACCGCAATCCCCACGCCTCTCAAAAACGAATATACTCCCCATAGCGCAGGCAGCAGAGATTGATCTCTGAACCTTGTACTATGGGGAGTATTTTTATGCAGGTATCGTTTTAACCCGTTAGATGGCTGCCCTATCCAGGGGCATCGTTACGTGAAAATATCTCTGTTCAGCTGCTCTGTAAACGCCTCCGCGCCCCTGGAATTCAAATGGGTCAGGTCAGTGAAGAACATACGTTGATGGGCATATATATCCATATAGTCCAAAATCGTAAGCCCCCCCCCCGGTGGAAGCTTCCCGTACAATCTGGTAAAATCGTTCTCTCTTCTTGCTGACAGCTGCGCGGGATTGCGCGTCAATTCCATCCATGTAATACGGCGGAACAATAAGGACCGGCATCATGTCCTCCTCCCGCAGCTCCCGGATAAATTGAGAAAACAGGCGCTTATTTTCAGCGGCAGTAACCTCATGGTCGCGGAACCAGAGCTTTCCCAACTCCGCTGTGCCGATTTCTCCGGAATATACGCCGCCATTCTGGTGCTGGTATCTCTGAAAATGGTAAAATTCCGATACTTTTCTGCCGAACATGCGATAATTCGCTACGTAGTCCGCCCCGTCCGGCGCCTGCTGAAAATGATGCCAGTCGTCCAGCCGCCATAGTGAAAAGCACGTGCCAATTTTATAGTTATATACGGTCCGGGAAAAATCATAGTCAAAGATATAATAAGGAAATACCAGCAATGCCCTCCCTCCCTGCCGAGGCAGGCGGCCCTGACGTCTCATATACGTGAATAGCTTGAAATTATAGTACAAATCGAGACTGTGCCAGGAGCAGTCATATGTTGGAAATTTTAGCGCATCCTTGTGGATTCCCCTCAGCGAGTACGACAGTCCATAAATCAAATTGGGCTCTTCTTGATAGTGCTCATCAATATCTTTGACCAAATCCAGCTGCATTTTCTCCGCGCTCTGATGAATAAACATCAAGGGCTTGATAATTTTCTCCCCAGGGACCCCATTTTTTTGCAGCGCATTACACATATCTGCCAGTACGGATTCCTTAAAGGAGAGGGGCACGATGTAATCAAATGATTCATCGCACAACTGCTGAGGCGGAATAAATCGCTTTCCGTCTATTACGTCGCTTTCATACCACGTATCTGAATAGCCAATGATCTCATATCCATCGTCCAGAAAAAACTCAATATTTCTTCTCAGCTCTATATGTCGAACGCCATATAAAATAATCTTTTTCATTCGCATATTCCTACCCTCTCGCTGTGTGTCAGGGCAGCAGCTCCGCAGGCGGCCAGCCCTTGACCGCTCCATCCCATGTCCTGAGCTGGCGCTGCTCAATAAGCCAGGCCAGCACCTGGGCCAGCGTCACAATCTCCCCGGCGCACTCCCGCCGGGCTATCGCCAGCTTCTCCGGGATGCCGGTCAGGTCACAGATCACCATACAGTCTGCCGGAGGCAGAGGATCGTCCCCCAGGCGGTATACCTCCATGTGCTCATGAATCGCGCTGAAGTTATCCAGCTCTGCGCCATAGATGGCAGAGGCGGTCCCGCAGTTCTGAAGCGCGTCAAAAAGCCGCCGCCCCTCCCGGTTCATACCCAAGATGGCCACCGTCTGGAAGCCGTGCGCCGCAAAGTACTCCCCGAGACTGGCCCCCTTCTGCTCCAATAGCAGCCAAGTGTACAGCAGGTCCCTCTCCCTGTCCGCAGCGGCCAGCTCCTTCTTTTCGTGGCGGTACTTCTCCAGCCACACCTTTTTTACCAGAAGGCCGCCTGCGGCCGCCCCCAGCAGCGCCGCAGGCACGAACACCCAGCGTCTCATGAATTTCTTTCCTCAAGAAATTCCTCGATCGAGAGGACCGGCCCCTTGAAGCCCAGCGCGGGCAGGTCCTTGAACCAGTAGCCGCCCTTGTAGAAATCAATAATCAGCATCAGATCCGCCATCTCCGGCCGGAAGCTCTGCTTGGAGATCTTGGGGATCTCTCCCTCCTCATCGCCAGTCCAGGTCAGCTGGAACACCTCGGCGCCCGCCTCCCGCAGGAGCCCGCCCATCATCTGGGAGAACTCATTTTTACCGTAAAAACCTACGCGTCTGCTTCCCGTGCGCTCCAGACATGCTTTCAGATAGTCCACCGCCGAAAGGCCCTTATCGTTCTGGTAGATATTCAGAAGCAGCCGGTTATAGATTTTCTCCTGGCTCAGCGGGTGGGGCATGGGCTCACGAAGATTGTGACAGCCCCAGTCGTAAACTTTGGGATCATTCCAGCCGTCATCCGCCAACACTTTCAGATATTCCTTGTGATAGGGATGAAGCGGATTGAGAATGTTCTTAAACCAGTAGGTGTCCTCCTCCATGTGCCACCACTTATAGAGAGGCTTCATAATAATCGAGTCAATCTCGAACTCATCTGAATGGGCAAATGTACGGATGTACTCCGGTACCTCCCAAAAGTTGCACTCCTGAACAACAATTGTGACAGAAAGCTTATTGATTTTGTTTTCACGACGCAGACCGCTGAGAAAACGGAGGTTATTTAACACCCGTTCCAAGTGGTCAAACCCGCCGCTTAAGTAACGATAGGTTTCCCGCCGGATACTATTTATGGTAACCGTCGTGCTCAGGTTGTAATCGCCCAAATGAGAAAATCGATTCCAATGCGATTCATCGAATAAAACACCGTTGGTCTCAAATAAGAGGCTAAAATCTTGATGGATAGGTTGTAACTTTTCCAGGAACTTAATGAAGCTGGGATTCGCTAAAAATTCCCCGCCGCCATTCATGCTCAGTGATTTCGCCTGATTTGCATATGGCAAGAAACGTTTCAGGGCATCATCAATTTTCTCCCGTTCGCCCTCTTCTGGGCAATAGATTTCTTTGCGACAATTCGTGCAGGCAATGTTGCAGATGTGGTCATTGGCCATGTTGATATTTATCGGTGTAGGTGAAACGACAGCTCTTTTTGCGATTTCCTCTTCCGATAAATCCGGCAACTCATTCCGTTCCAAAAAAGGGCAAGAGATTCCTCCGCAAAACGCAAAAGAGCCATTCAATATACTATTTCGTGCAGCCTGAGCTGCTTCACTGTGCCAAATATCATCTAAATCCTGTTCATAAAGATTTCCAATTACATAGTACATCCAGCCGCATGGCCAGACTTCCCCTTTATCTGCCAAATACGCATAGTTAAAAGGTCTGTCACAAAATTTCATCGCATTACGTCTCCTTTTATTTGTTATTGTTGATTATTCCACTCCCGGTTCTCCAGATACCACTGGATCGTGCGCCTGATTCCCTCCTGGAAGGCCGTCTCCGGCGTCCAGCCCAGCTCCCTTTGAATCTTTCCCGGGTCAATGGCATAGCGCAGATCGTGGCCCTTCCGGTCCTCCACGTAGGTGATAAGGCTCTCCGGCTTCCCCAGCTCCCGGCAGATCAGGCGCACAATGTCGATGTTTCGCATCTCATTGTGGCCGCCCACATTGTAGACCTCCCCCGCCCTGCTCTGCCGCAAAATCAGGTCTATGGCCTTGCAGTGGTCCTCCACGTACAGCCAGTCCCGCACATTGCTCCCCTGGCCGTACACCGGCAGGGGCTTATCCTGCAAGGCGTTGGAGATCATCAGCGGGATCAGCTTCTCCGTAAACTGATACGGCCCGTAGTTGTTGGAGCACCGGGAGATGGTCACCGGCAGGCCGTAGGTCCGGTGGTAGGACAGCGCCAGCAGGTCCGCCGAAGCCTTGGAGCTGCTGTAGGGGGAGCTTGTGCGCAGGGGCGTCTCCTCCGTGAACAGCAAATCCGGCCGGTCCAGAGGCAGATCCCCATAGACCTCGTCCGTGGAGACCTGGTGAAACCGGGCTGTCCCGTACTTCCGGCAGGCGTCCATCAGCGACGCCGTGCCCAGGATATTGGTCCGCAGGAATACCTCCGGGTCCTCAATGGAGCGGTCCACGTGGCTCTCCGCCGCGAAGTTTACCACAGCGGCCGGGCGCTCCTCCTCAAAGAGCCGGTCCACCGTCTCCCGGTCACAGATATCCCCCCGCACAAACCGGAATTGGGGGTGGTCCATCACCGGCGACAGGGTGTCCAGGTTTCCCGCGTAGGTCAATTTATCCAGACACACCACCCGGTCCTCCGGGTGGCTGTCCAGCATGTAAAAGAGAAAGTTCGCGCCGATAAACCCGGCGCCGCCAGTTACCAAAATCGTCATATCCGCTCCTTAGCCGGGCCCTCGTACAAGAGCCGGTCCTCCGCCACGCGCCGCAGGTGTTCGCCATAGGATGATTTTCCGTACATCTCCGCCGCTCTCAGAAGGGCCTCCCGGCTGATCCACCTGGCGTGGTAGGCCACCTCCTCCGGCGCGGAGATAATCAGTCCCTGCCGGTTCTGCACCGTCTCCACAAAGGACGCCGCCTCCATGAGGCTGTCCACCGTCCCCGCGTCCATCCACGCGAATCCCCGGCCCAGCACCTGGGCCCGCAGCCGGCCCTCCTCCAGGTACATCCGGTTCAAGTCTGTGATCTCCAGCTCACCGCGCCGGGAGGGCCGGAGCCTCTTTGCCAGCGCAGACGCCCGGCCGTCATAAAAGTAGAGCCCTGTGATGCAGTAGTTGGACTTGGGCCGCGCCGGCTTCTCCTCCACCGACAGCACCCGGTACTCCCCGTCAAACTCCGCGATTCCGAACCGCTCCGGGTCCTTCACATAGTGGCAGAAGATGGTGGCGCAGCCCGCGGAGACGTTTTTCACCGCCTCGTGGAGGTTCCGCCGGAACCAGCCGCCGTAGAAGATGTTATCCCCCAGCACCAGCGCGCAGGGCTCCCCTTGGAGGAACTCCTCGCCAATGAGCAGCGCCTGGGCCAGCCCCTCCGGCCGGGGCTGTGCCGCGTAGGACAGCCGGATGCCGAACTGGCCTCCGTCCCCCAGCAGGCTCTGAAACTGGGGCAGGTCCTCCGGCGTGGAGATCAGCAGGACGTCCCGGATCCCCGCCAGCATCAAGGTGGAGAGGGGGTAGTAGATCATGGGCTTGTCGTAGACCGGCAGCAGCTGCTTGGAGATAATCTTTGTCAGCGGATACAGCCGGGTGCCGGAGCCTCCGGCCAGAATGATTCCCTTCATTTGCGCCCTCCTAGTTTTGGCAGCCCAGAATGATCCCGCAGATCTGGTCCACGGTCTCCAGGGGCAGGTCCGCGTACAGTGGCAGGGTGAGGACCTGCCGGCTGACCCGCAGGGCTGCCGGCGTCTCCGCCAAGTCAAACCGCCCGCCGTAGCAGGAGAATGTGCTGGTCAGGGGGTAGAAATACTTCCGGGGCTTGATGCCCCGGGCCTCCAGGGCATCAGAAACCTGATCCCGGCTTGCGCCGAAGGTCTCCGGATCAAACACCGCCGGGAAGTAGGCGTAGTTGGTCTCCACCTCCGGCTGGACGGGGTTCAGCCGGATGCCGGCGACGCCCTCCAGCCGGGCCCGGTAGCGCTCCACCACCTGCCGCCGCTTCTGGAGTTCCCCGTCAATATGCCGCAGATTGCACAGCCCCATAGCCGCGCAGAACTCGTTCATCTTGCCGTTGCCCCCGATCTCGTCCACCGCCTCCGGGCCGTTGATGCCAAAGTCCTTCATCCGGGCCAGCTTCACACCCAGGGCCGCGTCGTGGAAGCAGGCTCCGCCGCCCTCGATGGTGTGGAACACCTTGGTGGCGTGGAAGCTGAAGCAGGACACGTCCCCAAAGCTGCCGATCCCCCGGCCGCGATAGCGGACGCCGAAGGCGTGGGCAGCGTCGTAGAGGACCCGCAGGCCGTGTTTGGCGGCGATAGACTCGATGGCCTCCACTCCGCACACATTGCCGTAGACATGGACCGGGAGGATAGCGCAGGTCCGATCCGTGATCCTCTCCTCGATCTTCGAGGTGTCCATGGTGTATGTAACCGGGTCAATGTCGCAGAACACCGGCGTGAGGCCGCTGCGGACAATGGCCTGGGTGGTGGAGGCGAAGGTAAAGGGCGTGGTGATGACCTCACCCCGGAGCCCCAGGGCCTGGAGGGACAGCTCGATGGCCATATGGCCGTTGACCAGAAGCTCCAGGCAGTCTACGCCCAGATACTGGGCCAGCGCGGCCTTCAGCTCCCGGTGCTTGCTGCCGTTGTTGGTCAGCCACCGGCTGTCCCACAGCGAGCGGAGCTCCTCGGTGTACTCCGTAAAGTCCGGCATAGAGGAGCGGGTGACATTGATTGTTTTCTCTGATGATTTCATCATTTTATGAAAATCCATATTCTCATCCTGATGGTGATTATATTTCTGGAAAGCACACATGTTTTTTGTAATTTGCGCCTATAATAGTTGCCTTTGATTCTGTAATCTTTAATCGGTTGGACTCTAGGGCTTGTTTGATAATTGGCGATATGCCCAATAGCGAGGAATTTTTTTGCCAGACAAGGCAAATTTTCGCAGGCATCCTGACGGATGGCAAGAAAATTTAACGCAGTATGGCAGAAAAAGGCCCGCTATTTGGGCGTGTTGACAATTTTCAAACATGCCCTAGAATCTCAATAATCTGGTTCAGCATCGTGATTTGCAAATCTAATATAACATCATAGTCATCGTTTGTGTCTGAAAAAGCTTGAAGAGGAATGACACTTTGCATAATGATCGGACCAGTATCTACCCCTTTGTCCACAATATTGTCCATACAGACAGGCCTGCATAATTGCAATCTTCAACGGATTCACATCCTCTCCGCGATCACTGATAACGCCGCTCTATTCTGACATTGCAATAAGTGTTTTCAAAATCAGCCCACTGTATTTTGCCGGCTGGTGGCCGCACGCCACCATTTTTGCAAGGTATTCCACCCGTTTCAAAGATGGTTCCCGTACCAACTCCTCCACAAACCGGCAGAATCGGTATTCGTTCTGCTTTCCCAGATGTTTCCCAGGTGGCAGTCCTATATTTTTTCTGGCCCATGTCTCCAGACGGCAAGGGTACATAAACATATCGTAATTTCTATAGGGATTGGCGTAGTGGGTTGAAAACCAATTATGCCTGCCCGGATTGTCCACATAGCGGTAACAAGAAAGGATCTCTGTATCACAGTAAATCGGGCCCTTTGACAGGAGGATCAAAAAGAGCGTCTTGTCCCCCACGGTTTGATGCGCCTGATAAAAAATCGGCAGTCTCCGCTCCGGTATATTCCGGTACATCAGTGTTCCCATTTGCCCCGGCAGCTTCCAGAGATCTATATAATCGTCCAATGTGAATACCTTCCGGTTCACTACAAACCGCGGGGACCGCGTATAGTCCGCCTGCCCGTTCTCATCAACCATCAGACACCGGCCGCAGCACCCAATATACTCCGGATGCTGCTCCAGAAATTCCCACTGACGCTGCAATTTATGCCTGCTAACCCAATAGTCGTCGCCTTCCAGCGGGGCAATATATTTCCCACGGGCTTTCCCCATCAAATCTATGTCGTTGCGCGACGCCCCTATATTTTTTGTCCGAAGAAAAGGACGTATTTTGTCCGGATACCGCTCCGCATAGTCACGAATAATCTCCGGTGTTTTGTCCTGGGACGCGTCATCGCCCACCAAGATTTCATAGCGCAGATCTGTCTCTTGGGCCAAAATACTGTCTAAGCATTGAGCAATATACGCCTCATGAAAATAGGTCATAACAACAACGCTGATATCCACTTTTTGATTCATATCCATTTTCTCGTCTTATCTCCCTGCCCAGAAAATTGAAGGGATATCTACCCCATCAGCCAGTCCACATCCAACTCCAGCGCGGCCAATTCAATATCCGGCTTGACCCGCTCCCCGTGGAAGTCGCTGCCGCCGGTGACATGGAGGCCGTACTTCTCCGCCAGACGCAGGTAGAGCGCCTGCTGCGCAGCCGTATACCGGGGATAATAGCACTCAAGGGCGTCCAGGCCGTACCCGGCCAGTTCCCCCACCAGCGTCTCCAGCGCCTGATCCCCCAGTCCCGTCTGATACGGGTGGGCCAGGGACGCTTTCCCGCCGGCGCTTTTGATGGCCTCCATGCAGGTCCTCACATCCATCTTGAAGCGATTGCTAATGTCCTGAATCTCCTCCGTATCCAGCCAGCGGTCAAAGACCTCACGGCTGCTCTCCGCGTAGCCGTGGCGGACAATCACCTGGGCAAAGTGGGGGCGTCCCAAAACGCCCCCAGAGGCCAGCGCCTCCACCTCCTCCAGCGGGATGTCCACGCCCTTTGCCTTCAGATAGTCATTGATCTCATATTTTCTCCGGTTCCTGCGCTCCTTCATCTCCTGGCAGACCTCCGACAGAGGGGAAGGCCCGGCGGTGAAGCCATAGCCCAGGATATGGAGGTTCCGGTACTCCCTGGCGCTCAGCTCCACCCCCCGCAGGACCATCAATCCCAGCGCCTCTCCCGCCCGGACCGCCTCGTCCAGTCCATCCAGGGTATCGTGGTCCGTCAGCGCCAGCGCCTCCAGCCCCCGCGCCTTGGCCAGACGCGCCAGCTCTGCGGGGGCGTACTGCCCGTCGGAGGCGGCGGAGTGGGTGTGGAGATCTGTCATATACGTCATGCAAGCCGCCGCCTTTCACTCCTGCAAATCCCGCAGGATATCTATCGTCTCCCGGATGCCCCCGGCAATGTCATAGTGCGCCGACCAGCCCAGCGCCCGCAGCTTTCCCGCGTCCATCAGCGCCTTTGTCGCGGTGGAATAGCCGCTCCGCTCCACCGCCTCCGGGAGCCGGAAGACCACCTTCGTGCACACATGGTCCGCAATGAGCTCCGCCAGGGCCCGCTGGGTGATATCCGAGCCCTCGCCGCCCAGGTTGTACGCCTGTCCCGTCTCCCCCTGCAGCAGCACCCACAGCAGTCCCAGGACCGCATCCGATACATGGGCAAATGAGTATAGCTGGCTGCCGTCGCTTTTGAGCACAATATCCTCACCCAAAACGCCGTTCTTGATGAACTGCGCGATGGCCTTGGAGTCCTCCATCCGCATGGTGGGACCATAGCACCGGGGAAGCCGGATGGTCACCGCGTCCACGCCCCGCTGGGCAATATAGGCCTGGCACAGCGCCTCGCTGACCCGCTTCCCCTCCGGATATCCCGCCCGGAGGGTGTTGCAGTCCAGGTATCCGCAATAGGACTCCGAGAACCGCTCCGCGTCTCCCCGGTTCTGGCCGTAGACCTCCACGCTGGACAGCAGCAGGAAGCGGCTGCCCGGATTTCCTGCGGCCAGCTCCAGCATATTGCGCGTGCCCAGCACGTTTGTCATAATCGTGTCGATGGGCTCCCTGGCGTAGGCCAGAGGGTGGGTTGTACTGGCGGCGTGGATGGCGTAGTCGATCCGCTGGGTGATGCTGTCCAGCGGCGCGCCCACGTCCTGCTCCACAAAGCGGAACGCCGGATGGTCCAGCCACCGCCGGAGCCGCCGCTCCGCCGCCTGCCGGCTGCGTCCCACTGCCACAATCTTGCAGCAATCCTCCAGCCCAAGCTCCAGATTCTGCTCCATGACCGCGTCCACCAGAACGCTCCCAATCATGCCGGAGGCACCGGAGACCAGCATGGTTTTCCCCCGGAGCATATCCCAGTGGGGGAACGCCCCCCGGAGCCGGTTCAGAAGCTCCTCATAGCGCCTGTTTTCTTCAATCTCCATACCCTGCCTCCTATTTCAGCCAGGCGTCCCTCTCCATCTTCATGTAGCATTTGAACAGCTCGAAGTCGTCCTTCGTGGTCAGCTTGATGTTCTTGTCCGAGCCCGCCGCGAAGTACAGCTTCTCCCCCAGATCCACCATCAGCGTGTTGGCGTAGGTGGACGTCTGGATCCCAATCCCCTCCGCAAAGGCCCGCTCATAGGCCCACAGCAGCTTATCATACCGATAGGCCTGGGGCGTGGACACCCGCCGCAGGGTATCCCGGGGGATGTACCGCTCTGTGGACTCCCCATCCCCCACCAGGAAGATCTGCTCATTGTAGGGCAGGCTCGTCACCGCGTTCCCATACTGCCTGCACTTGATGAGCACGTCCGAGAGGACAAACTCCTCCACCATGGGCCGGATCCCGTCGTGGATGACCACAATATCTTCCGCCCCGCATATGTCCCGCAGGGCAAACACGCCGTTGCGGATGGACTCCTGGGCGGTTTCGCCGCCGGGCGTCACCCACTTGAGCTTGTCAATGTCAAACTGATGGGCGTAGGCCCACAGCATCTCGCTCCACCCCTCCAGGCACACCACCTCGATGGCGTCAATTTCCGGGTGGCGCTGGAACCCCTCCAGGGTGTAGACAATAACCGGCTTGTCGTATACGTTCAAAAACTGCTTGGGGATCTCCTGCCGCATCCGGTGGCCGCTGCCGCCGGCGATAATCAACGCTACATTCATACCGCCATCTCCAGTACGTTCAGCCCCAGAACCTTCTCCAGCCGGTCCACGATGGCCTCCGGCGTCTCCTGGCCGTCGTTCTCTATGACCACGTCCGGATGCTCCGGCTCCTCGCACAGCAGGTCCACCCCCACAACATTCTTGGTCCCGGAGGTGTACAGCCCCTTCTGATCCCGGCGGTACAGGGTCTCCCGGGTGGCCTTGACGTAGATCTCACGGTAATTCTCAATGTTTTCCCTGGCCCAGGCCCGGCAGTCGTTGTACATGGAGATGCTGCACAGCACCACGTCGATCCCCTGGTCCGCGAGCATCTTGCACATCTCAAAGTTATAGAAGGCCCCGGCTCTCCGCTCCTCGGTGCTGTACCCGCTGGCCTTGTTGAAGGACAGGCGGCGCAGCTGGTCTCCGTCCAGCAGCACCAGATCGTTCTTCCGCGCCTTCAGCCGCTTGTGGAACAGGCCGCCGATGGTGGTCTTTCCCGCCCCGGCCAGGCCGGTGAAAAAATATACGGTCCCTTTTTTCATACTCGCTCCTTATCCGTGGTACAGCGGATGCTCCAGCAGCGCCGGGTCCAGCTCCAGCTTGGGCATCATGTGCAGCTCCTGGCCGTTGCGGTTGACAAAGCGCAGGCTCCTCATCAGAATCTCTCCGTTCTTGACCCGGTTCGCCCGGTAGGCCTCCATCCGCTTATCCAGCAGCTGGCTGCGGGCAGCATCCAGAAATTCCTCCCCCAGCGGCTGGCCATTGGCCGAGATGTTTGAGGCCTGATAGACCTCCGCCCATGTCTCGCGCATATAGTGGTCAATCCGGGAGAAGTCCCCCACCCACTCCTTCACGCGCTCCATGTCCACCTCTTTGCCGTCATAGTACTGGAAACCGTATCCATAGTACTCGTAGACGTCCCGCATAAAATACTCAATATAGCACCGCTCACTGTCGCTCGCGTACTCGTCATAGGTGCGGTAGACCGTCACCGGATCAAAACCGATGGCGTATCCGCCCTCCTCGGTCTCCCCCGTCCGGCGCACCCCCAGCTCCGAGCAGTAGCTCATGCTCTCCGTATAGGGAACATCCAGAAATGCCGCCAGGGCGGTAAACGTGGCCTTCGGATTGAGCTTGCCGTCCTCGAAGCGGACCAGAACGCTGTCCTGATACAGCCGGTCCTGCCAGTCGATCATGAAGCTCCGATTCAAAACGCGCTGGCTCACCGCGTCCGCCACCACCTTAAGCGACTCGCCCTCCTTCCGGGGGCCCTTGGTAGCCTCATACATGAACCGCACCGTCGCGGCATGGCTGGTGGTCAGGCGGCGCATGGGCGTGAAGGTCTTGATATATTTGAAGCCTCTGAAAATCGGCGACTTGCACGCCGCCATGTACTGGTCAGAGTCCAGGACCGTATTCCCGTTCGCGTCCACATGGAGCTTATAAACAATGTTGGAGAAGTGGGGCTGGAAAAACAGCGCCGGCGCAATACGGGCGGCCGGATCCAGTGACTTCGCGATATGGGGATTCCCCAGGAAAAAGGCCACCATCACGTCCTTGTCTGTGACATCCCGCAGACTCAGGAGCTCCTGCGCGACGCGGGGCGAAATCTCCCTCTGCCGCATCAGGTCCTGGAGCGTCTCCTTGGACCCCTTCGCCTTCTCCAGCGCCGCCCTCCATGTCTTGATGCTCTCCTGAATGCTGTCAAACATCACAGAGGTATAGGCCAGGAGGTTGGGGTGGTCGTCGAAAACCTCGTTGAAGAAGTCTCCGCCATTGTGGGTGGACAGCTGGGTATGCCAGATGAGCTTGTGGACCTCCCGGATGCCCACGGGGCGCGGCTCGGCCTTGCTGTAGTCCAGGCCAAAGCGCTCCTTGAAGTCAATGGGATACTGGCTGATCTCGTCCCCAATCAGGAATACCAGCTTCTGGGTGAGCAGCGGAGCCCGCAGATTCAGGCACGTCAGCTGGGCGCAGAAGTCCGCCCAGCTGGTATAGTGGAGATAAATGTGGTTCTCTCTGCCGACATAGGCGCTGTCCCGCACGTTGTCGCAGAGATATTCCAGCTCATATTGAGAATAAACGTCGTCCGCCAGAATGGGCTTTTCCAGATCCCGGAAGAAATTCCGGCTGACAACGGGATGTTCAAAGTTCATATAATCCCCAAATCTGGCCTCATCCACAAAGAAGGGAACAACCCCCTTCTCGTCATAGGGATAAAAGCGGACAGGCAGCTCCTCAAAGGGCACAAAGTCCTTGCGGAACAGATAGGGGTAGCGCTCCAGCAGACGGCAGTTCTTCTCATACCGGGAGCGCAGAAGCTTCTCATTGGGCTGATAAAACGCCTGCGTCATAATCTCCAGGCACTCCGCCTGGAAGCATCCCCGGTTATACAGGTTCCGCAGGCACGTAAAGGATACTTTATAGTCCCCGCTGGAGGCGCGGAGGATATACAGCGCCGCTTCCAGCTCCTCCTCCGGCATACACCCCTCCTGAACCGCCACCGTATACGCCTGACAGGCAGACGCCTCCTGCGCATATCCGGCCAGCTTGCGGGCAATTTCGATAGCTTTCATTGCATGGAATGATCTAAATTGGGTTCTCAGGTATATTTTCCGCCGCTGTCGGGGGATTAGCCCAGCAGCTGGAGGACGCCCTGGGGCAGCTGGTTGGCCTGGGCCAGCATGGCCTGGGCGGACTGCACCA
>OFFX01001818.1_pt1 | contig 14475 bp, 16 predicted proteins | sample 1521511 | NCBI WGS metagenome assembly OFFX01 (sample SAMEA3504125, study PRJEB24116) | mouse gut metagenome | biome: mouse gut; feature: mouse-associated habitat; material: faeces | place: Denmark | collected 2011
GTCGGGTTCTTCGTCAGGAATAGGTATCTGTGCCTGTCTGCCGCCTGTGCCGCCCTGAACGTCTCTTCTATCCAGCTGTCTGGAATCCAATCTCCGAACAGGTCAGCCATGCTACAGACGAAGATGTTCTGCGGGTTTACCCATTTCTGCGGTTGTTTCATTCTGTATCGGTGGAGTGTTGGCTGGAATCCGTATGGATATGCACACGCCCTCTTCTTTCCGTCTTTCCCGGATGCCATCACCCTGCCCTCTAGTTCATAACACCGTTCCTCTTCCCTGGTTTCCTCCAGGTTCGCTGCGCCCTCCTGCATCTGGAATCTCTCGGCGATGCGCTTTGCGTAGCAGTAGGCGCATCCGTGTCTGCATCCCGTAACAGGATTCCATGTGCTGTCGCACCATTCAATCTTTGTTTTTACCATCCTTTCATTCCTCGCTTTCGGTTTTTTATGGCATCAAGCAGACTTATCTGCCCGTCCAGCGGTTGTTGATCCAGTTCTTTTTCCTTCGCTTTCCTGGCGCATTGGCATCCGTATCCGCGCTTGACTGATTCCTCGCTCACCAGAATTCTTCCGCATTCCTTGCACCGCCTTGCTGTGAGCGTGAAGTATTCGCTCATCCGCTTTACCTCGCTTTCGGTCTGTCATGTTTCGCTTTCCCCGTTCAGCCAGTTGGTTATGCATTCCCCGCACGATGTATCGCAGTCCGGGTGTTTCTGGCTATACTCCATCGGGCAGAATCGCCGCTCATTCTTGTTCAGTTCCATAGCCATGTCTGCCGGAGTAGTGCAAGCCCTGATCCGGTCGAACCGGGTAGCGGATACCTTGGCGAGTTCTTCCAAGTGCCGCATGGCTACCTGTGCCGCCGTTTCGGGCTGTTCGCTGTCATCTGCGAAGCCGCGCCACTTCCACCAGCTGTAGCCAGCGCAGTCCTTCGCCCCCGGTCTGAAGCATCGTCCGGCTGCCCAGTGGATGCAGGATCGGCAAGTGTTCCCGGTCGAAAAATTCCAGATGTCCTTCACCGCTGCCGCCAGAAGCGTTTCCAGTTCCTCAATCCGGGCGGCTGCGTACAGGCACATCGGGTCATCCCCCAGCCGCAGGATGTCTTTGATTTTCTGGTTCATCTCCGGGTAGGTATGGATTTCCATGCTTCTCGCCCTCTTTTCTTGCGTTTTAGTTCGTTTGACCATTTATGTTGTCTAAATAATCGAAAATTGTTAGTTGTTCGTATTCCGGCTGTTGATTATTTGCCATCGGCGGCTCGTGTGCCTTTATTCTGCTGTGCTTTACATCGCAGGATGGCTCCGCCAGCATTTCCTCTGCTATCCCTGCGAGGACGTGGTATGCGTTCGGTATTGCCAGCGAGTTGCCCCACATCTTGTACTCTGCGCTGTCGTTTCGGGGGTCTTGCAGCCACTTGCGCACCTGTTTCCGGGTTTTCGGTTTCGTGTCCGGCTTCGTGACCTTTCGGTGCGTCTCGAACACGTCCATCCACCAGTCGATTTCTTCCTCTGTCGGTTCCGGTGTTTCCAGTCCATCGAGCCAGTCATCCGGGTAGCCCTGCAATCTACCGCATTCCAGCGGGATGAGCCGCCGCACTATGTACGGGTATCCGCTTTCGTCCTGCGGCTCCAGCAGAATCTGTGCGTCATGCATACAGTTCAGCGTCCGGGCTTTATCGTCCAGTGATAAATCGTGGACTTGCCCGTTGCCTATGGTGAACGGCTGCCCTGGCGCACATACGGCGTGCTGATCCGAGGTGTTGAGCGTGAAGCACACGCCTTCGTTGATGCCGTCCCCCTGCGGGCCGTTCTCTTTCCTGCGTCCTATCATGCTCCCCTGGATGGCGATGGTCGGATGCGCCACAAAGCCCTGCGTGTCCTCTGCCGTGAGCGTGTGGGCTGTTTCCTCGCTTGCTGTGAAGCAGTCCCTTGCTATCGAGAACGCTGGTTGCACCACCAGCGGCTGATTGCCGCCACCTGTGCCGTACTTTGCGACCACCGTTTGTGCGATGTCCCCGCTGTCTCTGAACCGGGTATCTTGCCCGTGGTTCTCGAAAACTCGCGCCACGATGAGGTTGCCGCCCTGATTGCACGTTGCGTCCCCGCCGTTCGTGTTCAGCGTCCGCGCCACTCTTGCCGGGTAGCACCCGCTGTCCGGGTTCGGGCTTTGCCATGCGTTGCTTGCTCTGCTGGACAGCCCGTATGCCGCTGGGAGCATCACGCCGACCGTTGCCTGGCCCCCTGTCGGATTACCTGTCCCGATGCAGGGGGATTTTTCCTCATCGGTTATCGGGTCTTGCGTCAGGTGAAATGCTACCATCGGCGGGTGTCCGTGCATCTCGGAGCGGAGCGTCCCGGCTATGCCCTCGGATACCTCCATGCGGCTGCCGCCCTGGTCGTTTAGGCAGACTGCCCTGCCTGATTCCTCAAGGTGCTTTCCAGCAGTTCCGGCAGTTTCTTCCCCCGCTCCTGCGCCCTGCGGAGAATCCCCGCACAGGCGGTCGCACTCAAATTGTATTTTTCCGGCACTGTTTCCTCCAAAATCTGCGACAAGGTAGATTCTCTTTCTTCGCTGGGGTACTCCCCAAAATTGAGCATCGTACACCCTGTAGGCAAGAGACCAGCCGTTTCCGCCGTAGAGGTCTGCCATCGGCCATCGCTTGTCAGGTAGTGGCACATCGGGGGCGTTTGGCTCTGCGATTCGGATGATCTCTGTAAGGACTGCCTGGAAGTCCCGCCCTGCGTTGCTGCTAAAGGCTCCGGGGACATTCTCCCAGACGATGTATCTCGGTTTCCGTCCATGTGTCTTTTCCCTCATTTCCTTGATGATTCGTATTGCTTCGAGGAACAGCCCCGACCGCTCCCCGCTCAGTCCCTGCCGCCGGCCGGCTACGCTCAGGTCTTGACACGGGCTGCCAAAGGTCACGATGTCCACGGGTTCGATTTCGCCGCCGTTTATCGCCGTAATGCTCCCCAGGTGCTTCATGTCCGGGAATCGCCGGGTTGTCACCCGGATGGGGAACGGTTCAATCTCCGAAGCCCACAGGGGCGTTATCCCTGCCATCGTTCCCGCCAGGGGGAAGCCCCCCGCACCGTCAAAAAGTGAGCCTAATGTCATCATACCCGTTTCCTCGTTTCTCTGCGTTCTGCTTCCTGCTACCGCCCGATGCGCCAGAGCCTGTCAACCGTTGCGAGGTAGTCTATCGCCGCCGCGCCGCCCAGCTTCACCCGCCATTCCTCCGGCAGTTCGTCTTTGCGGACGCTTGCTTTCCCGGTCGTGTTCCAGTCCGTCCACATCGGGTTGAAGCACACGCTCCCGCCCTGCTTTGCTTCCCTTGCCGTGATCGCGGCTTGCCAGTAGCACCAGGGGATCAGGTAAAAATCCGAAAGCTGGAAGCTGATCAGCACAAAGCCTATCCCGTTGCCCTGCGCCGTCCAATCCCGCAGGAAATCGCATTGATGCGGCTCTACCCGCTTCAAGTCTATCTTGTCTGCGGCGCAGTGCTTTGCTTCAAAGGCTATCGGCGTTCCTGCGTACTGCCCCATGAAATCCACCGTTGCCTTTTCCTCGTACTTTGCGCTCACGATCTGCCCTGTGCCGTTTCTGAGCGGCTTGCAGAGCGTGTGTTGTTTTGTTACGATTGCCCTCCCGGTCTGCTGGTATCTGTTGTTTGCGTACTCTATCAGCCCCTCGAAGGACATTCCCCGGTTTCCGTATGTGCTTGCTATTGCGCTCCCCTCCAATCCGGCCAGCTCATCGTCAGCAGTCTGCACGTTTCGTGGAGCCGACTTAAAATCGCCCGTATTCTGTGTTCGCCTACGCCTTTCGGACTTTCCACAGCTACCAAGTCGTTTTCGTTGAAATTTGTTGTGATGATCAGCGGTCGCTGACACTCGTAGCGGTCGTTGATGATTGCGTAAAGCTGCGCCGTTGACCAGTCCGTTGCCTGTTCCTTGCCAATATCGTCAATCACCAGCAGTTCGCAAGTTTTCAGCCTGTCGATGACCTTCTTTTCCTCCTGCCCGGTATCGTCAAATGTCGCTTTGATGTCCCGCAGAAGATCATCCGCTGTCTTGAAAATCACATTGTGTCCCTGTTCCATCAGCTGGATCGCTATCGCCGCCGCAAGGTGCGTCTTTCCGGTCCCGAAGGTTCCCTCGATGTACAGCCCGTCCCCGTTCGCCATGTGCGCCGTGAAGTTATCGGCGTACTCTTTCGCCGTCCTGTGCGCTTTGGCTCTCCCCGCCGTGTCCGTCTGGAAGTTTGCGAATGTCCGGGCGAGGAATCGCTTTTTCATGCCGCTTCGCGCCAGTGCGTTCTCCACCCGTTTCCTGCGGCTGAGTTCTTCCTGCTGCCGCCGTTCTTCCTCCTGCCGCCGTTGTTCCTCGGCTTCCAGTGCGTCCCATTTTGCCTTTGCCTGTTCGCACTCGCACCGCAGCGGCACGTCCGACCATCGCTCCACTTCCCACTCGTATGCGCCGCTCTGCCGATGCCGCATGATCCCGATGTGGTCGAGTGTCGCTCCGCAGAATTCGCACCGCCCCGGCTCTGGTATCACCAGCGGCTCTGCCTTGCGTTCGTGGAATCCCAGAAAGCAGCCGTCATCTCCCCAAGGGTTCAGCCCTTTGACTGCCATCCTGGTCTTGTGCGCCAGCCGCCGTATCTGCGTGACCGTGGCATAATTCGGCGGGGTTGTCAGCCCGTTTGCGCCGTAGTACCCGTTGCCGAAATAGCAGACCGCCTGTTTAACTGTCAGCGTCTGTGTCGCTATCTGCGCTTCTAAAGCCTGTGCTTCGCTGGAAGTCAGCGTATCCGTCTGCGCCGCCGATTCTTTCCGTCTTTCTTCCGGCATTTGCCGCACCTCCTTCTTGGGCTGGTATCTCATCAAGCCATCGTGTCTGCCTGAGCCATGTTGCCGGGTTCGGGATGTACTGCCCTCCGTCCCGCTGCCATTGCGGGTTGCGGCTGGCGTGTGCCTTGACGCTTGTCAGGATTTGCTCGAATAAAGCCTTGTCCGGCTTCAGCCGTTTCCAGACCTTGAGTGCGTCACCCTTGCCCTGCTTTTTCGGGTAAATCGCCCAGAATTGCTCGAATCGCCTTTCCTGCGCATCCGGCTCGACACCCTCGCTCGTCCCCCCGCTTGCGGGGGGTGAGGGGGGTACTGTCCTGTCCTGTTCCTGTACGGTAGGGTTCTGTCCTTTACTGTCCTGTCCTGTACTGTACTGTAGGGGCGGGACTGTCCCGTTTTCTGCGGGACTGTCCCACGGGACAGGTTCGGGACAATCCGCTTTTTCTTTTGGGACAGCGGCGGGACTTGCGCCTGTGTCCCGCCCTGCTTCTGCTTCCGCTTTCTTCCTTGCGCGGTATTCCGCTTTCCTGTCCCGTTCCTTTTTCCGGCTTTCGATGCGCTTGTCCCCAAGCTGTCCCGAATAATCATACCAGTCATGGATTGTAATGGTTCCAGTATCGCTGTTGTCTAAAAACCCCGCAGAAATCAGTGCGGCTTTCGCCTTGGTGGGGTCTTTGCCCTCGTACCCGATTGCGTCTGCGATCTCGTAATCGTCAAACTTTGAGAGGTCACCGTCCGGCGCGAAGTCAATCGCCCACCACCAAAGGCAGTGCAAATGCCCGATTGCGGCCGCCACCGTGACCTTCAGTTCCCTTGCAAGGCGTTTGGTCTTGTAGTGGTGGCGTAGTTCTTGGTGGCTTTCTATCCAAGCCATTCACCAACACCTCCTATCCCATTGAGACCTCGCTGCCGTTGTCCCCTGCGGTCACTGTGATGTTCTGCGCAAATCTCGCTTTCAGCTGCGGGTCGTGGCTGATTGCCAGAATCCTCATGTCCGGGTTACGGTTCGCCATGTTGGTGAGCGCATCCGCGTATGCGTCCGTGCCGTCCCCATCCAGGAAGGGCGGCTCGTCAATGAAAAGCATCCCCAGCTGTACCCCGGCTCTCCGGGCTTTCACGTCTGCCAGCGCAAGGGTAACCGCCAGCGCAATCTTGACCTTTTCGCCGCCGCTGTGACTGCTGTAAGGTCTGCACCCGCCCGTCAGACTGGTGATCCAAACGTCCAGGCTGTTGACGATCTTGCTGTTGGTCTTGTTCTCACGCTCTGTGCGGAAATCCACCGCCATCCTGCCGCCCGTCATCGCCGAGAGGATTGCGTTTGCTCTGCCCTGTATCTCCGGCACGATGCCCCGGATGATGACGTACTGGATGCCGTCAATCCCGAAGCTGTTTTCCAGCGTCTGGTAGTCGGTCAGGGCTTTTGCCGCTGCGCTCTTTTCGTCCCGGTAGGTCTCCCATTGGGCTTTTGCGTCTGCGATGGCTTCCAGCTTTGCCTGTAAGCCGCCCATCCGGGTTGCCAGCGATTCGATGTCCTGTTCCAGCTTCGTTTTCTGGCCTTTCAAAAATTCCAGCCCTGTCAGCGCGTCCTTCTCCGGCACTCTCGACTGCATCTCTGCGGCTTCCTGCGCCGCCACAGCCGCGTCCTGCCGCGTTTTTTCGATGTCCTTGGTCAGTATGTCCACTGTGGTCTGCAAAGCCGTCACGGTCGCTACAGCGGCGGCACATCGTGCTTGCAGGGCGGCTGTCCGTTCCTTTGCTTGGATTTCGCTGCGGAGTGCCTTTGCCGTCTCTGCGCTCTTTGTGAGCGGCTCTGTCCGGCTCTGGATGTCTGCGGCTTCCTTTTCTGCGTCCTCAGCCGCCTGTTTCTGTTCGGCGATCTGCCTGTCAAGCTGTGCGATGGTTGCCGCCGCCGCTTCCAGGCTTGCCGCCTGTGCCGCCAGCGTTGCCGCCTTGCGCTCTCTCTGTCCGAGTGCGTCCAGTTCCCCTTGCGGGTTCCCCAGCTTCTCCAGCTGGCTCTGTGCGTCCGCTATCTCTTTTTGGGTTTGCTCATATTTCGCCCTGTCCGCAGTCTTGACGGCGTTCAGTTCCTGTTCAAGCCCTGCGATGCTGGATTTTGCCGCCTGTGCGTCCTTCAGAAACTCGCAGGATGCGGTTTCGGCTATCGGGCATCCGCTGGCGGTCAGAAGCTGTGCCTTTTTCTGCGCTGTCTCCAGCTGTGCTTTGAGGTTCCCGATCCGCACCCGGCTGTCAGCGAGGAAGGCCTGCGTTTCCGCTTTCAATTCCGAAATGCGCCGGGTCCAGTCTGCCTGTGCCGCCAGCCTGGGGGTGAGGGCTTGCCGCTCTGCCCGTACTGCGTCCATTTCCCGCACGGCGGCTTCGATTTCGTCCCTGCGATTCAGTGTTGCCGCCTGTCCCTGTCTGGCGGTCTGAAGCTGGGCGGCTTTGTCCCGCGCCGCCTGTGCGCTCATCCGCAGTTTCGTAAGCCTGTCGGTCAGCGTCTGAAGCTGGGCTTCGTCCTGTGCCAGCGGTTCGAGCCGTTCCCGCGCCTGTGCGACTTCCTGCGCCGCCTGTGTCGCTGCGTCTGCCATCGCCGCCAGTGCGGATGCGCTTTCCATCTCTGTCCGCTGCTTTTGCAGTTCCCGCTCTTTTTCCTGCGCCTGTGCGCCCAATTTTGCGGCTTCCTGCGCCTTTTCCTGGGCTTGCCGTATAAGTTCCTGCCTGAGTGCTTCCTCGCGCTCCTGCGCCTTTATTTGCCCCTCTACGGCGGTCATCTGCGCTGCGTAGAGTGCCTTGTCCTTCTCGCACTCGCTCAGTTCGCTCTCGACCTGTTCCCTTGCCGCCATCTGCGTGTCCAGGACGCTCATGCGGTCATGGAGTGCCGCCAGCTTGCGCCGCCGTTCGGTCGCTTTGTCCTTTGCGATTTCCTCTGCCCGGTCGTAAAGCCCCAGGTTGAGAAGGCTGGACAGGACTTCCATCCTGCGGTCGCTGTCGGATTCCAAGAAAATCCCGTATGCGTCCTGCCGGATCAGAGCGATGGAGCAGAAGGTCTGGCAGTCCATCCCAATCGTGCGGATTATCTTTTCCTGCGTCAGCGGCATGGTGGTATCGCCGTAGTTCTCCCATTCCCCGGTGTCCCGGTTTTTCCTTGCCAGTGCCAGCGTCCCTTTGCTCTTGGTGCGGGTTCTTGCCACCCGGTACTCGTAGCCGCCCATCTCAAACTCGAAGGTGATTGCGCCCTTCTTTTCGCCCTCGCGCACCCATTCGCCCTTCGCTCCGTCCCGACTGGTTTCGTACAGGCAGTCCGCGATGGCATCCATGAACAGGCTGCTCTTGCCTACGCCGTTCTGCCCGTTGACCATCGCCATGCGGATTTCCTCAAAGTCAAACGCGGCGTGTGTGTAGCTGCGGTAGTTCGTGACCTCAATCCGTTTCGGAAGAAACGCCCCGGTGTGCTGGTTGGCTTCCCGACCGTCATCGGCTTGCCGGATGATGGGGTCTGCCAGTTCGTCCAGCCGCTTGATGTCATCGTCCGTCAGCTTGCCGTCCGTTTCCTGCACCGTAGTCAGGTAGCTGTGCAGTGCCGCCCTGGGATCATCCTCTGTCGCAGTCTCTGTGACCAGCGTGTCCTGCGGTTCGTCCCGGATGAAGTCAGCCACATAAAACGCGCCCTGTTGCATCAGGCTGGTTTGCAGTGCCGCCCGGTTCAGTGCCTTTTCCTGTTCCTGCGTGGCGTTGTAGAAAACCCGCAGGATTGCGCCCTCTGCCTGGAATGGCACTCCGTCCAGCGTCCCGGTCTCGATGAATCCCGCCAGCTGTTCGTCTGTCAGCTTCAGCGTCAGGTGTCTGCGCTCCGGCGTGTGAATGAAGCGGCTCTGGATGACCTCGTTCCCCTCGATTTCGTGAATGTAGAAGCCGTGTTCCATGCCCTCATCATTGAACGTCAGCTGGTTCGGGCTGCCGCTGTAATAGGCCGGCGTGTTGCATCCGAGCCGCTGGGGTTTGTGGATGTGTCCGAAGCACCCCAGCGTCACCCCTGCGCTGTCGATGGTCTGCGGCAGGATCACCACGTCCTGCCCCGCGAGGAAGGTCTGACCGCTCTCTGATTCGCACCCTGCGACCGTGTAATGCGCCACCAGAATCCTGGCGGCCGGCTTCGTCTTGTAGGCTTCTGCCGAAAGCCCCATGATGATTTCGTTGACCAGCGTGGTGGCGTTTTTGTTCTCTGTCTCCGCATCTGCGTCCGGCATGAACACCCGAAGCCGCCCCTTGTCAAATCCCGGCATGGCGAGAATCTGCACATCCCCTGCGCTCGTTTTGAGCGTGTCCACCTCCGGGGCTGTGTAGATGGTCAGGTTGTGCATCCCCTGGGTGAGAATCCGCAGGGTGTTGAACGCTTTCGGGTTGTCGTGGTTCTGCGTCCCGAAAAGAAGCGCCACTTTTTCGCATTCCCTGCAGAGCGGCCGGATGAAGTCGGTCACCGCCGCGTCTATGTCATCCAGTGCCGTGTCTGCCCATACCCGGCTGCGGTTGAAAAGGTCCCCGGCGATGATTGCCACCTGCGGCTTCTCGACCGCCGCCGTCTGCGCTATCGCCCTCATGCATTTCAGCGTGTCCTCGCGCCGTGCGTTCTGCCCATCCTTGACGGGACCGTTCAGATCCCCCAGGTGAAGGTCGGCGCAGTGTAAAATCTTCATCATCTGCCATTCCTCCCGTTATTCGCTTTCTGGCAGTCCGGGCAAAGACACCGACCGAATCTCCGCGTGGAGAAATCCCGGATTGCTTCCGGTGTCCATTTCTGCCCGTTCCTGCTTGCCGTTTCGGTTATCAGTTGTCCGCACCCCTCGCATACGATGCCCTGCGGCTGCTGTGGGGTCGGCGCATCGTCCCAAGGAAGCGCATCCGATTCGTTGTCCTGGTAGTCGCTTTCCCGGTAGGGTTCGCCTGTGTCTGCCGCGTCCTCTGCCGCCATCTGAATCGCCCCGTCCGACAGTGCCAGCGGCTGCTGTGCCTGTTGTGCGATCTGCGGCTGTGCGGCTGTAGTCTCGAACAGCAGTCCCATGTCCCGGAGCGAGTTGCTGATTAAGGCGTTCCGCATCTCCGGCGCATCCAAATTCGGGACGATGTGGGCGATCACAAAGGGCTTTTGCAGTTCCTGCAGGGTGTAGCCCTGCGCCAATCCGAGGGCGGCTCTCAGGCATCTCATGTACGCTTTGGTCTCTGCCATGCTTGCCCTGTGCGGCAGGAACCGTTTATACTGCGCATCCGTCATGGACGCTTTCTCCAGCGAGCAGTCGATTTCCTTGCTTTTGGTAATCAGCCGGAAGCCGCCACTCGGCTCCGGCACCCGGACGGTCACCGTGTGCTTTACATCGTAGGCGTGGGGGCAGCTCCCGCAGGACTGCGCCTTTCCCGTTGCTTTCGCCATCTCGATACACCGCTTGCAGACCTCCGGCTGTTCGCCCTCGTTCTGGACGATGCTGATGTTCGCTGCCGCCGCCAGCTTTGTGCCGCCGACTGCGGTAATGGCGTACTTGCCCGTCTGCTTGTCGTAGTAGATGTCCTTGCTGGAGTTCGTGTTTGTGTCCAGCCGCACCTCGTTCACGATGATTTTCTGCATCGCGCTCATGACCTGCATCGAGGTCACGGGGATCAGGACGTTGTACTTGTCCCGTGGGTAGTTGTTCAGCTGGACGATAGTGTCTTGCGCTGTCATCATTGTCTATGCTCCTTTCGGTCTAATGCCACGGCATTTCGCCGTCATCGTACTCTCCTGCGTCCATCGGCAGCTCGTACTGCGCCGCTTGGGTCGCTTCCTGCTTGCTGTCCGCAAAGAAAATCTGGTCTGCGGTCAGTTCGTAGGCTTTCCGCTTCACGCCGTTGCGGTCGGTGTAGCTGCGGGTCAGCATTTCGCCCTGCACCACCACCCGCTGTCCTTTGTGGAGGTATTTGCTGGCAAATTCGCCGCGTTCCCGCCAAGCGACCACATCGAAAAAGTCAGTAGCCGCCTTGCCCTTGGTGCGCTTGCGCTCCACCGCCAGCGTGAAGGTTGCGACCATCACGTTGTTCGGTGTCATCCGCAGTTCCGGCTCTGCCGTGAGCCGTCCCATAAAAACGCAAATGTTCATGGTCTGTTCCCCCTTTCTCTGAAATCCCCATTGACAAAAACCGTTGTCTTTGGGTATAATGGGGTTGCGTCAGAGCGTTGTCATTCGCTTTGTTCGCTTTCGGTTATGGGTGCAGTCTGCTATGTCCGGCAGGCTGCGCTCTTTTTTTGCGTTCAAAGCGTCCTCGCTCATTCTGTCCCCCTTGCCTATGCCGCTTCGATGCTCTTTGTCCTGTAGTCGTAGCTGACCGTGTGCGTCTTGCCGGCCGCCGTCCGCACCGTCCTGCGGTACTTTCCATCTGCGTGGGTCTCTGCGACCGTCTCGCAAGCCGGGAGGTGCTGCGCTATGTACTCGCTGGTTGCCGCCTGTGCGCTTGCGTACAGCTTTTCGGCCACCCGGTAGAAAACATCGAATGCCCTTTGTCCTGCTTCGTTGTATGGGATCGTCATTCTACTCCCTCCGCGTAAACGATGACCGACAGCAGTTTGCTGTTGATTTGTCGGACAAACTCCATCGCTTTTTTGAAATCCGGCTTTTCGTGTTCCTCGACCTTGCCGTTCTCCATGATCCGCTGGATGTCATCGACCACCTGTCTCAGCCGCCACTCTGCGATGGAAAGCTGGGCGATCATGTCTCCGTGCGTCTGCGGCATTACCACGTCCGGGAGGTATTTTCCCAGGACGCTGGTGTTCCTCAAATGCCACCACGCCAGCAGCGGTGACTTGTAGTGATTGCTCATTGCGTCCACGATGTCATCCGGCACTTTTGCTCGGTCGTTTTCGTAGTCCGAGAGCGTCCGTGGGGAAATCGCCAGCAGTTCTGCCGCCGCTTCCTGCGTAAACCCTGCGGATGTTCTGCACAATTTGTAGAGATTCTCGCATTCGCTGCTCGTGGTACTCACCTCTCTTTCGGTTTATAATCTTGTTCAAGGGCTGTAAGCAGTTCCTCAGTCATGGCTTCCAGGATGGCATCGAGCCGTTTGTCCCCGGATGCCCGTTTCGCCGCCGTAGTCGGCGGTTTCTGGTGAGTAGTGCTACCCCCCCGCACTTTTTGGGAAGTTGTGGGAGATTTCGGGTTAGTCGGTCTCTTTGCCACGCTGAATCCCTCCGTCCTCCGGGATGTAGGTTTCCCCCTGCTCTGCGGCAAGGGCCTTGTTCAGCAGCGTGGAACACGCCCGCGCGAGGGACAGTCGGTGCATCCACGCCCAATCGTTCAGCGTGTTGTAGATGTCCTTCTGCATCCTCACAGAAAAGCACTGGTAATCCGCACCGCGCTCCTGTCGCTCCTGTACTGCCATGCTCTCACCTCCTTAAAAATTTGCGTTTTTCTCTTTCAATTCGGGTTCGTTTGTGGTATAGTGGTTATGCGGTTATGTGGTGTACATCAAGCAAGGACGCTCTTTCTCGATTGCGTCTATGCTCGTTTGCTCTTTTATAATACCGCTTCACTTGTGGTTTGTCAAGCCCTTTTGATGAATTTTCAAGAGAATTGGTGGGCGTTCTCTATTGCGAGGCTTTGAGGTTCGCTTTTCTGCTGATAGTGCGGCGTAAACCGTCAGTCGTTCGTGGGTGCGTCCGTCATCTCTTGTGCGACTTTTTAAGAGCAAATGACGCAAAATCTAAACCGATATGGAGGTGTTCCAAGTGACAATAAACGAACGGGTATTCCGGCTTTTGGATGAAAGCCACCGAACGCAAAAAGAATTTTCGACTTTTATTGGGGCGGGAGAACGCGGGGTAGGAAATTGGCGGACACGCGGCTCTGATCCCCCTGCGAAGTTGATTCCAAAAATCGCCGAATTCTTCAGCGTGTCTATGGAATGGCTGTTGACCGGGGAGGAACACCCTCGTGATTCCTTCGTGAATAACGGCTCTGTCTCCGGGAATCTGGGGCCGCACACGGGGACGATCATCGTCCGCAACGGCGGGGAAAAGCTGCTCTCCGAGGAATGCGCCGAGTTGGTGCGGGTGTATGAATCGCTGGATGTCCGGCAGCGTATCCAGCTGTTGAAAGCCGCTTTCGAGATTGCTGACGGCTCTGAATCTGAAAAATCCGAGTAGGAGGTATGTCTATGTGTGTGTCTGAATCTGTGTCGCGGTCTGTCCGGGTCCGCGGCTCTTGCGCCGATTGGCTGCCGCTGGTGCGGGATTGCCTTGCTGACCGGGGCTTCCGTGGCATCGCTGTGGATGCCCCCAGCGGCTCTGTGACGGCTGACAGCGGCGTTCCTGGGCGCGGGGGCGGTATCTGTGTCCGGCTGTCCCCGGCTTCGTCCTGCGGGAACACGGACGTGCTGGTGTCCGCTACGGCCAGCCTGGGGCTGGAATTGATGAAGGGAGGGGAAATCAATGGTAGGTCTGTTTAGCTTCCTGCTGGTTGCGTCCGGCGTTGCCCTGGTGGTTGCTCTTGTCCTGCTGGCGGTCAGGGCGGTCAAAAAGAAACCAAAGAAGCCTGTTGCTATCGCCGCCGCCGTTTGCGCTGCCGTCCTTCTTGTTTCCTCTGTGGGCATTGGCATGACCTACCATCCTACGCCGGAGCAAATCGCCGAACGGGAGCGGATCGCAGCGGAGAAGGCTGCGGCAAAGGAAGCTGAGGAAGCCGCCAGACGGGAAGCAGAAAAAGCGGCGCAGACGGAATCCCCTGCGTCCACTCCCTCTGAATCCAAGCCACCAGAGCCGTCTGCCAGCGTTCATGCGTCTGCGCCCTCCGAAGCCCCAGTGAAGCCGGAAACCTCCGCTCCTGCTGAATCCCAGAAACCTGTACAGTCCGAGCCGCCCACCGAGAACACGCCCTCTGCACCGTCCAATTCTGGGGACGGGGACGCTGGTTCAGAGCCGGAGGGGGATTTCATTCTGGATTTCAATTCGCTAACTCCCGATGATTTCGGTACGCTGGATACTGGGAATCTTGAACTTGAATCCGGTGAACTTCTGGAAGTCAGATATGGCGGGGATGTATACGCCGGAAAAGGCGTGATTATCGTGAAAGCCAAAACATCGCCGAATTTGACAAACAAATTGACCATCCGGCAAAATTACCACGATGTCTGCGAACTGATCACAAATCACGGTTTTGATTCGTGCCCGGAAATCCAATATTGGGCTGTTGCTGATATGACGGACGGGGAAGAGGGAAAGGCCATCAGCTTCACTTTGGATTCGGATACAATTCTTGGCGTTGCAAATCAGACAATCCTTCCAATCAATTTGGACGATTACTTGCAAGACCTCTGGATTTTGCCGAGTTTGTTGGAATGAGGGGTGTTCTGGTATGAAACGCGCGGCTCTGTATATCCGTGTCTCCACGCTGGAACAGGCGCAGGAGGGCTACTCCATCGGGGCGCAGAAGGAGCGGCTCATGGCGTACTGCAAGGCGCACGATTGGGCTGTGGCTGATTTCTACATTGACGGCGGCTATTCCGGCTCAAACCTTGACCGTCCCGGAATCCAGAAGCTGATCGCCGAGACCGGGTCCTTTGACCTGGTCTTGGTCATGAAGTTGGATCGACTCTCCCGCTCCCAGCGCG
>OFFX01001821.1_pt1 | contig 14464 bp, 11 predicted proteins | sample 1521511 | NCBI WGS metagenome assembly OFFX01 (sample SAMEA3504125, study PRJEB24116) | mouse gut metagenome | biome: mouse gut; feature: mouse-associated habitat; material: faeces | place: Denmark | collected 2011
CTGTAATCCCAGATCCTGCAGCCCCGCCAGTTTCCCCACCACTTCCAGATTCCGGGCGCCGGAATTGCCGCCGAGCGCCAGTTCCACCAGTCCCTGCAGATTTTCCAGCACCGTAAGGTCTTCCACTTTAGTCCCATACAGAGACAACCTTTCCAGCTGCGGCATATCTTTCAGAAATTCCATCTCCCTGACCCGGCAGTTTGGCAGATATAGTTCCGTAATATGCTTCATTTCTGCCAGAAAGGAAAGATCTGTCTCTTCTTTGGTACAATTCTCTATGGAAAGCTTTTCCAGTCCGGAAAGTCCGGCAATGGGGGCAAAATCCACAGCCGGGGAATTATCCCAGGCATCCAGATCAATAGTCAGGCTTTTCAGATTCGGCAGGTACGACAAATCCTCCAAAGAATGCAGGGAACTGGCAGGCTCTTTTAGCGTCAATTGCTCACACTGATCCAGTTTGCGCAGGATGATTTCCTCCGTATCTTCGCTGTCGATACCCGCCTCATCCCATACACAATCCCGGAACCCCTCATCACTGATCAGCCGGGCCAGTGTCAGCTCTGCGTTGTTTTCCTCCGTTGTTTCCGGTGTAAAAGCAAGACTTTCCGGAACTGATTCCCATGTATCCCCACATTCTTCCGGCGTAAATGCGAAGCTTTCCGGGGCTGTCTCCCACGTATCCCCACATTCTTCCGGCGTAAATGCGAAGCTTTCCGGGACCGTCTCCCGCGTATCCCCACATTCCGCGCCTTCCTCCCGGTGGGAAATTGGCTGACTGCATCCGGTCAGGAACAAACTGCACAGCAATACCGGTATTATCATCTTTCGAATCCTTGTTCTGTTAAGATGTCTCATAAGCCAAAATGTTTTAAATGGTTTTTTCATTATCTGTTCCGTATACTGTCTTATGCCGAATAACATATTCCGTGATTTTTTCATCATACGGTGGATACTGGCAGCCCAGCCGCCGCGCCACTTCTGCCGAAGTCTCCCGGAATAATGCCATGCACTGTTCCAGGGAATCCCACATTTGTGTATAGGAGTCCATTCTATATGTGGCCATAAGCCGTTCCCACAGCTCCACCGGGATATACTGGTTCAGAAATTTATAATTTTTTCCCAGACTAAAATGAAATCCTTGTTCTGTCCCGACCAGCCATGAAATCATACGGAGTAATTCTTTTCGTACAATCTCATTTATATGGTCAATGGCAAACAGGATTTCTTTTCGGCACAGCCCTTTCACGACATATGTGACAGTATTCCAAAATTCATTACAGCAGTCATCAAACATTCGTTCCGTGGGACGCCGCAAATGGTAATCTATGTCTGTCGGTACCGGCGGCTGCTCCATGCGGCTGTCTTTATCCAGCAAAATCTTTACCAGCTTATCCCATGTGAAATACTCTTCTGTTAAATCCAGCGGAAGTAAAGTTAAATCGATTTTAACATCATCACAAAACAGCATTAGATAAGAAAATCCCTTTTCTTCTGCCGGGAATAATTCCATATCTTCGGGCTTCTGCATGATTAATCTCTCGCCAAACACATTCAGCCATTCATCATCTGCCATGAAACTCTGCATGTCCGTAACAAAAAAAGTGATATCATAATCCTGAAAATGATCTGGCGGAATATTTATATTTGTCCGGGAACCCTCCAGAGTGACCATGCGAACACGCTCATCTGCTTTTGCAAAAGTTAAAATCATATCATAAACCTGCTGTTCTGACCTCATTTTCCTCTCTCCCTTCATTGTTCTGCTGCCCGGATCGGTTCGGTTTTTCGAAAACTAATGCCCGGTTTATAAAACAAAGTTCTGGGCAAGCCACTGGGCAACGCCATCTTCCTCGTTCGATAAGATAATATCTGTAGCATGTTTTTTTAAGTCCTCATGGGCATTCTCAACTGCGTAACCTTCATCAGCCAGTTCAAACATGTCCACATCATTTTTTCCATCTCCAAAAGCAACTATTTTTTCGCACCCCAATATTGCCTTTAATTGCCTTATCGCATTTGCTTTTGAAGCATTAAGAGGCATAATCTCCAACCATTGTTCCTTTGTATACATTTCAGTCTGATACACGCAATGAAACACACCCTTATATTTTTCATACAATGGCTTAAGTTTGTACTGCTTATCTATACAAGTAATATAAAAAAGATTGCCTGATTTCAAGTCAGAAACCGCATTTACTGTATTAGTACGAATATCTCCTTTCCTGCTGGCAAGAAATGTCCGCATTCCCTCTGTACACAATTCAGGCACAAATGAAAATTCCCACCGCCTTAATGACCAGATAGCCGCAAAGGAAAAGGAATTGACGAAAATCACCCGCTATAAGCAGTCACTGTATCAAGACTGGAAAGACGGGGAAATCACCCAGCAGGAATACCGGGAAATGAAAGCCGATTATGAACGGCAGGCCGCTGGGCTCTCGGATTTGCTGGCCCGGCTGACGGCTGAACGGAAAGAGCTCTCAAACGGCGTTGACCAGCAGCATCCCGCGCTGGTAGCTTTTGCGAAATATCAGAACATCGAAAAGCTGACCCGCGAAATTCTGATTGAGCTGGTAGACCATATCAAGGTTTACGAAAACGGCAATATCAGCGTTCACTTTAAGTTTGCGGACGAGTTCCGCCGGATTGCCGAGTACATTGAAATCAACACCACTGACACCGCCGAGGCGGGCTGACCCCCGCCAAAGCATAAAATCCTTTTGACAGTGTGTTTTCCTAATAAAACGCAATCTTATGAATGAGTTTTAATAGGAACACTGTAATATCAACAGTCCACGGCCTACCGGTCCGGCGCGTCTTCTCCGCACCAGCCCAGCACCATCTCCCGGAGGCCGTCCAGGTCCAGCACCCCCAGGGCAAAGCCCTTCTTTACCAGCTCGTCCGGAAGGTACTCGTCGTACTTGTTGAACAACGGCAGCTCCTTGGGATAGACCAGTTCCATGGGGTCGATGGGCTTCCGGACCTCCTCGGCGGCTACTCGGAAGAAGGTCTCCTCGTCCGCCTTCATGGTGAATTGAATATAGTAGGGCCGGGCGGGGTCCAGGTTGCGGAGACCAAGGCGTTCCGCACACTTGACCTTCAAAAACCGCTCCAGGGTGAGGAAGGTATAGGTCCCCACCCAGGGCAGGAGGCACCACATATTGCCCCCCAGGTGGATCAGCGGACGCTCCCCGGTGCCGGAACGGTCCGCCGTGAACCGGGCCTGCTCCAGGCGGGCCACGGCGTTTTTCATCAGATAGGGGTAGGACCGGTCCTCCCGGAGGACCTGACGCATCCGCTGGAGGATCTTGGTATGCAGGTCCCCGGGGCACAGGCCGAAGTAGGCGGGGATGCTCCCCTTCACCTGCTCGCAGTAGACTAGGTGGCGCTTCCGGTCGATGTCCAGCACCACCCAGACGTGCCCCGCGATGGCCAGCTTTTCCCCCACTGGGGGCGGCAGGACCACGGTGCCCAGCTCCTGGGCCTCGCTGCGGACGGTGTACTCCTCGTTCTCCTCGAACACGCCATAGAATTTGAAGGAGTTGACCACCCGCTCCCCGGCAAGGCCCACGATCAGCCCGCCGTGTTCCGTCTTCTGGATATGGTCCGTCTCCACCAGATGGCTCAGGAGGACCCGGTAGTCCTCCTGAGAGATCCGGTGGAAGTAATGCAGCCGCAGGACCCGGTCCGCCAGGGCCCGGGGGGACAGCTCCCCGCAGGAGGCCAGGGTGGACATGGTCTGGTGGTACAAAAGGCTGAAGGGCAGGCGGTCCAGCCGGGGCGGCTCCACCCAGCGCTCCTCCAGGTACAGCTGCACCAGGGCGACGCCCTGGAGGAGCTTCCACGGTATGGTGGAGGGCAGCATAGCCCGGGCCTCCGGCTCGTCCTCCCGCATGACGAACCACATCTCAGGCGGCGCGTCCCGCCGTCCCGTGCGGCCCATGCGCTGGAGGAAGGAGGACACCGTCCAGGGCGCGTCGATCTGAAAGGCCCGCTCCAGCCGCCCGATGTCGATGCCCAGCTCCAGGGTGGCGGTGGTGACGGTGGTCATATACTGAGAATCGTCCTTCATCATTTCCTCTGCTGTCTCCCGGTAGGAGGCGGAGAGGTTGCCGTGGTGGATGAGGAACCGGTCCGGCTCGCGGCTGCGCTCGCAGTACTGCCGCAGGGTGGTGGTGACCGTCTCGCACTCCTCCCGGGAGTTGACGAACAGCAGGCACTTTTTCCCCCGGGTGTGCTCGAAAATGTATCCCAGGCCCGGGTCCGCGTCGTTGGGGGCCTGGTCGGTCTTCTCCTCCAGCACCGGCAGGGCCTCAATGTCCGTCCGGTCTTCGGCGGCCTGGACGTCCTTCACGTAAAAGTGCTCCATGCTCAGCCGCCACTTGGAGCCCTTGGCCTCGATCTTGGGGATGATGGTCTTCCGCCCGGTGCCCAGGGAGAGGAACTCCCCCGTCCGCTCCGGGTCGCCCATGGTGGCGGACAGGCCGATCCGCCGGGGATTGACCCCCGCCAGACGGCTCAGGCGCTCAATGAGGCACAGGGTCTGCCCACCCCGGTCCCCCCGGAGGAGGGAGTGGACCTCGTCAATGACCACGAACCGCAGGTCCCCGAAGAGGGAGGCAATGGCCCCGTGCTTGTGGAGCAGCATGGCCTCCAGGGACTCGGGGGTGATCTGGAGGATGCCGGAGGGGCGTTTCATGAGCCGGGCCTTATGGCTCTGGGCCACGTCGCCGTGCCAGTGCCAGACAGGGAGGTCCGCCTCCTCGCACAGATCGTTGAGCCGGGCGAACTGGTCGTTGATGAGGGCCTTCAGTGGACCGATGTAGATGCAGCCCACGGAGGACGGCGGGTCCTGGTCGAAGAGGGTGATGATGGGGAAGAACGCCGCCTCGGTCTTGCCGGAGGCGGTGGAGGCGGTGAGGAGCAGATTGTCGTCCGTGCGGAAGATGGCCTCCGCCGCGGCCACCTGAATGGCCCGGAGGCTCTCCCAGCCGTTGCGGTAGATGTACTCCTGGACGAAGGGGGCGTAGTGGTCGAAGATGTTCATGGAAAGCTCCTTATAGGATTGTTCGATAAACTGGAATTTATAAAGCCCGCTGAGCTACAACGACCGTATAGTGATCCGTGTCATACGTGATCCCTGTTTCCTTAAAATTGTTTTTACGCCAAAAATGTTCTGCCTGGGAATTGCCTTTAACCCAACCAAGCCGTACGCTTGAAAGCCTGATTTCAGCCAGATAACGGCATAAACTGTCAATTATGCTGCTTCCAATGCCAGTATTCTGAATCGATGCCTCTGTCATAAAAAAGCCGATAAAAGCAGTCTTTTCATCTGGATATGCCATAATAAAATCCATTATGGCAATTAATTCTTTCCCTTTGTAGTACCCTATATAATACTTGTCGCACATTTCTTTATTTGGCGGCAAGGCTTTCATATCGTCCATAATACTCTGTTCGGTCACAAAAGGAGGACAGTATTGGTAAAACAAGCTGTTTTTACTGCACAGTAAATAGATATCTGCCACGTCCGTTTTTTCCAGGCGGCGCACAATATAATCATTGGAGAAAAGGGATATATCCATTTGCGTTACCTCTATCAATTTTCGTTTATCGCTCCCCACGCGAGCGGTCACAGCTCAAACTCCGCGAAGTCCTGCCCGGCGGCTTCCTCCAATACGGCGTTCTGGGCGTAGGTAAAGCTATCGCCGCCCAGCAGCTCCCGGACCTTGATCTCCGGATTCTGATACACGATGTCCAGCACCTCGATGAAATCCCGGATGACCTCCCGGGGAGTGATATGCTCGTCCGCGCCGATGCGTCCAAATTCGATCTCAATAAAGTCCGCCATGTCCTGCTGCTGAACGATCTGGACATACTCGTAGAGCTCCGCATGGATGCCCGCCAGCTTCTCCACTAAAATCAGCATCTCCTCCGGCGTCAGGGGCTGGAGGCGGATCACCGGGGACAGCAGGTCCTTGTGCTGTCCGGAGAATCGCCCCTCCGCCAGCCGGGAACGCAGGGCCTCGTAGCTGTAGACGCCCCGCCGGGGGTCCTCCATGCACTGGGGCGTGCCGCAGAGGATGACCCCCAGGTGCCAGGCCTTGCCCTGCATGGTGTCATTATACATGGTGAGGATCTTCTCGTAATTGTACTGCCGGGTGATGGCGTTGGGGATCTTGTAGATGTTCACCAGCTCGTCAATGAGCACCAGCATCCCGGCGTAGCCCGCCTGCTGGAGGAAGCAGGCGAAGAGCTTCAGATACTCGTACCAGTCATCATCGGTAATGATGATGTTGACCCCCAACTCCTGCCGGGCCTCGGTCTTGGTGGCATACTCTCCCCGGAACCATTTGAGGACCTTGCCCTTGGACTCATCGTCCCCGGAGAGGGAGGCGCGGTAGTAGAGCGTCAGCAGCCGGGCGAAGTCGAAGCCGTGGACCATCTCGCTGAGGGACGCGATCACGGCGGAGATCCGTTTTTCCGCCTCCACCGCCAAGGCCGGGTCGGTGACGCTCAGACCGGAAGCTTGAGCGGCCTCCTGCTGGACGCTGCTGATCCAGCGGTCCAGGATCAGGGACAGGGCCCCACCCTCGGGGCGGGTCTTGGTGGACATGTTGCGGATGAGCTCCTTGTAGGTGGCAAGCCCCTGGCCCCGTGTGCCCTGGAGCCGCCGCTCCGGGGAAAGATCCGCGTCCACCACCACGAAGTTTTTTGCCATCACATAGTTCCGGATGGTCTGGAGCAGGAAGCTCTTGCCGCTGCCGTACCGGCCTACGATAAAGCGGAAGGAGGCCCCGCCGCCGGCAATGATGTCCACGTCGTGGAGGAGGGCGTCGATCTCCGCCTTCCGGCCCACGGTGACGTAGGGCAGGCCCACCCGGGGCACCACGCCGCCTTTCAGGGAGTTTATCAAGGTCTGGGCGATCCGTCTGGGTATTTTCATGGTCGTATCATCTCTTTCAAGTCGTCGATATAGTCCTCCAGTACCTGGGGGGCGTCGTCCAGGACGGAGTCCAGGAAGGTGTCGTAGAGCTTTTCATTGACGCCGTCCACCAGGACGGACAGCAGATGCCCCTCGGCCTGGACCCATCCGGTGTCCCCGCCGTAGAGCAGGCATTGGAGCAGGCGGAGCTCCGCCGGGGACAGGGGGATGTCCGAAGGTCCCTCCGGCTGGGGAGCGGGGACGGGCGCGCATTCCCGGGGGGCGGGCTCCTCGGGGAGGTCTATCTCCTCCTCGACGATCAGCTTTTCCTGGGTAATGGAGGCATCTTGGCGGATGCGCTTCAGCTGGGCGTAGTCGATGATGATCTTTTTCTCTTCGGCGGCCCGCTGTTCCGCCAGGAGGCTCTCGATCTCCTCGTGGATGATCCGCAGGACCCACTTGGTATCCAGCCCGGCCTTGACGGGGTAACGATAGCCCAGGGCCTGCCGCATTTCGGCGTCGATGGTCTTCACCAGAGATTCCAGCTTCGCGCCGGTCTCCGGCGCGCGGGAGCGTTTTTCAACGGACCAGACGCCCTTCTCACAGCGGTAGACGCAGTGCTCGTCCACGGCGTACTCGTAGTTTCGCCGCTTCAGCGGGTCGCAGAACACCGCCGCCTCGAAAGGCCGGACCTGATACCGTCCTGGGCTGCCGAAGTACTGCTCCGTCAGGGACTTCTTGCATCGGGCGGCGCAGTGCTCTGTCATCCGCGCCAGGACGCGGGCAGTCACGGCGTCCATGTCCGGTCCGTGGTCCGCGTAGAACTTGGAGCGGCCCAGCCATTTGGGGGCCAGACGCTTTACGGCGGCGGCGACCCGGTCCGGAGGCTCGGCGCCGGAGTGCTCCAGCACGGCGATGCTCTGGTCGAAAAGCACCTGAGGGGCATCGGCCAGAAGCGCCGGGTCCAGGCCGTAGTAGACCACGTAGTCCACCAGCCACTGGTCCAGATAGGGGAGGACGGCGCCGTCGATCCGAGCGTAGGCGTCTTTGAAATCCTGCAATTTCCGGTACCCGTCCATGGGGTCTGCCGCGCCGATCTGGTTGATGAGCTCGTAGATGTAGAGGAAGGCGAAGGAGAGGGAGGTCTCCAGGAGCTCGCCCCGCCGCAGCTTGGTCCGCCAGGAGAAGTAGCCCCGCAGCTCCTGGTCGTTGAGGGCCTGGTAGGTGGGGTAGTAGTATTGGACCCGGCCAGAGAAAACGTAGTCGTCCTCGTAATCGGCCAGCAGCTTTGCCTGATGCAGGAAGACCGTGCTCCGGGACTGCCAGTACTCCACGCTCCTGCTCTCCAGGGACCGGGCTTCCCGCAGGAGGCGGGGCAGGCGCTCCGGACGCCGCGCCGGTCTGGGCCGGATGACCTCGTCCTGGAACACCGTCTGGCGGAACCACTCCGCGACGGCTTTCATGCTTTTGATGTCCACGGCTTCTGCGCCCCCTCTCGTCCAAATGTTCGGCATTATTATATAACATGTGGAAATATCCGTCAAGAAGCGGCGAGGGAAAAATTATGGGATAAAATTGTGCCGGATGCCTATTGCATTTGCCGCGATCGTGTGCTATACTTACAACGTTCTGCCGGTGTGATGGAATTGGTAGACGTAGTGGACTCAAAATCCACCGCTGGCGACAGCGTACCGGTTCGAGTCCGGTCACCGGCACCATGTAAAGCAAACAGTATAGATGCCGTGGGCTGAAAGCCCACGGCATCTACACCCTGGTAATTCTATCGAAGACAATTTGTTTTGTTATCATCCTATTTCCATCCTGCCAAGGTGCTACGCTTCTGATACACTTTGTCAAGGATGCTTAAGAAAATTTCTCGCCGTCATTCAAATTAGCCGGCGGCAACGATGGTCAGGCACACCGCCTCCCTTACAGCTCGACATAGGTTTCCAGATCCTTGCAGATCGCCATAGCTGCCGCGCCCATGGCTCCGCTACATGCTGCCGGCTCCACGAAGATGAACTCCGTGCCGGAACGGATGACTCCGCACAGATTCTGCCGCACCACCGTCAGCAGACGTTCCCGGTTCTCCCGACGGCAGAACAGTTTGCCTTCGATAAGCATTTTGTCGGGACAGGCGAAGTTGTTGATGTTGGCCACCGCCACTCCCAGGATATATACCGCCTGCTCCACGACTTCCGCCACGTCTCCGTCCCCCTGCTCCAGGGCCGCAAGAACATGCTCCATGGCAGGCGCGGCCATCCCGCACAGCTCCCGCAGGCGGGGGGCCCGGCCCTGAGCCAGCAGTTCGCCGCAGCGGTCCAGCACCGCCCGGTCGCTGGCATATGCCTCCAGACAGCCATGGTTGCCGCAGTTGCACCGCAGGCCTCCCGGCGCCATGACCATGTGCCCCACCTCTCCCGCTCCCACCAGGGAGCCGAAGGCGGTGGCGGTATTCAGCACCAGAGGACAGGCGATGCCCTGGTTGATGAACAGATAGGCAAAGGTCTGGGCATCCCCCAGGACCTCACGCTGGAACAGCTGGGCCCCGTAGGCACGGGCGCAGGCATTGTTCTCCACGCTGATGGGCCCCGGATAGCCGGAGAGGGCAGCCATATCCCCCCGGATATCCTTGTGCCTCCAGTTATAGCTGGGCCGGATCTCCAAAATCCCCCGCTCATGGTCCACCAGCCCCGGCGCGCAGACGCCGATGCCGGAGATCTGCTCCAGCGTCAGGCCGCAGGCATCCAGCGCCTGCCCGATCAGGCGGCAGGAGAGCTGGATGTTCCGGTCATAGTCGGGACAGTCCTCCCGGTCTTCCCAGGTATACAGGGCCCTGCCCCGGTAATCCAGCAGGCAGGCGGTACGCCGTGCGCCCTGGAGTTCGATGCCGATAAAGTGCCGGGACTCGGGGACGATATCCACCGGATGGGCCTTCCGGCCCACCAGGCGGCGATCCCGCCGGCCGTCGCCGGTCTCCCGCACGATGCCCCGGGCCATCATGCTGTTGACATTCGTTGTGATGGTGGGCAGCGTCAGCTCCAGCCGCTGGGCGATTTCGGAGCGTTTGATCGGGCCCAGGTGATAGATGGTCTTGAGGATGGCTGCCTGATTGGCCGCCTTCACACGGGTCGGGTTTGCGCCCGGCTCAAACTGCATGACGCCGCCCTCCTTTCTTCTCTGCCGCCCCTTGGACGGCAAGTTAATTTCTTCTTCCAGCTGTCAAATGCGCGGCCCGGCCTGCGGCTTGCAGGGCCGTCCCTTTACAAAAACCTGCTCCACATGGTTTTCCCCATCCAAAACCACTATATCCGCGTCTTTGCCGTCGGCGATGGACCCTTTCCGGTCAAATACGCCTGCCAGCTTCGCCGGATTCTCCGTCAGGAGGGGCAAAATCTCCTCGATTCGCCTGCCTGTAAAGGCAAGCAAATTCAACAGCGCCGTATCCTGGGTCAGAGTGCTGCCCGCCCGGGTGCCGTCGGAGGCCAGCTTGGCGTCGCCGTCCTCAACCACCACCTCGTTGACTCCCAGGTGGTACTTCCCATCCGGCAGGCCGGCGGCCATGATGGAGTCTGTGATCGCTACTACCCGGTCCAGGCCCTTGACCTTCAGCAGCAGCCGCACGATCCCCGGATGGAGGTGCCGCCCGTCACAGATGGCCTCGCAGTACACATCGCTCTCCAGCACCGCCCCCAGGATGGCGGGCCGGTGCTGATGGAGCAGCAGCATGGCGTTAAAGGTATGGGTCGCCGCATGGGCTCCGGCGGCAATGGCGGACATGGCGGTATCATAGTCCGCGCCGGAGTGGCCGATGGCCGTGACGATGCCCAGCTCCCGGGCGGCGGGGATCATGTCAACGGTCCCCTCCACCTCCGGGGAGACGGTGAGGTAACGGATGCCCCCCTCCGCCTGCTCCTGATAGGAGCGCAGCAGACCGGCGTCCCCCTGCCGCAGCAGATGCTCCGGCATGGCCCCCTTGTAGGCCGGGGCCAGGAACGGGCCCTCCAGATGGATGCCCAGCAGCTCCGCGCCCTCACGCGCTTCCTTCTTCCACTCCCTGTACTGGTCGATGCACCACCGGGTCTGCTCCTCCGTATCCGTCAGCACGGAGGCCAGCCAGGCGGTAGTGCCGTTCCCGGCAAAAAATGTCCCGATCTTTTCCAGATCCGCGGCAGTCGCGCCGTTGACGTCCACTCCCACCGCGCCGTGGGTGTGGATATCGATGAAGCCGGGGACCACCTTTTTCCCTGCCGCGTCATAGACCTCCCCGGAAACCGGCGCGTCCGGAGGCAGCAGGCGAAGCTTTCCCTCCTCCATGGCCACCGTCTTCTGCTGGAAACTGCGGTCAACATATACCTGACCGCCTACAATATATTGAGTGTTCATGGTTTCCCTCTCATTCGGGCAGGTTGGCGACAAATTCCGTAATACGCAGCAGGGCGTCCGGATGCTCCTGGAGCAGGGTCACCGGGAAATGGGCGGACACGCTGCCGTAGGCGGCGTGCCGGGCCACGGCCCGGTGCCAGTCTCGGAAGCAGCCCAGACGGATCTTCCGGGCGCTGTAAATTTCCTTCATGCCGATGGTGACGCACCAGCGGGGCATGTCGTCCACGGCCCCGTTAAGGTCGCCGATGGCGTTGGCGGTCCGGGTCTCCCGGGAGATCTCCAGCACACGGGTTGGTAGGGCGCGGAACTGGTCCGGGGTCAGCTCGTCCTGGGCCTCGTTAAAGGCCACGTGGCCGTTGATGCCGATGCCCCCAAAGCAGATATCCACGCCGCCCAGGGCCTGAATGGTTCGCCACATGTTCTCCGGGTCTTTCGGATCGGGAAATACCCGCTGGCTCTCGGGCATCACCAGATCGGGCCGGATCTTCGTGTAGACCGTCCGGTCCATGAAGCCCCGGAAGCTGAGGCGGTGGTCCTTGCCGATCCACTCCTTCTCGTCGGTGAGGTACTCGTCCATGTTCAGGAACCAGACGTTTTTCAGGCTGATATCCTCGCTGTTGACCATCTCCACAAAATAGGGATACTGGCCAACGGGGCCGACGGGGCAGATGAAGACGGTCTTCTCCCCCAGTGCATTCTTCCTCCTGATCTCGTCGGCCATCTCCCGGGCCATAGTCTGAAACACGGCGGCGTTGTCCGCCATGACGGTAATGGGCAGCTTCGGCGCGGCCAGGAGCTGCTCCCTGTTGTAGTAGTAATATTCGTGACGCATCATGTTCCCTCTTTCACGTTTCCGGCTCTCGGAAGCCGGTATAGTTTGCCGTAACCTCCAGCAGGCGGTATACGTCCAGGCTAGCCTGAAATTCCGGCTCGTTTTCCCGGATCAGGCCGCCCAGCTCCCGCCAGGCCGTCAGGCTCTCCTGCTTTTTTCCTTCGGCCAGCAGCTCCAGCGCCCGGGCCAGGCCCAGCGCGTATTTGCGATGATAAGCCAGCAGCCGCCAGCCGCAGCCGCCGGTCCGGACGTCCTCCGGTACGGGAGAAAATGCCCGGCAGAGGTCCTGAGCCTCCCTCATCCGGCGGGCAATATCCGGATCGGTCCGGTCCCCCTTGCCGTTGAGATAGTCGCAGCTGCTCAGACGGGACAGCTCCGACAAATAGGCGAGGACCCGCTCCCAGTCCGCCCCGTAGGCGGCCTGGAAATACTCCCGGATCAGCGCCTCCGTGTCCGCGGCATCGTCCAGCAGGGTGTACCCCATTACGTAGTTTGGCAGGGCGTTGGGCAGGGCTGCGCGCAGCTCCTGGCAGCTGATATAGCCGTTCAGTCCCATCCGCCGCAGCTTCTTGACGTCGCTGCCAATGACCCGGGCAATGTGGACATAGCCCAGGTCTCCATAATGGGCCCGGCCCAGGGGATAGTCGTAGACGAAGCTGTCCCCGTCAAAGATCCGCTGCCAGCCCCGGAGGAACGCCAGATTCTCCCTCAAATCCGTGGGCAGGGTGATCCGGTTGCGGACATAGGGCGGGACGGGCTTCTCCGGGCCCTCCAGATCGTAGGACGCCTCAAAGGTCCGGCTGATGGGGGCGAACATGAGGACAAACCGGTCCGGGTTTGCCAGCCGCTCCCTCACCGGAGGCCACAGCAGCTCCTGATACAGCAGGAATACGATCCGGGTGTCCAGCCCTGACGCCGTCAGGCGGCGGTCGATCTCGTTGAGGACGGCGGCGTACTGGTCGGACAGAGTGGTCTTTTGACAGTTTTCACACGCACACACATTATTAAACGCATCCGCCAGCCAGACATGGACATAATCTGCGGCGGGATTTTTTCGCGCGTAGTCCTCTACCAGCGAGGCCAGCGCGTCCACCGGCCGGGGATCAGCAAAGCACAGGTTGGTGTTGGCGGGCACTCCCTGCCACAGCCCCCGCACGCCATTGATCTCCGCAGCCATCTCCCGCCTGCTCTCCGGCAGAGGAGCGGGGTCCGCGTCCCAGGACAGGGACACATATCCCAGCGCTTCCCCGGTCCAGCCGTGGCCAACCTTGTGGAGCAGCAGGCCCCGGCGACTGATCTCCTCCTCGAAGACCGCCACGTCCCGCTCCGCGTCGCGTTCGGTATATGCCTCCGGCTCCCGCAGGGGGTTGTTCTCATGGTGGTACCAGCGCTTGAGAAAGGCGTACGGGGTCTTGAACTGCAGGAAAAAGGAATTGTACCCCGCTTTGGGAAGCCAGTCAATGAAATCCAGCACATTCTCCCGGCTGTCGGCCCCCTCGATGCACACGCCCCGGTGGCGGAAGGCGGCCTGCTTCTCATACCGGGCCGCCAGTTTCTCCCTGCTGACGGCAGGCACGGTCTCCCACTGTTTTCCCGGCCCCAGGAAGCGGCACCCCAGACGCCGCAGGTAGTCATACACCCCCAGCAGCACCGCCCGGGGACAGCTGCCGGTGATAGACCCGCCGCGCTCCGTCATGTCCACGGCGAAGGACTCCCGCCCGTCCGCTGTATCCCCTGCCTGGAGCGTCACCGCCAGATCCAGGTCCTCCTCCGGCAGCATCCGGGTCAGGTAAGCCTCCAGCTCTCCGGAGGCAAAGGCCAGCGCCTCCCGGCCGGCGCCGCTCCGGGTAATTTCGATCCGCATTCTCTTCTCCTCAAAAAACGGGCCCGATGGTACGTTGCTCCACCGGGCCCATCCCATTCCTTTTTCAGAGGAACGGGGTATCCTGCTTTACTTCAAGGCCTCTTCCATGACATCAAAGAGAACAAATTCGCCCACATCCTCCTTGGCGTCCTCGGGCGTGATGTTCTCGCCCTTCACCATGTCGTTCTGCATACCCTCGTAGTAGCCCTTGATGGTGCCGTCGGCTACGCCGGAATTCAGATCCTCCAGGTTGAACCAGTGGGCGTCGCCAACCTGCATGAGCTGGGATTCCAGACTGGCCTTGGTCTGCTTGGAGCAGTAATCGGCCACGGTCTCATAGTTTTCCACTTTGGAGCCCCAGTCCATGCCCTTAAACAGAGCGCGGGTGAAGCGGACCAGAACGTCGTGGTTCTCCTCGGCGTACTTGGGCAGGCAGATCCAGCTGGAGATGTTGGTG
>OFFX01001844.1_pt1 | contig 14317 bp, 9 predicted proteins | sample 1521511 | NCBI WGS metagenome assembly OFFX01 (sample SAMEA3504125, study PRJEB24116) | mouse gut metagenome | biome: mouse gut; feature: mouse-associated habitat; material: faeces | place: Denmark | collected 2011
TTTCTGTGGCTGTCCGCCCGTGGCAATTCTATACGCGAATTGATATTTCCGATACTGGTATTGGCATCCATAAGGAGCATTATCACGATGTTTTTCAGCGTTTTTATCGGGCCCAGGAAACAGCTGTCGAAGAAGGCGTTGGTCTGGGTCTCTATCTTGCCCACCGGCAATCTGGACTCAAAAACCAGTGACGATGTGATTGGTTTGCTGAAGATGACCAGCAAAGAATTTAATCAGACAATCGTGATGATTACCCATAACCCGGAAATTGCACAGATGGCGGATCCTATTGTCCGAATTGAGGATGGCCGCATCGTGTCTCAATAGGGAGGGATGCATGATGAAAACAGTATTCAAACCAATTCAAACGCTGAATCAGCGTACTTTTAAGAAAAATAAAGGCCGGAACCTGGTGGCGATCATCGCCATCTTAATGACTGCCATCATGTTCACCACCCTCTTTACCCTGGCACAGAGTATGAGCAAAAACATGGTGGAAATGACATTCCGACAGACTGGTTATGATGGTCAGGCATCCTTTAAGACCATCACTGCAGAGCAGTTTTCGTTGATCGCTGCTCACCCTGATGTTGCAGAAGCCGGAGAAAGTCTGGTTCTCGGCCTTGCACAAAACAGAAAGCTGGGTGGCAAACAGGTTGAAATCCGTTGGAGCAGTGACATCAATGCCAAGCATTCCTTTGCTATGCCTACCACCGGAACAATGCCAACGGCAGCGGATGAGATCGCTCTGGACACACTGATCCTTGATCGCCTGGGTATTCCCCATCAGCTGGGGGAGACTGTAACGCTGGAATGGCGCAAGGATCTTGCAGAGGATGAAGTGACCACCTCCACCTTTACCCTCTGTGGTTTCTGGGAGGGCAACGAATCTGTCTATGCCAGCATGGCTTGGGTAAGCAGGGAATTTGCGGATGAGATGATCGGCGACTATGTTGCTGACGGAAAGACAAGTGTTTTAGGTCTGCATACCGCACAAGTGATCCTGCATAGTGACCGCAATATTGAGGCCACCATGGAGAATATTTTGGCAGACACCGGACTGACGGACTTGAAATTTGGCGTGAATCTGGCATATTCGCCAGAGATGAATGCTACCGCAGCGCAGGAAAGCATTCCCATGTATTTGGGTATGGTGCTGGTGTTCCTTGCCGGCTATCTGATTATTTATAATATCTTTCAGATCAGCGTTACTGCCGACATCCAGTTCTATGGAAAGTTGAAAACACTGGGAACTACCACAAAGCAGATCAAGAAACTCATTTATGGTCAGGCAAACCGTCTGTGCGTGATCGGCATCCCGATGGGGCTTCTCTTGGGTTGGCTGTTGGGCATGGTGCTGGTTCCTGTGCTGATGGGACGGCTGGAGGGCAATGATGTGGTTTCCTCCAATCCTGTGATCTTCCTTGGATCTGCCCTTTTTGCATGGTTGACGGTTACGATTTCCTGCCTGCGTCCGGCAAGGCTGGCTGGTAAGGTTTCTCCTATCGAAGCTCTGCGGATGAGTGATGCCGCCGCCACAGGCAGGAAGAAAAGCAAACGAACCCGGAATGGCGCTTCCATTACCGGTATGGCCTGGGCGAACCTGGGGCGGAACAAAAAAAGGACAGTGACAGTCATCTGCTCCCTGACCCTGGGGTTGGTTTTGCTCAGCTGTTTCTATGCCAAGAATGCTGCTTTTGATATGGAGAAATACCTGTCTGAGCTGACGATCAGTGACTTCCAGCTGGATGATAGCAGCAGTACAGACTATATTGGCGGATATGACCCTCATGGTTTCACCCTGAATGCGGAACTGGTGGCATCCGTGGAAGAAGTGGCTGGTATGGAAGCTATTGGGCATCAATATTCTCATCAATTTGAACTGACACTGGATGATGAGACCGTGCAAAATATCGACGCCTTCTATACACAGGAAATGCTGGACGATTGGGCAACTTACGATCCGGCCGGTCCTGCTCAGATAAAAAACGCCATGGAAACCCGTGAAGCCATCGGTGTACTGTATGGAATGGACGGTATCCCCCTGGATGCAATTACGCAGGAGAGGTATTTGCTCTCCGGCAGCTATGATGCAGAAAAATTTGCCGGCGGCGACTATGTGTTGGTTATCGGTCCTGCCATAGATTCCACAGACCCAGAGGGAAAGGCTGCATTGCCTGTTCCTACCGTTGGAAGCAGTATTGCCCTTGAAAATCGTACCTATACGGTAATGGCTATTGTATATCCGCTGCAAGCTGTGGATGAAGGAGCCAAAGAAGGCGGTGCGCAGAATCAGCACTGCATGAGCTTTATTATTCCTACTTCGGTATTCCGGCAGCAGTGGCCGGAGAATACGCTGCGGAGACTGTTCTTCAATGTGGACGATGAGCATATTCCCGCAGCACAAGAGATGCTCGATGCGTATATCAAGACCATTGACACCAGTCTGCCTGTGACATCCCGCAAAACCATGGCGGAGCAGTATGAGGCAGAAACACGGGCGTCGGCAGTTATGGGAAATACCATCAGCGTGATCATTGCTCTGGTGGGTGTGCTTAACTTTATCAATTCTATGGTCACGGCCATTGTTTCCCGTAAAAAAGAGTTTGCCATGATTCAGTCCGTGGGCATGACCAAGCGCCAGCTGCGGAAGATGCTCATTTGTGAGGGATTGGATTACGCAGCGATTACGCTGATGGTTTCTTATATTGTCAGCACTCTGGCCGTTGGGATCGGTGTACGTGCCATGACAGCTAATGAGTTCAGCACTTTCCATTTTACTCTGATGCCGCTGATGATTTGTACTCCTATCCTCTTGGCTTTTGCGGTGCTTATCCCGTTTCTCTGTTTCAAGAATTTAGAAAAGCAGAGCATTGTTGAGCGATTGAGAACAGAGTAAATAGAATGGAAAAAGCCATCACATACCAATTTCGGAAAAAGGTATTCCAGAAATATCTGGAATCATTTTAGGAGCTGTCTTTACATTTTGCGCCGGATTGTATAGAATATTATATAAAGTGGGGGACGGTTATTGCGGCGGTCCGGTGCAGATGAAAGGGATGGGATGGGACATTGGAAATTCATAAGATTTTGACGGAATTGGATGCGCTATTTGAGGAGAACAGGGGAAAGGAAGCGGAAGCTTTGATGCTGCGCTCGATAGAGCAGGCAGAGCAGGAGAAGGATGACGAGAGTTTGCTGCAACTGCAGAATGAGCTTTTGGGGTACTATCGTGAGACCAGCCAGAAAGAGGCGGCTATGGAGATGGCGGCCCAGGCTGTGGCCCAGGCCAGGCGGATGGGATTGGAGGGGACAATTCCCTATGCCACAACCCTTTTGAACGTGGCAAATGCCTGCCGCGCCTGTGGCCGGCTGCAGGAATCCATGGAATATTACTGTCAGGTTCAGAAAGTATATGATGAAAAACTGGAATCTGACGATATGTTTATAGCAGGGCTGAAAAATAATATGAGCCTGCTGCACCAGGAGATGGGGGACTATGCAGGGGCAAAGCAGCGGCTTCTGGAAGCTCTTGCCATTGTGGAAAAAAAGGAGGCGGCATACGAACTGGGAGTGACTTATGCCAACCTGGCAGGTACATGTATGCAGCTGGGGGAGGGGGAGGAGGCCCGGGAGTACGCCGCCAAGTCCATGAAAACCTTCCAGAGAGAGGGCATAGAGGACAGCCATTTTGCCGCGGCCCTGGCCACCATGGGGGCGTATTATTTTCATGAGAAAGATTTTGAGGAAGCGCTGCGGTATTATCATCTGGCCCTGGAGACAGTGGAGAAGTATCTGGGAAGAAACGAATACTACCGCAGGCTCCAGGAGAACATTTCGGCCTGTGAAAACGCCATGCTGTCAGCGGGCAGGGAGACAGGCCCTCAGTCTGGAGGGGGTTTTGCCAGATCCTGCCAGGCTAAGCCGGGGCTGGTTTTGTCAAGAGAATATTATGAAGCCTACGGGGCAGAGATGATAAGAGAGAAATTCCCTGCCTATGAGGGAAGGATTGCGGTGGGACTTGCCGGACGGGGGTCGGACTGTTTTGGATATGATGATGTTTTTTCCAGAGATCATGACTGGGGACCGGATTTCTGCATGTGGGTTACGGATGAGACTTACAGCGAGATCGGAGAAGCGCTGCAGCAGGCCTATGAACAGCTTCCGGAAGAGTTCCAGGGCTGCAGGCGGGCTCCCCATGTGAACGGCCGCAACAGACGGGGCGTGATCAGGATATCCGATTTCATGAAAAGCGTTGTGGGCACGGATGTATACGAAGAGATTGACTGGCAGAATGTAAACGATTTTGCGCTGGCTGCCGCAGTGAACGGGGAAGTGTTTCGGGATCAGGAGGGGATATTCACCGCTTTTCGGGAGAAGCTTAAGCGTGGATATCCGGAAAATGTGCTATACCTGAAACTGGCGGAAAGCGCTGCCAGATTTGCACAGACGGCACAGTATAATTATCCCCGTATGCTGCAGCGGGGCGACAGGCTCACGGCCCATATGATGGCATGGGACGGAATGAAGGAGGCTATGAAGCTGCAGCACTATCTTGAAGGGAAATATCCGCCCCATGACAAGTGGCTCTGGCGCAGTCTTCAGGAGTCGGAGGAGGGCAGTGGAGTGGCCATGATGCTTGCGGGAATTGCAGGCTGTCTGGCCCAGAATGCCAGGAACACCACTCTGACAGATTCCGATGCGTCCTGGCTTTGCTCAGGCGTGGATCAGAGAGGAAAAACTTCTGCAGACTGGGATGACACAGCGGATATGGATGGTGAAGAGGCAGCAGGCGAAGCCCTGGATGGCCGGGAGGGAACCGGCCGGGAGAAGGGAAGGGCGCGGAACCTGGCCGGGGGAGATGCTGCCGTGCGCCAGATTGACCAGCTGGGGGCGTATTTTGCCAGAAAGATGTACGCCAGGGGATTGATCAGCGATACGGAGAGTTTTCTGGAGGCTCACACGGAGGAGCTGGTGTACAAGGCCTCTCTGGCGGCGAAGGATGTTGATGGGTTGGCGGAAGAGATTGCCCGTCTGGAGTTTGAAGCATTTGACAAGGTAAAGAATGAAGGAGGCAGAGCCGGCTGCCAGGATGACTGGGGCACTTTTTCCATTATGCGCAAAAGCCAGTATCTGACCTGGGGCAGGGATATGCTCATGCAGTATCTGTATGATTTTCACAGGGAGTACCGCAGAGGGCACAATCTGATCGAGGAAAAATACGGGCGCATGATGGAGAGCACTGCGCCGGAGAAATATGAGCAGATCAAAGGGAATTTTCCGGAGCTGTCCCAGGAGAAGAAGGATATTATTGAACAGATTGTGGGGCTGCAGGTGGGGTGGATGGAAGAATTTTCCCGGAATTATCCTGCCCTGTCGCAGAATGCCAGGAGCATTCACACCTCTCAGGACACGCCCTCAGAAACATCTTACGAAACTTACCTGCGGGGGGAACTGGGAACATATTCCGACAAGATGCTTGAGCTTTACGGCAGATATGTGGTGGATCGCGCCAAAACAGGCCGGAACCTGGCTTACGAAATTATGGAAAACAGCGTGAAACTGTACGGCTATAGCAGTGTGGAGGACGCGGAGGCCAAGGTGGCGGCACAGGCCTGAAAGTGTATGGGGCAGAAGCCCTGAACCGGAAAACAGAACCAGAAAATCCAACAGAGAGGCGTGTCTTGGTTCTTTGACAGAAAGTGGCAGCGCCGGCGGTTTTGGGGAGGGATAATGCAGAGGAAAGCCGCACACACTATCCTGGAAAGAAACAGGGAAGGAGAGTGTGTGATGGATTTGGGTGGAAACCACTATAACGGTATTCCCAGCGGTACGCCTTTTACTGGCCTGCCCCTGGGATTTGGCATGGCCCTGGCAATGAACGAGCCTGCCCTGGCGGGATACGCGGGGCTGACCGAGTCTCAGAAGGAAGAACTGATCATGCGGTGCAGGGACGTGAAGACGAAAGAGGAGATGCAGAAAATTGTGGACTCCCTGGTGCCCCATACGGATATTCAGGAGGTGCGCGCGGAGGGAGTCCTGGGAGACACAAAAATCAGCTGATACAATAAAGTATATCCCGGTCTGGGTATTTTAATACCAGCCCCCGTCTATGGTGATGATCTGTCCGGTCATGTAGGCGGGGGCTTTGGCTGTCTGGAGAATCAGACGTGCCACCTCTTTGGGAGTGCCGAAACGGTCGGCGGGGATCTCCTGCCGGAGTGCCTCGGTGTCCTGGGGGGAAAGATGGCTGTTCATGGCGGTGTCAATGACGCCGCAGGCTATGGCGTTGACCTGTATGTTGCTGGGGGCCAGCTCTTTTGCCAGAGCTTTTGTAAAGGCGTTCATTCCACCTTTGGAGGCGGAGTAGGCCACTTCCATGGAGGCGCCCTGGGCTCCCCAGACGGAGGAAATATTGAGGATTTTCCCGCTGTGTCTCTGCAGCATAAGAGGGATGGCTCCCCTGCAGGCGTAGAAGCAGGAGTCCAGGTTTGTAGCCATCACCCGACGCCATTCCTGGGATGTCATGTCCGAGAGAAGGCCAAAGTGGGCGCAGCCAGCGTTGTTTACCAGTACGTCAAGGCGGTGGATTTGGGAGAAGACTTCTGCCACATCCGCTTCGCAGCCCATATCTGCCGCCAGGGCCTGGCAGGAGATGCGGTAATCTTTTTGAAGATCCTTTGCCAGGGATTCCAATTCCCGTATGGAACGGCGGCAGGTGAGTATCAGGTGGTATCCTTCTTCTGCGAAGGCTTCCGCCGCCGCCCTCCCAATGCCTCTGGAAGCTCCTGTTATCAGGGCGTATTTTGTCTGGTTCTCAGTTTGTTCCATCTCCGCTGCCTGCCTTTCTGCCTGTCTGAACAGGCCTGCCCGGTCCGGTTTCTGCACCGGCAGTGCAGCCGGCTGCCTTTTCACCATCGGGCCTGTCTGTTGACGTCGCGTTTCATTATTAAAAGGATTCACTGTTAAAGGGGTTTCAATGCATTATACCATGGGGCCTTCCTTTTTCCTATGCTCAATTTTCAGGGTGGGTCTGGAGAATGAATTTTCTGCGGCGTCTTGCTTTTTTTGGTAAAAACTGTTACACTTAACAGCAGTTTGAAGAATGGAATCTTTTCAGATATCTGAATGGAGGAAAGTTATGTATGATTTGATTATTATCGGCTCTGGCCCCGCAGGGCTTTCTGCGGCCGTGTATGGAAAACGGGCAGGGCTGGACCTGGTGGTGCTGGAAAAGAATCCCATGAGCGGAGGGCAGGTGCTGAATACTTATGAGGTGGACAACTACCTGGGCATGCCGGGGATGAATGGTTTTGATATGGGGGTAAAGTTCCGGGAACATGCGGATAAGCTGGGAGCGGAGTTTCGGGAAGCCTCTGTTTTGTCCATTGAAACAGGGGAAGAAGGCAAGATTGTCCGCACAGATGGAGAAGAGCTTCAGGCGAAGGCGGTGATTCTGGCGGCGGGAGCAGTTCACGCCAGGCTGGAGGTGCCCGGTGAGGAGGCCCTGGGAGGCAGGGGCGTGTCTTATTGTGCTACCTGTGACGGGGCTTTCTTCCGCGGCAGGACGGTTGCGGTGGTGGGCGGCGGCGACGTAGCCTTAGAGGATGCCATCTATCTTTCCCGCCTCTGTGAAAAGGTGTATCTGATTCACAGAAGGGATGAGCTGAGGGGCGCGCAGATCCTTCAGCAGGAACTTCAAGGGCTCTCCAATGTGGAGATTCTCTACAGCCATGTGGTGGAAGAAATTTTGGGCGGAGATCAGGTGGAGGAGATCCGGGTCAGAAATAAAAAGACGGATGAGGTTTTCCAGCTCTCTGTGGCAGGGGTGTTTGTGGCAGTGGGAATCAGGCCCAGCACGGAACTGGTCCGGGATTTGGATATCTGCGACGAGGGAGGCTATGTCCTGGCAGGGGAGGACTGCGCCACCAGTGTTCCGGGACTTTTTGCGGCGGGGGATGTGCGGAAAAAACCGATCCGCCAGATTGCGACGGCTGTGGCTGACGGGGCCAACGCTGCCGTGGCGGCAGGGAATTACTGCAGGAACCTTTCCGGGCAGGGCTGAGGATCAGGCTTGTCTTTTTCTCCAGGTCAGTGTGAGACATTGACCTGGTTTTTTATGCCCGGCCAACAGAATTTATCGGTGAATAATTGTTATGATATTACAAACTTTTGCGTTCCTGGGGTTGACAAATTTAAGAGAAAGTGTTATATTTATTAACGGCGTAACAAATCTGTAACAAATTACAGATAAATATTAAATATTTTAGTTGATGATTGATGAGATTGATATACATACCTTCTGTAGGAGAGGAGATAAAAATGGTTCGTAACGCGAAAAGAATGACAGCCTGTGTGCTGGCGGCTTCTATCGCTTTTGCGGGAATGGGGATTTCAGTACAGGCAAGCGGTACACTGCTACCCAGGGGAGGGGTGGATCTGCTTTTGAGCCAGGGCAACAGTCTGGACGGCATTACGGCAGGAGCCAATGGTAATGGTGCGGTACTGCCCAGCGGCGGAGTGGATCTGCTGCTGAGTCAGGGGAGCAGTTTGGGAGATATCGCGACAGAAACTGCCACGCTGCCCATTGAGTCGATTATTGAATGGATACAGTCAGAGGAATTGACTCCTGTATCTGCAGAGAAGCCTACAGAAGAAGAGCTGTTCCGCAACCTGGTGATTGCCCAGGTAAATACATGTGTGAATGTGAGAAGCCTTCCCAGCGAAGAGGGAGAGGTGCTTGGAAAGCTTTACAATAATTCGGTGGGTACATTTATATCGGAAGAGAATGGATGGTATCAGATTACTTCCGGTACCGTTACTGGCTATGTGAAGGGTGAGTACTGTGTCACCGGGGAGAATGCGGTGGAGATCGCAAAGAAGGTGGGAACCAGGTTTGCCACTGTCACCACCCAGACTCTGTTTGTCCGCAAAGAGCCCACGACAGAATCTTCCGTTCTGGGCATGCTTCCCGAGGGGGATGACCTGCTGGTTCTGGACGAGGCTGAGGGCTGGTACAAGGTGGACGTGGAGGAAGGTACCGGATGGATTTCCGCTGACTATGTATCGGTTCATACGGAGTTCGTACAGGCTGAGTCCAAGGAGGAAGAGGCAAGGCGTCTTGCCAAGGAAGAAGAAGAGCGCAGGAGAGCCAGGGAGGCTGCAGCGGCTAAGGCGGCGGCAAAAGGGTCTTCCGGCCAGAAGGGAAGCTCTTCCAGCTCCTCCGGTTCTTCCTCAGGCGGCGGTGCCAGCTATTCTGTGGGAAGCGGCAGCGAGATGGGTGTGGCTGTGGCGGAGTATGCGCTGCAGTTTGTGGGGAATCCCTATGTGTATGGCGGTACCAGCCTGACAAAGGGTGCTGACTGTTCCGGCTTCGTTATGAGTGTATATGCGAACTTCGGTGTCAGCCTGCCTCATTCCTCCAAGGCGGATCGTTCTCAGGGTTCTGCTGTGGCCAGTCTGGACGAGGCGCAGCCGGGTGACTTGATCTGCTACTCCGGCCATGTGGCACTGTACATCGGCAATGGACAGATCGTTCATGCCTCCAACCCCACCAAGGGAATCTGTGTTTCCGGCGCAAGCTACAGGAAGATCCTGGCAATCAGGAGAATATTCTAAAAAATATCTGGTGCTGCATCCAGCAGGGTGCAGCACTTTTTTGTTACACAGGCCTGTGCAGGTAAAATATGCCGTCCAGCGAGTAGAGTGGAGAAGGCTGTTCCCCTACTCTTTTTTGTATTTCCAAGTTGGGTTGGTCTTTTTTGTGGCAGGGAAGAATAGTGTAAATTAAGAAGTTCGTAATATAACTGTCAATTTAGGCGTAAATTCGTTTATTCCAGAAAAAGGTATGAACAGAGTTATCCACAGAATTTTGGGAGAAAAGTGGCTTAACATGGTTTATGCACTGAATTATCCACCTTATCCACATTATCCACAGAACAGTTTCCCGTTTTTTCCATGTAAAAGTAGGAGAAAAACGGCTTATTTTGTCTTCAAACTTTTTTTGATGCATTCTGAATATTTTATGAAATTGTTGCAAAGGAGTGGGGTAACATGCTATAATGTAAATACAATAATCAGCCGGAGAGATGCAGGGCGCGTTTTAGCTTCAGGCGCAGCATCCCGGTGGAGCGGGCAAGGAGGTATGAGTATGAAGTTTGTTATCGTTGGCAGAAACCTGGAGGTGACGCCCGGCTTAAAGTCAGCTGTTGAGGAGAAGATTGGCAAGCTGGCAAAGTATTTTAACACAGATGCGGAAGTACATGTGACTCTGAGCGTGGAGAAGGAGCGCCAGAAGATCGAAGTGACCATTCCTGTAAAGGGGAATATTATCCGTTCTGAGCAGGTCAGCAATGATATGTATGTGTCCATTGACCTGGTGGAGGAAATCATTGAGCGGCAGTTGAAGAAATACAAGAACAAGATTGTGGACAAGCAGCAGGCGGCGGAATCTTTCAGTAAGCTGTATGTAGAAAATGACTATATGGATGATGAGGATGTCAAGATTGTCAGGACGAAAAAGTTCGATATCAAGCCCTTGTATCCGGAAGATGCCTGTGTGCAGATGGAACTGCTGGGACATGATTTCTTTGTATTTATCAACGCAGAGACGGACCAGGTGAATGTGGTGTACAAGCGTAAGGGAGATACATATGGACTGATTGAGCCCGAGAGCTGAGCGGAAGAGTTTGGGCCGTTTACAGGGGGACAGCTTAGAAATGGGCAAAGAGTCCGGGCATGGTCGGCATGGGGTATGCGGCTGTATTCGGCTCTCTGTGCCCGGTGGGCTGTATCTGGAACAACAGATTTGGAGAAGCTTCAGGAGAGGATCCTGGAGCTTTTCTGTGTTTTGAAGGAAAAGGATGTAAAACTGCAGGCGAGGGTTGGAGGGGGGAAGTTGGCAGGGAAGAGCTGTGGGCGAGGGGTGGAGGGTAAGTAGGCAGGGAATAACTGTGGGAGAGGATTGGAGGGGTAAGTTGGCGGGGAAGAACTGTGGGCGAGGGGTGGAGGGGTAAGTAGGCAGGAAGAGCTGTGGGCGAGGGGGAGGGTAAGTAGGCAGGGAAGAGCTGTGGGCGAGGGGGAGGGTAAGTAGGCAGAGAAGAGTTGTGGGCGAAGGGTGGCGTGATGGGCCGGTGAACCAGCTTTAGGGAACAGTGCCGCGTCAGGCATGGATTTATGCCTTTCTTCATATATTTCCAGTGATGGAGTGAGAAGGATTCGGAGCAGACATGGAGAGAGGGAAGGGAAAGGGATTTACAGGATGGCTGAAGCGGGGAATATTTGCAGAGTGTGTGCTGGTGGCAGTGCTTGCTTTGCTGGTGATCTGGAAGAATGGCGAGCAGGAGACTGAGGCAAGCTTCAGCACAAATACACTTTCCATAGAGGATGATTACATAAAATGGGTGGATTTTACAGTGTCCTATGAGGCGCTCTGCAAGGCTTATGACTGGGATGTGGAAACCCATGGCACGGAGCACCAGATTCACTGGGTGGAACTTCTGGCCTATACGGCGGCAAAGACAGGTGGGGAATTTGGAAAGGATGCCTTGAAGATCATGGACAAAGCGGCGGAAAAACTTGCGGCGGGAGATTGTACCATGGAGGAACTGGCAGAGGGGTTAAAGTATTATGCGTATTATCTGGAGGCTTATGACGCTGCAATAGGGGGCCTGGTAGGAGAGTACAGGGAGGGGAATGGGGACTCTGCTGGAGAGGGTTATGAGGAGTGCTATGGACTAAAGGGATATTTTCCTCTTGCAAGGGGATTTGACTATACTCATTATGATGATTTTGGAGTAAACAGAAGTTATGGATACAGTAGACCACATTTAGGGCATGATATGATGGGGTTGGTTGGTACTCCGATTATAGCAGTAGAGTCTGGTGTGGTGGAGGCTCTTGGATGGAATCAGTATGGGGGATGGCGTATTGGGATCCGTAGTTTTGATGGGAAGAGGTATTATTATTACGCACATTTACGGCAGAATTATCCTTATGCGGAGGGGCTCCAGGAGGGAAGCGTGGTGACGGCCGGGGATGTGATCGGCTATATGGGCCATACCGGGTACAGTACCAAGGAGAATGTGAACAATATCAAGATCGTGCATCTGCACTGGGGTCTTCAGCTGATTTTTGACGAGTCCCAGAAGGAAGGGAACAACGAAATCTGGGTGGACTGCTATAATCTGACGCGTTTTCTCTATAAGAACCGTTCCGAGGTACATAAGGTGGAGGGCACGAAAGAGTGGAAGAGGACCTTTCAGATGAAGGAAAAACAAAAAAATACATCGGAAAAACATAAAAAACATTGACAAAGGGCGGATTATGATAAAAAATAGATAGAGTGGGATAATTATACATTGCGAACAATTCACTGGAAGAGGTTAATGAGCATGGGACTTGGATGGAACAATAAGAAGCTTGTAAAGTCAGTTGCAGAATTAAAGGACGCGGATTATTCCCGTGAACCGGAACTGGCTGAGGTTTACCAGAGACTGCTTAAAGGCAGAAAGCAGTTTGAGGATGTCCTGGAAAAGAACATCCGGGCAGTCATGCAGATCAGTTCGCTTGACCTGACGCTGCAGCATGAGACGGATAAAATCCTGGAGATTTCCCGCAATGTGGCGAAAGCGACTGCGATGATGTTCGGATCGGATTCAGACGGAGCAGGGGCGGGAGGACACAACCCGCATGAGGAGCTGACCAATACGATAATCAGGGCTTCCGAGCAGACAGAGGAAGTATATAAGAAGATTGAATCCGGACAGAATGAACTGACCAATATCAAGGAGCTTTCTGCCCAGGCAATTGAAATCTCCCGCGAGATGCAAAAGGACATGGATGAACTGTTTGAGGTGATCGACCGCATGAACGAGGTGATCGGCGGGATCAATTCGATTTCCCTCCAGACCAATCTTCTGGCGCTCAACGCTTCGATTGAGGCTGCACGCGCGGGGGAGGCCGGAAGAGGGTTCGCCGTTGTGGCGGATGAGATACGCGGTCTCGCGGAGGAGACCCAGAAGCTGACAAACAGCATGGGCGAGTTTGTGGAAGGCATCCGGGAAGCGTCGCAGAAGAGCGGAAAGAGCGCGGCGAGCACGGTGGATGCGCTGGGGACCATGACAGGAAAGATCGGGACGGTCTGGGAGTTAAACGACGAGAACCAGCGCCATGTGTCAAAGGTTAACGAGTCGATCAGTTCCCTGGCGGCGGTCAGCGAGGAGATCAGCAGCTCGATGACGGAGATGGAGAATCAGATCCGGGATAACACAGTCTTTATGCGCAATGTCAGCAATGAGATGAAAAAAGCCATACAGCCGGTAGAGGAGATTGAGAAGACGCTTGACGATGCCCTCAAGGAGATGGGAGTGATGACAGACGACCCGTTTTTCCGCCTGGAGGCCACGGAGTTTTCGCGATATGTCAATAATGCGATCACGGCGCATCGCACCTGGCTTGACAACCTTCGGAGAATGGTTTCGGAGCGGATGGTGCTTCCACTTCAGCTGAATGCGACAAAATGCGGGTTCGGGCATTTTTACTATGCCATGACACCGCGCAATCCGAAAGTGCGGCCTATCTGGGACGGACTGGGAGAAAAACATAAGCGTTTTCACAGCTATGGCTCTGATGTGATTAAGGCATTGTACGACGAGGATTATGTGAAGGCGGAGAAGGTCTGCCGCGAGGCGGAGGACTACTCCAGGGAGCTGATCTCTGATCTTGAAAAAATGCTGCAGATCTGGAGGGGTTAGAGCGGCTGCGGAGAGATATTACATCGCTTCTGCACAAATACATTTATATGGTGTTACAGACAAAAATAAGAGGGATATCCCCTCTTATTTTTTTATCCGGATTTTATTTTTTCATTGCGGCGCGTTTGCGCAGCGTCGGGTCGAGAATCCGCTTGCGGATGCGCAGACTTTCCGGCGTGACTTCCAGAAGCTCGTCCACATCGATAAAATCAAGAGCCTGCTCAAGGCTTAAGATTCTCGGCGGGGTTAAAGTCAGCGCCTCGTCGGCGGAGGAAGATCTCGTATTTGTCAGATGTTTCTTTTTACAGACATTGAGCTCGATATCCTCCGGTCTTGAGGAGGAGCCGATTACCATCCCGGCGTAGACTTTTTCGCCCGGTCCGATAAACAGGGAGCCCCGGTCCTGTGCGGAAAACAGGCCGTAGGCGACGGATTCCCCGGTCTCGAAGGCGATCAGGGAGCCGAGCTTGCGGTAGGCGATATCCCCCCTGTACGGCGCATAGCCGTTGAATATGGTGTTGATGATACCGTTTCCTCTGGTGTCTGTCAGAAATTCACCGCGG
>OFFX01001850.1_pt1 | contig 14274 bp, 13 predicted proteins | sample 1521511 | NCBI WGS metagenome assembly OFFX01 (sample SAMEA3504125, study PRJEB24116) | mouse gut metagenome | biome: mouse gut; feature: mouse-associated habitat; material: faeces | place: Denmark | collected 2011
TTCAAAAAACAGGGGCATGATAGTCCCGAACCTGTTTCTTTAAATGAACGGAGTTTTCAAATTTGGGGGCGTGAAAAATTTTTGCAGAGGGAACAGGGCAAAAAGATTTTAGCCCACTGCGGCATATCCGTCGGGCAGCTTTTTGTGTATGAAACGACGGAGCCGCTTGCTTATTACTCGGCGGACAGGCAGATCCCGCAGACCGTTTTAATCGTAGAAAACAAAGACACCTTTTACAGTATGCGCAGATCCTTGTTTACAGGTTTAAAAAAGATATTTTCAGAAGAGATAGGAACCGTAATTTATGGCGCAGGAAAAGGCATCCTGCGCTCTTTTTCAGATTTTGGTTTTTGCGCCGAACCGCATATCCGTGCGCCGGAAAACCGGATTTTATATTTTGGCGATTTGGACTATGAAGGGATTGGCATCTACGAACGGCTTCATGCGTTGTTTTGCTCGGAGCACGAGATCGTTCCCTTTGCCGGGGCATATGAGGCAATGCTTGCCAAAACAAAAGAATATGGCATGGATTTTTTGCCGGAGGCCAGCGAAAACCAGAATCAGAACCTTTCGGGCCAGTTCTTCCGGTATTTTCCAAAGAAATCAACAGAGGCTATGGAAACCGTTCTGCGTGCGGGAAAATATATCCCGCAGGAAATTTTAAATATCCGGGATTGGCGTATGGGGTATCTGCCTGAATGAAAGGAGTAAAATCGCAAACATATGGAAAAAATACACAGAATAGAACGAATCGAGCCAGACAGCATTGCCGAAGAACTGGAACTTTCCCCGGGAGACGTTTTGCTTGCGGTGAACGGCGAACAAATAGAAGACGTATTCGATTACCATTATCTAATCCACGACGAATACCTCACCGTATTGGTGCAAAAGCCCGACGGGGAGGAGTGGGAGCTTGAAATTGAAAAAGAGTATGACGAGGATTTGGGCATTGTATTTGAAAACGGGCTGATGGACGAGTACCGCTCCTGCCGCAATAAATGCATCTTCTGCTTTATTGATCAGATGCCAAAGGGGATGCGGGAAACGCTTTATTTTAAAGACGACGACGCGCGGCTATCTTTTCTGCAGGGGAATTATATTACGCTGACGAATATGGGCGATCGGGATATCGAACGTATTATCCGCTACCGCTTAGAGCCTGTAAATATCTCTGTGCATACGACAAACCCGCAGCTGCGGTGCAGGATGCTAAACAACCGTTTTGCAGGCGATGCGCTTGAACGGATGCGGCGTCTGAAAGAGGCCGGGATTGCGATGAACGGGCAGATTGTGCTCTGTAAGGGGATAAACGACGGGGAGGAACTGGACAAAAGCATCCGCGATCTGACGGCATACATCCCCTGTATGCAGAGCCTGTCGGTTGTCCCGGTCGGCCTGACAAAATTCAGGGACGGTCTGCACCCGCTTTTGCCGTTTACAAAAGAGGACGCGCGGCAGGCGCTGTCCGTCATCCACAGATGGCAGCAGGATTGTATGGAGCGTTACGGCATTCATTTTGTACATGCCGGGGACGAATGGTATCTTTTGGCCGATCAGCAGGTTCCGGAGGCGGCGCGCTACGACGGGTATCTGCAGCTGGAAAACGGCGTCGGCATGGTTCGCCTTTTGGAAGAGGAGTTTATGGAGGCGCTTTTAGAAAAAGAGCCGGATAAAAGCCTGCGCCGGACGGTTACGGTTGCGACCGGAGCGCTTGCCGCCCCGCTGCTTCGTAAGCTTGCCGGCTGCCTTGCGGAGAAATTTCCGGGAGTTTCGGTGCGGGTCATTGCGGTGAAGAACAGCTTTTTCGGGGAGCGGATTACGGTTTCCGGGCTTTTGACGGGGCAGGATATCGTGGCGCAGCTAAAGGGGCGGGATTTGGGGGATAAGCTGCTTTTGCCCTGTAATATGCTGCGCAGCGGCGAGACGGTGTTCTTAGACGACATGACGCTTGAGGAACTGAAAAGTGCTTTACAAGTACAGGCAGATATTGTAAAATCAAGCGGACAAGATTTACTGGATGCACTTTTAGAAAAGGAGTAATATATGAGTAAGCCGGTTGTAGCAGTAGTAGGACGCCCCAACGTCGGGAAATCCACGTTGTTTAACGTACTTGCGGGAGAACGGATTTCCATTGTAAAGGACACGCCGGGCGTGACCAGGGACAGGATTTACGCGGACGCTTCGTGGCTGGACAAAGAATTTACATTGATTGATACCGGGGGGATTGAGCCGGATTCAAATGACATTATTTTATCCCAGATGCGCGAGCAGGCGCAGATTGCGATTGATACGGCGGACGTGATCTTGTTTTTAACAGACGTCAGGCAGGGGCTTTTGGATACGGACGCCAAGGTGGCGGATATGCTGCGCCGTGCCAAAAAACCGGTCGTTTTGGTGGTCAATAAAGTAGACAGTTTTGAAAAATTTATGCCCGACGTGTATGAGTTTTATAACCTGGGGATTGGCGAGCCGTTTGCGATTTCGGCGGCGTCCATGCTGGGGCTTGGAGATATGCTTGATGAAATCGTGAAGCATTTCCCGGCGCAAAAGCAGGACGAAGAAGAGGATACGCGGACAAAGGTAGCGGTGATCGGAAAGCCCAATGTCGGCAAGTCCTCTCTGGTCAACCGCCTGACAGGAGAAAACCGTGTGATTGTGTCGGATATTGCGGGTACGACAAGGGACGCCGTCGATACGGCGGTTGTCTGGCAGGATCAGGAATATGTATTTATTGATACGGCCGGCCTGCGCAGGAAAAGCAAGGTCAGGGAAGATCTGGAGCGGTACAGCGTGATCCGCGCCGTTACTGCGGTGGAACGCGCCGACGTGGTGCTGATTTTGATTGACGCGGAGGAAGGCGTGACCGAGCAGGACGCGAAGATTGCCGGGATTGCCCACGACAAGGGGAAAGGGATTATCATTGCGGTCAACAAATGGGATGCGGTGGAAAAAGACGATAAGACGATGTACCGGCATTCGGAGCGGATACGCCAGGTGTTAAGCTTTATGCCTTATGCGGAACTGATGTTTATTTCGGCAAAAACCGGACAGCGTGTGGATCGGATTTTTTCCACGATTGATATGGTGCTTGAGAATAATTCCATGCGGATTGCCACAGGCGTATTAAATGAAATCGTAACGGAAGCGGTCGCGATGCAGCAGCCGCCGTCTGACCGCGGGAAACGGCTGAAAATCTACTATGTGACGCAGGTTGCCGTTAAGCCGCCGACATTTGTCGTATTTGTCAACGATAAAAAGCTGATGCATTTTTCTTACACCAGATATCTGGAGAACCGGATACGCGACGCGTTCGGGTTCCGCGGCACCTCGTTAAAATTTATTATCCGGGAGAGAAAGGGAGGCTGACGTAATGCTGGCGAATCGGATCATTGTCGTCGTAATCGGTTATTTCTGCGGGATTATTCTGCCGGCGTATTTGCTTGGAAAGCGAAAGCACCAGGACATTACGCATATGGGCAGCGGGAACGCGGGTACGACGAATACGCTTCGTGTATTTGGATGGAAGGCGGGGCTTATTACTCTTTTGGGGGACGTTTCAAAGCCGATTGCGGCAATCGGTCTGACTTGGCTTTTGTTCCATGAACATGAGCCGGAGGGCGTGCGCCTGCTGCAGCTTTATGCCGGGTTTGGCACGATTATCGGGCATAACCACCCGTTTTATATGAAAAATTTTAAGGGGGGCAAAGGCATTGCCTGTACGGGCGGCATGATGATTGCGTTTTGCCCTATTGAAGTGCCCATTGGACTGTCGGTTTTTATTCTGTCGGTTGTATTGACGAAATATGTTTCGCTCGGTTCGATTCTGGGGCTTATCAGCTTTTTTATACAGACGGTAGTCTTTGGGGAACTTGGGCTTTTGAATGTGACGCAGGCCTATAAAACGGAAATATATGTGCTGGCGGCGGTTATTATGCTGATGGGGATTGTCCGCCACCGTGAGAATATCGGGCGGCTGCTCAGCGGCACGGAGAACAAATTCAGTTTACACAAAAAGAAAGAAGGGACAGTTTCATAATGGCAGATACAGGGATAATAGGGGCCGGAAGCTGGGGCTGCGCGCTTGCCGCCGTATTGGAAAGAAACGGGCATTCGGTTACGGTATGGTCGATTGTGGAAGCGGAAGTTTCCATGCTGCAAAAAGAACACGAGCACAAGGACAAACTCCCGGGTGTTGCGCTTGGGGAGCGGGTTTCGTTTACCTCGGATCTGAAAGAGGCGGCAGAAGGGAAAGAGTTGCTGGTGCTTGCCGTTCCGTCCGTTTACACCAGAAGCACGGCCAGGCAGATGGCGCCTTTTCTGAAACAGGGGCAGATTGTCGTCTGCGTGGCAAAGGGCATTGAGGAAAACAGCCTGATGACGCTGACGGAAATCATCGAGCAGGAAATTCCGGCGGCAGACGCTGCCGTCATGTGCGGGCCAAGCCATGCGGAGGAGGTCGGCAGGGGGCTTCCGACGACCGTTGTGGCGGGTGCAAAGACCAGGCAGACGGCGGAATACATTCAGGGGCTGTTTATGAACGAGGTGTTCCGCGTTTATACGAGTCCGGATGTGCTTGGGATGGAACTGGGCGGCGCATTAAAAAACGTGATTGCGCTGGCGGCGGGCATGGCGGACGGCCTTGGCTTTGGCGACAATACCAAAGCGGCGTTAATTACCCGCGGCATGGCGGAAATCCGCCGCCTGGCAGTCAAGATGGGCGCAGGCGCCGAAACAATGAACGGACTGACCGGAATCGGCGATTTGATTGTCACCTGCGCCAGCCGGCATTCCAGGAACCGTAAGGCGGGGATGCTTATGGGGCAGGGATATACGATGCAGCAGGCCATGGACGAGGTAAAGATGGTCGTGGAAGGCGTGTATTCCGCCAAAGCAGCCATTGCGCTGAGCAAAAAATACGGCGTTTCGATGCCGATTATCGAGCAGGTCAACCGGGTTTTGTTTGAGGATAAGCCGGTCAAAGAGGCGGTAACGGAACTGATGCTGCGGGATAAGAAGGCGGAATATGCCGCGCTGGAATGGGGGCGGGAACATGGAAACGATCCGGATTAAATATTTTTCAGAGGAAATCGAGAGGCTTAGGTATATTGACGGCAAGTCGGACTGGATTGATTTGCGGGCGTCGGAGCGCGTGGAACTGAAAAAGGGAGATTTTGCGCTTATTCCGCTTGGCGTTGCCATGCAGCTTCCCAAGGGGTATGAGGCGCATATCGTGCCGCGCAGCTCCGCCTTTAAAAACTACGGGATTTTGCAGACGAACAGCTGCGGGATTATTGACAATACGTACTGCGGGGATCAGGATATGTGGCGGATGCCGGTGTATGCCACGAGGGATGCGGTGATTGAAAAAAACGAGCGGATCTGCCAGTTCCGTATTGTGGAGCATCAGCCCCAAATTTTGTTTGAGGAGTGCGTAAGACTGGGAAACGAAGACCGCGGCGGGTTTGGGAGTACCGGGAAACAGTAAATCCGGGCTTGGTCAGATTGTACAGGAAATTGGTATTACTTCGTCAGAATGACGAAAGCGTATGACATGCTGTCTTAAATTCGTCGAAACAACAAGAAAACGACGGTTATTTTGTGTAGTTCCCGAATAGCCAAATCCGAAGAAGTTTGTTAAAGTAATTACAACAACAAAGAAAAAATTTCAGGAGGATTATAAAATGGCAAGTTTATCATTAAAACATGTTTGTAAAAAATATCCAAACGGATTTGAAGCAGTGAAAGATTTCAACCTCGAGGTGGCAGATAAAGAATTTATTATTTTTGTAGGGCCATCCGGATGTGGGAAATCGACAACACTTAGGATGATTGCTGGCTTAGAGGATATTTCTTCCGGTGAGTTTTCCATCGACGGAAGGGTTGTCAATGACGTAGAGCCAAAAGACCGTGATATTGCGATGGTTTTTCAGAATTATGCATTGTATCCGCATATGACCGTATTTGACAATATGGCATTTGGATTGAAATTAAGAAAAGTTCCAAAAGAGGAGATTAAGCAGAAAGTAGAAGCGGCCGCTAAAATCCTGGATTTGGACAAATTGCTGGAGCGTAAGCCGAAGGCGTTGTCCGGCGGGCAGAGGCAGCGTGTCGCTATGGGGCGCGCCATTGTGCGGAACCCGAAGGTTTTCCTGATGGATGAGCCGCTCTCAAACCTGGATGCAAAATTAAGGGTTCAGATGCGTGCCGAGATTTCCGCGCTGCACCAGAGATTAGGCGCTACCATTATCTATGTAACGCATGACCAGACGGAAGCCATGACGTTAGGGACGCGTATCGTTGTATTAAAAGACGGCGTGATTATGCAGGTGGATTCCCCTATCAAATTATACAACGAGCCGAATAACTTGTTTGTAGCCGGATTTATCGGTTCCCCGCAGATGAACTTTGTCGATGCAAAATGCAAGATCGAAGGCGGCAATGCCGTAATTTCGTTTGATAAGTTTAAAATTCCGCTTCCTGCCGATAAGTCCAAGAAACTGATAGACGGCAAATACGACGGCAAGACGGTTGTATTTGGAATCCGGCCGGATGATTTGAGCGATTCACAAAGAGATTTGAATGAGTTTAAAGACTGTACGATTGAAGCGGATGTAACGGGATACGAGCTTCTCGGTTCCGAAGTAATTTTATACTTCAACGTTGGCGGCGTTAACATGAGCGCAAAGGTTACGTCAGATACAACAGCCCGTATCGGCACGCATGTCAGGTTAGCGATGGATCCGGATAAGATCCATATCTTTGATAAAGAAACAGAGCAGACAATTACAAATTAAGGCATGTGCAGATGAGCCGGACGTTTTTCGTCCGGCTTTTTCTAACGGAGGAAACGGCTTTAGGGACAGGAGGGATTTTTTGTTATCAAATCATAGGATTCAAGTGGCATTAGATGAAATAAAAGAAATCAGCCGTATGGATTTGGCGGTATACAGCGAGCGGGGCAGGCTGCTGGCGACTACGTTTGGGATGGGCAATGATTTTGAGGACGCAGTAGTCCATTTTGCAGAATCTATGGCGGAAAGCCAGATGCTGTCGGGGTTTCATTTTTTTAAGGTAACGGTGGAAGATGAGGTCAGATATATTCTTCTGGTGCATTCCTCTTCCGACGAGGCGTATATGGTGGGCAAGCTGGCTGCCTGCCAGATACGCAGCCTGGCAGAAGTATACAAAGAACAGCTTGACCGGAATAATTTTATGCAGAATATTCTGTTGGGGAATATGCTGGTTGTAGATATGTACAACAAAGCCAGGAAATTCCGGATTGAGCAGGCGGAGCGCGTCGTATTTGTCATAGAAGTGGAGGGCAGGAAAGATTCCTATATGATGGAACTTGTAAAGGGGATGTTTGCCGGCTCAGGACAGGATTTTGTGACGGAAGTTGACGAGCAGAATATTATCCTGATCAAAGACGTGCGCGAACTGAAGGAGGAGGAAGAACTGAAGAGCCTTGCAAGGATGATGGTAGACAACCTGCACAGTGAAGCAATGGTGCGCGTCAGGGTAGGATACGGCAACCGGGCCGTGGATTTGCAGAATATTGCAAAGTCATATCAGGAGGCGCTGATGGCAATTGAAGTCGGCAAGATTTTTTATGTGGAAAAAGAGGTGGTTTCCTATGGCAGGCTGGGGATTGGAAGGCTGATTTATCAGATTCCAATGAGCCTTTGCGAAATGTTTATACGAGAAATTTTCGGGGATGAGATCCCAAATGTCTTTTCGGAGGAAAACGTAGTGACAATCCAAAGCTTTTTTGAAAATAACCTGAATATTTCGGAGACGGCCAGACAGCTGTTTGTACACCGGAATACGTTAGTGTACCGCCTTGAGAGGCTGGAGAAGGCGATTGGCCTTGATATCCGCAAATTTGAAGATGCGATGTTGTTTAAGATTGCCCTGATGGTGCTGTCGCATATGGCATACCAGAAAGGGGATACCATATGTACTCAATAAAGAAGTACCATTTTTGGAATGGTGCATCTGTGTAAAATGAACTGTGAGTATGTATTGTAAGTAGAAGGAAAATATTTTATACTGTAGCGAACAGTGTTGGAAAAGTTCCGTCAGCCAGAGGACAGGGGATACTTAAGAGCCGCTAAATCCTGTTACAATGCAAATGCCGCATCCCCTGTCCTCTGGCTGACTGCGGTTTTGGCAAGCTTCACGATAAGTGGCTTCCGCTTTTATAATACTTTTCATACAGTTCGACCGTATCCGCCCAGAACCGTTTGGGGATATTCTGCATCTGAAGTTTTGGGTTATTGCGGGATTCTACGGCAATTGTGTCGAAAAACGCGCACCATAGCCTGCGGAACCGGGCTTCATCTTCGGAATATTTGGTAAAAAGGGCGGGATCTATCGAGGAGGCGTCGGCAATCAGATAAGATTTAGACGCTTTGTGTACGGCGGCCGTTTTGTGTACGGCGTCGTAAATAATAAAATTTTCTAAGGGAAGCCGATCGGTAAAATGGGCGGCCAGAATAGGCAAAACGTCGTTTTTGGGGTGAATCCGGGAAAAAAGGATGCCGTTTTCCAGTTCGGAAAAACGCAGAAATTCCAGCAGATGGTGCGCTTCATTGGAAGTCTGGCGGCATAGTTCAAAAATACAGGCAATACACGGTTCGCCAAGGTGATCCAGTACGCCTGCCCCTTGGGGAAGGGCAAGCGCCATAACGATAGCCTGGTAGACGGCGTTTGCCTTGTCCATGGAAAGACTGCGGCATGAGCCGTCCGCCATGGCGGCACGGCAGATCGTTTCATAAAAATGCGTACCCAGGCGCAGCAGAAGAGTGCGCGAAACTTTGCGGCTTTTCTCATAGTCGGCGCCGACGGCGATATATTCGCAGAATAGCGTGCCGTCTTCGCAGGGAGCGCAGGAAATGCGTATGTTTTTATGGCCCAGCCGGCTGGCCCAGGCGTCATAGACTGCGGTAAAAATGCCGTCTATACTGTCTTCACACCGGAATACGTACATCTGTCCCACCTCCAAAGTTCTGATCGTCAAAAAGGGAAAGCTGCCGATAACCTGCATCCCGCAGTTCACGCGGGATTTGTGATTTGTCCGAAAGAAGATTGCGGCAGATATAATCTTCGTCTATCTTTGTGGGATACATCATGCGCCCGGAGCAGGTAATAAAATACAGGGCGCGTTTTAAAACGACGCCGATTTTCTTCAAATCCGCAAAATCCAGTTTGCCTGCGCGCCTGGCTTTGACAATGCGTTTGGCTGATTTGGCGCCGATACCTGGAACCCGGAGCAGGGTTTTATAGTCTGCGGTGTGGATTTCCACCGGGAAATATTCCAGGTGGCGCAGGGCCCAGTCGCATTTGGGATCCAGGTATATATTGAAATTCGGCTTGTCTTCCGAGAGAAGCTCGCCCACTGTAAAATGATAATAGCGCAGCAGCCAGTCCGCCTGGTACAGCCGGTGCTCGCGCAGCAGGGGCGGCCCGTCCGGCAGGGCGGGAAGGCTTGCGTTGTGATTGACATTGACAAAGGCGGAATAAAAAACGCGTTTCAGGCCGAATTTCTGGTACAGGCCTTCCGCCACGCTCATAATCTGAAAATCATTTTCAGGCGTCGCGCCGATGATCATCTGCGTGCTCTGGCCGGCCGGGACGAAATGCGGGGCATGGCGGTACACTACAAGTTCGTCCTTATTCTGCGTGATGCCGTTTTGAATTTGGCGCATGGGCTTTAGGATGGTATGGCGCGACTTGCAGGGGGCAAGACGGCGCAGCGCGGCGCTTGTGGGCAGTTCTAAGTTGATGCTCATACGGTCTGTCAGGTAACCGGCCCGCTCAATCAGGAGCGGATCAGCCCCTGGGATGGCCTTGATGTGGATATAGCCCTGGAAACGGTAGACGGTCCTTAAGCGGTAAATCGTCTGGTAAATCAGTTCCATCGTGTAGTCGGGGCTGACTATGATGCCGGAACTTAAAAACAGGCCTTCAATATAGTTGCGGCGGTAAAATTCAACGGTAAGGGTGCAGATTTCATCCGGCGTAAAGGTAGCGCGTGGGATATCGTTTTCGCAGTTGTTCTGACAGTAAGCGCAGTTGAAGATGCACTCATTTGTAAATAGGATTTTCAGCAAAGACACACAGCGGCCGTCTGCCGCAAAGCTGTGGCAGATGCCGCACGAAAGCGTATTGCCGATTCCAAGGCCGTCCCCGCTTCGGTCTACGCCGCTTGAAGTGCATGCAACGTCGTATTTGGCCGCAGCGGACAGTATCGTAAGCTTTTCCATGACGGCGGGAGCCAGGCGGGCAAAAGGGGCGGTATGGAGATTGGAAGCGGTAACGGTGGATGGCGTCTGTTTCATGTTATACTCCTTTGGTGCAAACGGATGTTCTTGTTTTATGATATCACAGCAAAAAAGGAATTGCAAGCATTATTCGAATGTTTGTTTGTATATAAAACAGAACAAATTTTTGCCATGAAACTTTACAGGTAATCTTCACAATTGTCTTGTCAGTTAAAAGAAACTGTGTTATAATGCCCGAAACGTATCAAAAGATTGTTTTTTGCGGGTATCATTCCGGAACAGGGCACAAAATACATCCGACGGGAGGAAGAAATGGACAGATATCAAAGGATTCAAGAACTCAAACGGGAAAAAGACGTTGTCATTTTGGCACATTATTACGTAGATCAAGAGGTGCAGAGGGTGGCGGATTTTACAGGCGACTCCTATGCCTTGGCCAAACGGGCCGCCGGGGTTTTGCAGCAGAATATTCTGTTTGCAGGAGTTTCTTTTATGGGAGAGAGCGCAAAGCTTTTAAACCCGGACAAGCATGTGTATATGGCGGATCGGCGCGCCGGATGCAAGATGGCGGATATGGCGGAGGCCGGCAGCATTCTTAAGATGAAGGAAAAATATCCGCAGGCAGCCGTTGTCTGCTATGTGAACTCGACTGCGCAGGTCAAGGCGGTTTCGGATGTCTGCGTTACTTCTTCCAACGCGGTGCGCGTTATTGGGAAGCTGAAGGAAAAACAGATTTATTTTGTACCGGACGCCCATCTGGCGCAGTTTGTGGCAAAGCAGATCCCGGAAAAAGACTTTATATTCCATAACGGATACTGCCCGACGCACCAGCGGATCCGCAGGGAAGACGTGCTGCTTGCAAAAGAAAAGCATCCGGGCGCTCCCATTCTTTCACATCCGGAGTGCAGGGAAGAGATACTGGCGCTTTCTGATTTTGTGGGAAGCACGGCGGATATCATCCGGTTCGCGGCGTCCCAGGACGCGGACGAATTTTTGATTGTGACGGAAACAGGCGTATTTTATCAGCTTGAGCAGGAAAATCCCGGGAAGCGGTTTTATCCGGTGATATCCGATCAGGTTTGTCCGGATATGAAACTGGCTTCATTTGATAAAACGCTGTCGGCGCTGGAGCATTTAGAGGAACAGGAAGAAATTGTGCTGGAAGGCGCGCTTGCAGAACGCGCAAGGCTTCCGTTGGAGCGTATGCTGTTGCTGGCGCAGTAAAAGCGGTGGAGATTGAGATGAAAACAGACGTTTTGATTGCGGGCTGCGGCTGCGCAGGCCTGTACTGCGCCCTGCATCTTCCGGAGGAAACGCAGGTATTGATAATTGCGAAAGGGGAGATTGCGCAGAGCGATTCGTTTTTGGCGCAGGGCGGTATTTGTATGCTTAAGGACGAGTCGGATTATGCGGATTATTTTGAGGATACGATGCGGGCGGGGCATTATGAAAACAACCCGGATTCGGTAAAAGTGATGATCCGTTCTTCGCAGGATACCATTGGGGATTTGCTCCGGTATGGCGTAAGGTTCCAGAGGGAAGCGGACGGCGCTTTAAGTTTTACGAGAGAAGGCGGCCATTCGGCCAAGCGGATTCTGTTCCATGAGGACGCGACCGGAAAAGAAATTACCGAAAAGCTGCTGGAGCAGGCGTTAAAACGCAAAAATATTACCATTATGGAACATACGGCAATGGTGGATATGATTTGCACCAAAACTTCATGTTATGGCGCGCTGGTCCGCGGCAGGGACAAAAAGCTGTTTCCGATTTACGCAAAAGACACCGTCTTTGCGTGCGGAGGCATCGGGGGGCTTTACCGCCATTCCACGAATTTCCGTCAGCTGACCGGGGACGGCGTGGCGATTGCCTTAAAACACGGAGTGTCTCTTTTACATATTAATTATGTGCAGGTGCATCCGACAACGCTTTATACGAAGCAGGAGGATGAGCGCAGCTTTTTGATTTCGGAGTCTGTCCGGGGAGAAGGCGCAGTTTTGTACAATGCAAAAATGGAGCGTTTCGTGGACGAATTGCTGCCAAGGGATATTCTAACCCAAAAAATCCATGAGCAGATGAAAAAGGATAAAACGCCGTATGTCTGGCTGTCGATGGAGCATATTCCAAAAGCGGAAATTGCCGGGCATTTTCCAAATATTGTAGAACACTGCCGGAAAAAGGGATATGACGTATTCCATGAATGCATCCCGGTCGTCCCGGCGCAGCATTATTTTATGGGAGGGATCCGGGTGGATTTGTCCGGGCGCACTTCTATGGGGCAGCTTTATGCAATTGGGGAAACGGCGTGCAACGACGTGCACGGCAAAAACCGCTTAGCCAGCAATTCACTGCTGGAAAGCATGGTGTTTGCAAAAAGGGCGGCAAAAGATATTGCCGCGCATATGGGCCGTGTGCCGGAAGAGCTGCCGCAGCCGGATTTTGAGGCATACCGGGATGAAGCGGCTTTGGCTGCGGATTATAAAAAAAATATATTAGACGAGATTGCGAGGTTAAATGGACATGTATGATGAAGTAACGATGAAATTAAATGCGGATCCGCTTATTTTGGGTGCGCTGAGAGAAGATATTACAAGTGAGGACGTGACGACGAACGCGGTGATGCGCAAAGCATGCCCGGGCGAAGTGGAGCTGATCTGCAAGGAAGACGGGATCATCTGCGGCCTTTCCGTATTTGAGCGGGTCTTTACGCTGATCGACGAAAAGACAGAGGTTTCTTATCTGGTAAAAGACGGGGATACGGTTTGCGCAGGGCAGCTTTTGGCAAAAGTCCGGGGAGATATCCGGGCGCTTTTGTCAGGAGAACGCACCGCTTTAAATTATCTGCAGAGGATGAGCGGTATTGCAACATATACCCATTCCGTCGCGAAGCTGCTTGACGGTACGGGCATACGGCTGCTGGATACCAGAAAAACGACGCCGAACAACCGTATTTTTGAAAAGTACGCAGTGCGTGTCGGCGGCGGGCATAACCACCGCTTTAACCTGACCGACGGCGTGCTGCTCAAAGACAACCATATCGGCGCGGCGGGCGGCGTCAGGGAAGCAATCCGCATGGCAAAGGAGTACGCCCCGTTTGTGCGCAAAATCGAAGTGGAAACAGAATCGCTTGCCATGGTAGAACAAGCCGTAGAAGCAGGAGCGGATATTATTATGCTTGACAATATGGAGCCGGACGTTATGGCGCAGGCGGCAAAGCTGATTGACGGGCGTGCGGAAATTGAGATATCCGGAAATGTTACAAAAGAAAATATTGAGAGGATTAAGGATTTGGGCGTAGATTATATATCCAGCGGCGCACTGACGCATTCGGCCCCAATTCTGGATATTTCCTTAAAAAACCTGCATACGGTTTCGTAAAGGCAGGTATAAGAAAGAAGGGTGGATATGGGCGGAGAAGAACGGAGGGAAAAGATGCTTACCATACTGCGCGGGGCGAAGCAGCCTGTTTCGGGTACGGCGCTTGCCAGGCAGCTTGGCGTCAGCCGTCAGGTTATTGTCCAGGATATTGCCCTGCTCCGCGCAAAACAGCAGGAAATCGTCAGCACATACCGGGGTTATCTGATAAGGAACGCCCCGATTTGCCGCAGGATTTTCAAAGTGCACCATTCGGACGAAGCAATTGAAGAAGAATTAAACCTGTATGTGGATTTCGGCGGCAGGGTAGAAGACGTGTTTATTTATCACAGGATTTACGACGTCGTGCGCGTGGCAATGGGATTAAAATCCCGCCGCGACGTGCAGGAATATCTGGAGCAGTTAAAAAGCGGGGTATCAAAATCGTTAAAAAATATTACGGACGGGTATCATTATCACACCATTGCCGCGGAAACAGAAGAGGTTTTGGATCAGATCCAGCAGGAACTGAAAGAACGTGGGTTTTTAGCGGAACTTCGGGATTATGAACCGGTTGATTTTTGGAAAGGCAGCCTGTAGGCTGCCTTAAGGTTTATCCGGCGTATCATCCGGGGTACAA
>OFFX01001858.1_pt1 | contig 14239 bp, 14 predicted proteins | sample 1521511 | NCBI WGS metagenome assembly OFFX01 (sample SAMEA3504125, study PRJEB24116) | mouse gut metagenome | biome: mouse gut; feature: mouse-associated habitat; material: faeces | place: Denmark | collected 2011
ATTCTCCGGTTTGAATGTCACAAGTAAAATTATTTGTATTAAAACTATCAATACCATCGAACCCTTCATAACCATATACCAAAAATGATACAAACTTAATTTCTTTAATAGCGTAATCACCAACTCCATCTTGAAACTTAAATACCAAATCCTGACTGCCATCGTATTCAATATGTGCAGGAATTGCTTTCGGCATACTCTTAATGTCATGATTTTCAACTATTGATAATTCTTCATCACTCTCCTGTTTTTCTGTTACTTCTACAGTTGATTCAGAGTCAACAGCATTTTCTACGGCTTTTTCAAGTGTCTCCTTATCTACTTGAGGAAGTTCGTCATTTTCGTTAACACTAACACCTGAATCTCCTTTCAAAACAGCTTCTTCCTCTGGGGCTGTTTCCTCCTCTTCCTGAGTTTCTGCAACCGTTGTCTCTTCCGTATCTTGGTTTTCAGTGGCAGATACCCCCACAGTCATTGAAAACATCATAGCAGAACACATTCCAACTGCTAACAGACGTTTCCATCTTTTCATGTTCTTCATTGGTCTCATCCTCCGTATTTCTTAATTATGTTGCTATCTCATAGATTATAACTCTATATTGATATATTTGTCAATGTATCACCCAACATGTAGTCTAAATTTTATCACTCCTTTTACATATACTGGAACTATTATAATGAAAGTGAGTGATAGCAGTGATAGAGGACAAAGTCTTTGAACGTATTGAATACCTATGTGAAAAGAAGCATTTTACCATGTACAAGTTGGCAAAGGAATCAGGTATGCCCTACTCCAGTCTCAATAATATCATACATAGGCGTACATGCCCTACAGTCGGCACTTTAGAAAAACTATGCAAAGGGCTGAATATCTCCCTGTCTGATTTCTTTGCTTTTGATTTGTATCCGCTGAAAAATGACAATCTCACGCCAGATGAAGATGAACTGATAAACAAATACAGAGCATTGACGCAAAATAAGCAAATGCTCCTAAACGCTTATATTGACGGTCTGAGCCAGAAATGAATAAAAGGCAGGGAAAATCCCTGCCTGATACCCCCATCATTGAGGTTCTGCTGTTTCTACATATTTCTTTGCGTCTTCAAGACTTAAATTAAAGTGTTTTTGTAAACTTTCTAAGATTACTTGAGTAGGTATATCCAATTCGTTTAGTGCTGATACAGTAATCTGAATACTTTCTCCCCCGCCTTCCTCATAACCTATCCTATATCCTTCCTCATAACCTTGTCGCCATATTGTCTTCGCTTCATATTCTAATACCTTTCCACCCATAACAGATTGTACTCCTTATATATACTTCTTTGCAGTTTCCAAACTCAGGTTGAATTTTTCCTGTACTTTTTCCAGTATCGTCTGGATAGGTACATTCATATCTTTCAGTGTAGATACCAGAGCGGTAATGCCTCTCTCCATCTCTTCTTTTCTACCTTCTTCTCTTCCTTCTTCTCTGCCCTCTTCATATTTCACACGTTCCAACATTTCCATCGTCATATAATCACGCCTCCATTTCTTGTTTGCTTTCGCCCTCTTGACGGCCTCTTCCAGTCTGTCTATGAAATCATCATTAGTAACCTTAATGCCCTTTACATAATCCAAAAATGCACGCAGTTCTTTACCCACATCATCCATATCACTGTCAGAGTTCAAAAAGATTTTTGTTGCCTCATCACCCATAGATAAACTATTATCTTCTTTACAGATATTCTCGAATGTATAGATATGTCTTCCCTTCCCATACAAATCAAATGTGCATATAAAAATGATATATGTCTTATTTAACTTCATGTAAGATTTATCGCCTGCTTCTAATAGCTGAAGGTCTATCATGCCCTGATAATATCTGCTTCTTTTGGGAATTCCCTTTGAACCATTGGCTTGCATCTCAACATTATAAACAATATTTTTATCATCCTTGCTGTACACATCGAGCCTGATACCCCTTGACTCCGCCCCTTCTTTGATACTCTTCTGCAATTCTGGATATTCTATACGTTCTATATTCAAATCTGGCAGTATCCTTTGTAATAACTCCTTGCATAAGTCGGGATTCTGCATAACCTTTCCAAATAGAAAATCATTCGAGATATCCAGACTCTCCCAATTTGTCTCTGTCATTTTCATCTTTATCACGTCCTTTTCTATATTGTACCATGCCTCCAAAGTATACTCAAACAATTTTCCTCAAAAGGCAGGGAAATCCCTGCCTGATATGGATACCCCCACACTAGAAATGGAACTCTACAGGCTCAGTACACCATTCCTGTATCCTGCTCTCCGTTTCACCTGTATCGCAGGGATATTTCTTGTTATAAATATGATATAACCTCTCTACTTTCTTTGTACCCTTAACATAAGTGATTCTATTGTCCTTTATCACAAAAGCATACCTGTAATTCAGCCTGCCGCAATTATAGTGGCTCGGCGGACAATCATGCATGACAAACAGCGCATCAAGGTCTGGACACAACGCCTTCCAGACTACCAAGTCCGTAAGGAACGCATAATATTGTGGATTCGTTATAGACGCAAGCTCCGAGAACCCAACCTTCCCGTCATGACAACAGGACTCAAAGTAAATCGTCCGGCAGGAACAGTCTCTTTTGCATGTTTTCTCCTGTCCGCAAGTACCTCGTACAGAGAACAGCGGATTGGGATTCCAAGAAGCACTTCTCATCTCATCTTCAGACAAATCAAAATCTAATTTTATGGTTTCCATCCTTTTTAGAATCTTATACTGCTTTTCAGCAGTATAACCATCCAGTACCCCAACGAGCGCAAGGAAAAACCTATGCATATCATAATCCTTCTTTTCCTTCAGGAGATAATACTCGTAAGCGTATTCATCCCTCTTACTTCCAGAACAAATCCTGCAATAGAATAGTTTGTCCCATAAGGTCGGCAGACGAAGCGTCTCTTCTTTCCTGTACCATACAGTACCTTCCCACTTCATACAATCTGCATAAAAATCTACAGCCCTCATAACCATGCATCCTCCACGCTTAAAAATAAAACTTTGATACGCCGTCATACCAATTATTCATCAGATCTTCTACTTCACTTGTATCACAAGAATACTTTACATGGTATTCCTCATACAGCCTCTTTACTTCTTTTTCATCTTTGACACATGTAATCTTGTTATCCTTGAGCAGGAAAGCAAAGGTAAAACTCAGCTTTGCATCAATATTATCAACAGGCGAAAAATCATGCATCACATATACCGCATCTAAATCTGGACAAACTGCCATCCATACAGCCAATTCCGGCAGAAACTCATAATACTCTGGACGTTTTATTGCGCTTATCCTTGAAATCCCAACCTTCTTATCCTTACAGCAAGGCTCATCATTTACTTTACAACATACAGGCTCACATTTGCACTCCTGTTCCATATGGCAGGTGCCTCTTACAGAATACAACGGGTACTTTTCAAAAGTATCAGAGCAGACATGATACCAACCAGTTGATTCATCATATGTTATCTCCGGTTCAAATTCTATCTCTATGGTTTTCATGCGCTTTATGATTTCATACTGCATCTCATCAGGCAGTTCTTCCAAAGTCGCTATGAGATAGTCATAAAACCATTCATATTTTCTCTCTCTTGGCTCAACAATAAGATACTCATAAAAATACCTGTTTCCTTCTGCCGTCATATGATAATATGTATGTTCGTTATCCTCCCCTCTGGGGAATAAAATTGTTATCTCCTCCCCATTATCCTCATAACCACTATAACTTGTTATTTTTGCAAAAAATTCTAATGCGTTCATGCCTTGATACCCCCATTTTCTTTTTCTTCTTTTAATGTCTCTCTCACCATATCTTCGCTTCTATCACTATCCCTTCCGCCTACGGGCGAACATCCGCTGTCCTCCGGTATTTTGAAATATCTTACAAATTCATGGAACATGGCAAGGAGCCTTCCCTCCGTCTTTGCCCTTTTGATATTTCCACTGCCCATATTCACATCGTAATCAACGCAGATAGAACCTCCAAAGTTATCAATGAAGGTCTTGAAATCAGGCGGAGCAATATCATTTTGCATTGCCAAGTCCGCCATGATAAATACCATTGGGACATTGGTCTTTTTCAGGAACTTATGCTTCTCAGCAAAAGCGTCTGACAGGTACTCAACGATACACAAGATAATCTTCTTTCGTTCGTCTGCATAAGCATCTCGAATGTCCCTGCAATATTTCATAACTTCACGCATAGAGATAGCCTTGTATTCATACCCCTCATCCTTCGCATCCATTAAGAGCATGGACTGCAACAGAATCTCCAGTTCACTTTCACGACGAGCCTGAGCAAGTGTAAGCGGTATTGCATGTTGGAAGAACGGTAACTGTGTCATTTCTCTCGTCCACCTCGCCAGATCCGTCCCCATCTCGGTTCTTGCTTTCTGAATCAATGTCAGCGGAACACTGGCGTTCAGACGTGCAAATGCTTCTTCAATCTCTTCGTCCGTCGCATTCTCAAGGGCATAAATCGTAAAACGGAAACCATTAATCAGGTCTTTTAAGTCTTCCGACAACTCCTCAAACAATTTGTTTGCCAGTTCATATTCTGTTCCCTCAATGGTCACGTTCGGCGTACTGGCGTGGAGCGCATATTCTCCATGAATAAATTCAAAGATAGATGTGCAACGCTGTTTTCCGTCCAGAGCCTGATAAGTAGTCTCATTGTCTTTGTACTTGACCAGATAAAGGGCAGGAATTGGATAATCTGCCAGAATGGAATGGACTAACAGGGATTTCTGCAGGAGACTCCACTGACCAGAAGCCCTCTGGATAGGAAGGTCAAATTTCAACGTACCCTTTTCATACCATTTTGCCAGTTGGCGGATACCCTGTGGCAATGTCGCTTTGTTCATGTTTTTTCCTCCTTGTATTTGATAGGTTTTTCAGTCTTATATCCATCACTCCAAATGTGGGAAAAGTCAAGCAGTTCTGGAACGAAATAACAAAGAGCAGGAATGATTGTGCTTATTACACAAAAATTCCTGCCCGTATTTGTGCTTTATTACAGGGAGCTTGGTATGTAAGGCAGAGTTGCAGAAATGCTTTCCTGAGCTGATACCCCCACAAAGCGTAACTGCCAGAATGTCTTTATCATTCTTCCATACATATGCCAACTCAAAAAATGGCTTTCATCTCACTATAAATACAAAAAGACACATGATATACATTATTGTACTCCATGTGTCTTTTACTATTTCTTCATCTTATATCGACTGAACTTCTTTTTTATATCTTCTATATCATCTGGTGTTAATTCAGGGAAAAATGTTGGTATTTCATCTACTGATAGTCTTCCTTTTTTTATCATTGTTATTGCAGTTTTCTTAGCTACTCTCTGAGTTGTTTCTTGAGTTGCTCTCCGAGTCGCTTCCTGCGCTGCTTCCTGAGCCGCCTCATACCTTTCACTTCTAATATACGACTTCAATATTTCTTCTTCATCAAATAAACGCATCATAATCGTCACAACCTCCTTTTCCTTGTTACTCAAATATTCTCTTAATACATCGCTGTCCTTGCATATTCTGATAGTTTCCGTAACTGCCTTTTTCGTCATTCCACACTTTCTTGTCTGCTCATTAAAAACTTTACAGAATACAATGTACTGATTAATGATATCGTCCGTATTACTTTCATAGATAACCCTTGCCTTTACTTCAATATCAACATCTGCACCTCCAAAAAATTCTTCTGACAAACATATTTTATCAGGCTTTCTTCCTCTGTTTCCTGTAAATATCACATAAATCTCAGGTCTGGGCATTTTCACTTTCTTGCTTTTATAGCAGTTTTGGTTTGTACGCTGAAAATATTCGTGATAACTTTGTGCCAAATATAGCAATACTCTTACTAAAATATTCATTGTCCATGTAGACTGCGCTTCTACGAGTATCATCAGCCTGTCACCAACAATGAATCCTAAATCATTATAAAGATTGTCAGTCAGCACATTTTCTATTGTTACATCAGTCAATGAATCCTCTGTTGCTGTATTATCTTCCGGATGGAGCGTCTTATACAGTTCTAACAAATTCTTTTTATCTCGAAAAAGGTCAATGAACACACTATTTTTAGCAGTACGCTTCGCCTTGACCTCGTGTACCTTCTTTGTATTGTCTTGCACCTTATCACCTCAATTTCTTAATGTCTGTATCTGAAAATATAATACAGATTACTCTTGCCATCTTAATTATACAGAAAAGACCTCTTATTTACAATAAATTCACACTAAATTTTCCTCCTTTTTCTGCCCCGCTTTCCCATACCATAAACGCTGTTTCCTTGACTTTTCCTTTCAGAAGCCTGATACCCCCGCTCCCTAAAATACAGCACAATTCCTATAACTCTATATTTTTCACATTGTAATATTCCCCTTGTACATATGCATCTCTTCTGGCAACATTCAACGTCTCTTCCCCAAAATACTTGATTAACTCATCTCTGGTAACAAGACGCAGTTTTTTGACACGTAATTCAGTGAACCATTTTAGCACATCATCTTTCATTACATCATGACTGTCAAATACCTCTTTGAACTGATGGAGAATTGTAGTGATACGCTGTAGGTCAGTATCCTCTTTTACGGAAAGGGCGCGGTAAACAGTCCTCTCTGTTACCTCGTCATTCAGTTCTTGAACAATCTCTTTTACAGAATAACCTTTCACCGCATAACACAGAGTCTGTGCTGATACCCCCATGCTTTTTAATACATTCTGATTGACTGCCTTCTTCCAGTTACGACCTTTCGACAGTGTTGACAGCTTTTCTTCCAAATCTTTTATGACTGCCTTTAATCTTTCTATCTCTTGTTCCTTCCTGCTTATAGCTGACAACTGATTCTCTAAGTCAACGATTCTATCTCTCAATTCCTGATTTTCTGCAACAAAAATTATCTCTTCCTGTCCATCAGCCTGCTTCAATATCACATTAATAAGAGATTGATTTTTACTCTCTTCTAAATTACATTTCTTCCTTAACTCTTCATTTTCCTTAACAAGTTTTTCCATTTTATCTGAATCTGTATATATCTTTTCTCCCATAGTTATCTTCCCCTTTTATCGTTGACACCTACAGCCTGTCAAAATATGAACCTGCATTTATAGTCTGTATACATTCTCAAGATTTTTGACAGGCTGTTCTGTCAGATATTTCCCTGTCTTGATACCCCCATTAATCATTTCTTACATTTTTTCTTCTGAATCAGCCAACTCTCTTACATCATAAAATTCTCCTGTAACATATGGATCTGGCTTCATACTCTCCAATGCTTCTCTTCCAATACGTTTCTCCATTTCACTCTTGCTGACAAGCTGTAACTTCTTAATGCGTTCCTTTGAAAACCATTCCAACATATCTTCCTCTGAAATACCATGCTTTCTGAACGCATCTGGAAATTGATGAAAGACTGCCTTCACACGCAACAGGTCTTTATCCTCTTTTACAGAAAGTACACTATTTACACGTCTCGTCGTAACGCTGATACCCCCGCCTTGAGACAGCTTTCTGATAATATCCTTTACAGAATTGCCTTCTATGGCATAACATAGAATCTCCGCTGATACCATGTATCTGTTCAATACATCCTGAGAAATACCTTTCTCCCAAGCCTGTCCTTTCGTCAGAAGAAACATCTTCTCCTCGTAATCTCTTAAAACTGCTTCTAACCGGCTATTCTCATGTAATTGCTCTTTCAGGCTCTTGCTTGCTTCTTTTAGAGTCTTGTTTGCTTCTTTTAGAGCCTTATTTTCTTCCTGTATCCTCGCCACTTCGCCTGAAATTCCTTTCACTTCCTGTTGAAGTTCATCCATCACTTTATAGACGTCTTCTACTACATCAATTACCCCTTCGCTCTTTCTCCAGTCAACTGAAGCCAGAAGCCTTCGTACAAGCCCACATTTCTCCTTTTCTGCTTCCAGTAACTTTTTCAACTCTTCATTTTCCCTCTGTAAACGCTTCAGCGCATACGTGTCGTTTACTGTTTCTTGCATAACAACTGCTCCTTTCTTGATACCCCCGCTACCTAATCGTGATACATCCAAACCTGCGTCTCCCTACCCTTAACACAAAGGAATATCTCTGGAATCTTGACGCATTATACATTCTCTTCGTTCTCATCTAACTCACCTCGCATTTTATTTAACAGTGCCTCTACTTCATCTACTGAAAACAGCCTTGTCCCTCCTGCCGTCTTGGTATAGCTTAGATACCCTCTGTCCGCCCAGCTTGCTATCGTTGTAACTGGCACGTCAAACAGTCCTGCCACTTCGCCTATCTTCAAGCTCTTTTTAGTATCCTTGGTCTGACTTCGTTTCTGTGCATATCCCTCCAAGTCCTGTTCGCGGAAATAATGTACTCCTCCGGGGGTTCTGGCAGACTTTATCTCTCCTCTGTGTGCGCTGTCCCTCAACTCCATAGTTGTGATACCTAATCTCCTTGCTGCATCGCCAATCTTAATCATGCCTAACATAAACATTTCCACCTTTCGTTTTCTATAGATTGTACGCCTCATTTAAAATCTGATGTTTTATGTATATCTTAGGGGCGGTATGCAGTGTTTTGCATGTGAGGGAAAATTCCTCAACTGATACCCCCATGTCAGGGCAGAGCCTTGGCTGATACCCCCATACTTTGCTCTGCCCTCAGATATACTTATACTGCTATTGCTATAGACTTTTTGTTGAATTTATCTTCCCAGAAATCAAGATTCATCTGATACATTTCCTTTTTCGTAATGTCACCAAGTATGTAGTAGTGAATCAGTAAGCCTAATGTCTCACTGAAATCATTCTCAATGTCATATACAAACTTTTCTAACTCCGTTCCTTTATATATGACTCTGGCAGTATCTCTGTATCCCAGAAAACAGTCCACTTTGGAATCATAACGCTTTTTAATACACCCATCCATTACCAAATCATAAGCATAATAATATATTTCTTCTTCATCACCGTATTCCCATACTCCACACCTATCCTGACGATTTATTGTATTCTGCTTGTTATTGCAAGGTCTTAGATTCTCTTTAATACAGCAACTCTGATTATGATTAATATGGTCTATCTGAACACCTTTCGGCTCACCCATTACAACTCTATGTAACATTTTATCTTTGCCGTCTAACCTAATACGTGGTATATGTTCATTATCTTCAATATAAACAAGAAGACCTTCAACAAACTTATAATTACGTCCCTTGTTATTTGTATAAATACTGATATCCTTAACAGACTCGTAGGTCTCCTTATCCAGAACTACAAAAATGCCATTTTTTGTTCTTGCTAACGCATACTCACAAGTATCCCTCACATAGTATGTAGCCCCACTTTTACGCTTAGGATACCTCTCCGTAAATCCTGCCCTCTCAACATCATCTACAGAAACCTCCAAATAATCTTTGTAACACTGTTTACATCTCATATCTACCTCTCCTTTCAAATTTACATCTGCCGAAGCAGAAAGTTCATTATTTAATTTGAAAGAGTATGGATATCTTACATTTCATTGAAAGACATCATAAAACATTCATATACCACATTCCCTTGCTCTCCTTAAGAAGGCTGTTATGGATACAAGACGGCGTTGCCGGAACTGATACCCCCACACCATTACGGCAAGTGTGAATCTTTGAACTGATATCACCATTATTACAAAACAAAAGAGCCTCTTATCAGATTGATAAAAGACTCTCTCATACTCATGTGCAATTTAATACTGACTTAAGAAATAACGAAATCTCTTGTCCATAGTTGTTGCAATGCATCCAGAACTGGCTTCTTTTATGCGCAACAGTTATCTCTAATCCGTTGGAATGTGATACCCCCGCCATACAGAAATATCTCTTTAATATCGCATAAAATATACTGTTATTACTGATTGATAGGTTAATAGTTGAACACATACATTTTATCTCCTGTTTTTCTGAATCATTGCCAGTGGATATCCCTAAAACTCCATACCAGATACCCCCAGATTGGCATTTTACATAACATATCAGTGTAAAATACCAGTGACGAATACTGTTTAAACAATCCACTTTCTCATAAGGTTACATACTAACACAGACGTTGATTAAGAACATCAGCATTTGTCCCAAAATATGCGCGAAAATAATCTGCTGTCTCGGCAGGAGATATATCTCCATGCCCAAACGGCGGGCAGATAATTACATCCATACCTGATAATGACTCCCGTTCCCTGACTGCTTCTTCAAAGGTCATACAACATGACTTAGGTTCAATGTCTCTTGGAGTTCCATCTGAATCACGCATCGTTATCTGTGCAATTACATAACCATCATTACTCTTAAAAATATCATTCAGCTTCATACCAGTTCCCCCTTCCTACGTGGTTAAATTGCTGTCCATTGTAACTCTGCCGACAGAAAGAGTCAAGCGCATTTCTGCTATATATTTCACCGTATGCGCCAGTGCATACAGCAGGGGACGTGATAAATGTATTAGCTTGGGTGGTTACAGAATGTCCATAAGCATCTAAGCCAATCAGGGCGTGTGTGGCGGGTAATCTAAGGGTTTGCAAAAACCTGATACCCCCACTGTTTTTATTCCGCCTCAATACCTGTTTCGCCTCAATAGAATCTCCAAATCTGCTTCAAGTATCTCTCGCAACACATACCTGATATTTTTTCTTCTCAGCACATACAATCTGATTAAGCAGTTTCTTCCTTCTCGTCAAAGCATACTCGTATGACAGGCTCTCAGGAATGACAGCGGTGTAAACCGCTGTCTCTGCGGTTAATACTGACAGGATACTTCTAATCGTTCTCTTGCAGGTACTGTTGGTCTGAGCTAACATATGCGTCACTCTCCTTAACTTATCTATTATAATTATGAACTCCCTTATATGCATCTGGCTGTCTCCCCTGTCGGTACTGTTGGTCTGAGCTAACATATGCGTCGCATTTGCAAATCTTAAAGGTTAGAGTGTATATCTACTGGAATACTCAGCCAATACCCCCATACCTGGATAGCAAAACTCGTTACTACTCGTTATCTTTAGACAATGCTTGCATATACTCTCAGGCAGAAAGATAGAACTCTGCCGGAAGTACCACAGCCTCTCTTTACATACCCATAAGCTCTCTCAGATATCCATACGTCTTACAGCGTCATCACATAACTGTCTTTCATATAACTGAATAAGAACTTTATATCAGCTTTCCATATCTCTTCTAGTAATAAGCCTTATATCCATTCTCATACTTTTCACTTAATCTTTTTAAAAATCAAGGTCTTATAATCAAACACATCTAACTTACAGTTACGCCCTAGGAAGAGCTTTATAAACTTCCCTCATTTCCAAATTCTCCGCCAAGATTCCCACTGGCTTAATGTCTTTGCCAAGTCTTTAAAAAATCTTTTCAGACAATTCACATATCATTCATAAGCAAGGCATAGCTGAACATGTTACATCCCATGTCCGTAAAAGAACATATTCTTTCGGTCACTTTATTAATTCAGAAAATAATGAACTAAGCAATTCTATTCCTTATCTCCGATTAATGAGTTTCTCTTTATCTATTTGGGAATCTTCTTTATAACAGTTCTCAAGACACATGCCGTTCTCATCCTTATTATTTACTCTCAAATACAGCCTATCTTTATAGCAAAACTCCCGATTTTAGAGGACTTTGACAGATTATCACCTGATTTTCTGCTACGCTTTCCCTCCTTAATATTCACCTTTTGCTACGCTTTCCAATCTTAATATACTATCACTGACTACACATAACACCTTCTTCTGTTCTGAATAACTACACTTCATGCATGGCTTTCACTCTGAGCGTCTACTCGGATACCTACAATGAATCTCACTTAATTAGTGCCTGCTGATTAAGTCACCATTACAAACTTCCCCGAAATCTCTTCGGGGAAGCCTTCTAAGAGACTTAACAGGGCGCAGAGAATCCTCCTCTGCATTTTGAAGAGGTTCGCTGTAAGTACCGATAACGCTATTGAGGTGAGTTGTGTTTCCTCCAGTTTGGTTACTATTAATCCTAATCCATAACTATGTTTTTCAACACTGAATTCCCGCTCCACTTCAATCCGGTCCGTATTGTCTTGATATTCCTGTTTCTTCTCTATCTTTGTCTGTTTTTTCTTCCCTGGCCTTCCCAGCTTTGGACCTGACATCCGAATCCCTTTGCTTTTACAAAACCTTCGGTTTTCTCTCGTCCGGTAGATCTGATCTGCCAGTATCCGTTCCGGATAATGTCCTGTCCGGTTATAGTATCTCATGACCGCTTTCTGAAGGTAAACACTTTCATTGTATGCTTCAAATGAGATCTGCTCAATCCGGCTATACCCTTTTTCATCTATGCTTAAGTCCAGTTTCACACCAAATTCTACCGGGGCTTTCGCTTTCCCCCTTACGATCGGACGCAGCCACGGCTGGCTGATACTTACAATGCGGTGTTCGACCGTATGCGTTTTGTTCTCATACATGTACAACTGTTGCTCATACAGTTTCATAATCGTCAGCAAAAACGGAATCTCCTTTTTTACTGGCGCATAGCCCTCTTCCATGAATTTCTCCAGATATCCATGATCCCTCCGGACATAGGACAGCTGTTTCTTTACCGCCTTTCGCACCTGCTTTTTGGAATGTTTCTTTCCTTTCGCAAAAGACAGATATTCTTTCCGGGCTTTTCTACGGTAACGTCTTGGCAACGGCAGTCCATAGGATTTACAAAACCGATAAATGATCATCTCCAGTTTTTCCCTTGCTTCATTTAAAAGGGATACATCCTGGGGATATCGGATGTTAGCTGGTGCACAGGTGGCATCTATGATCAATGTCCCCTCATTGCCTGCATCTTCCTGGTCCTTTTCATAATCCCTCTTTTCAGAAGAATCCTCTGACGGAGGATCCTTCTTATCATCATCCTGATTCAAAATATAGTCATTGGCTTCCATAATGATCTCAGGAGACAAACGTTTCCGGAAAAGGACAAGGGTACTTGCATCAAACGGTGGTTCTTCCTGATAACCCGGAAGCCCTATGAAGTATTGCAGATATGGATTCTCTGTAATCTGTTCCACAAGTTCGCGGTCTGAGAAACAGAGTTTCTTTTGGATAATTAATGAACCGAGAGCCGTACGCAAAGGCTTTGCAACATTTCCTGTATCATTTGGAAACAGTTCAGCATATTTTGATTCAAAAACATCCCATGGGATTTGTTCTGCCAAACGCACCCATCTGTTTTCGGGATTCATATGCATTCCTAATGGCTGATTAAAATCGAGGAATGAATGTTGTAACTTATCAAGATATTTGTACATATATCGGACTCCTTGCTTGTATATTTCTAAGGTTATCTGCACGAAAAATGAACGATTAATATGCATTACCTTGCAAATATTATATACCAAATATCCAGAAAAGTCAGTAAAATCAAGCATTTCAAGTTTAATCAGCAGGCACTAATTATCTCTCATATTTCCCATCTTAATTTCGCTTTTTAGAACCCTAAAACATGGTATTACATCTTTCCTACTAATATCCGCTGACTATTCACTGAGGTTTCTTCGCCTCCACCTGTTCAATCCAAAAACGTGAGGTTTCGTATAACCATGAGGTTCTCTTTTTAAACGCTGAGGTAAAACTACATCTCTCAACATTTGCGGGAGAGCTTGGGCAAAAAAATAGTCTGAATATTCGTACTATTATATAAATAATTCTATTTTTACGAAAACCAACGCAAATAAATCGATATCTCCCGTATTAAAGGAGGAATTTATATGTCAAAAAAAACAATAGCAAGTGACTCAAACGAAAACAGGAATCATTTATGCAACAAAAAAGGGTCTACACCTACCCACTGCAGGGTCTCCAAAAAGCTTTTAGCAATGTACGAGGAAGAATGTGGCGAGACGCTATCAATGACACAGCTGTATAAAACCATATGCAGTCTGACTAAATCAGAAATAGAACTTCTAACTAAAAAAAGCAAGAAGTGGAGACCTAATTTCTTTAAATTGCAATTAGACATCAGTGACAAAGATTTATCTGACAAAGTTGATATATCTATAAGAAAAAGTGTAAGCGACACAAAACATACCGTAGTGAATCTTCCCCAGTCAGTTGATATACTTTCCTTATATCACAAGGAGGTATTTCAAATGAATACAAAGTTTACCGATGATGAATGGCTGCTGATCTTTCAGCAGAGAACGCAGAGC
>OFFX01001860.1_pt1 | contig 14226 bp, 9 predicted proteins | sample 1521511 | NCBI WGS metagenome assembly OFFX01 (sample SAMEA3504125, study PRJEB24116) | mouse gut metagenome | biome: mouse gut; feature: mouse-associated habitat; material: faeces | place: Denmark | collected 2011
AGGCGAACTGGAGCCGGTCATAGCCGAACTGCTTCTCCAGCCGTGCCGCAGACTTCCACAGCGCGTCCAGGCCCACCGTGGCGTAGGTGTGGATCTCCTCCAGGCCGTGCTGGTAGGGCTCCTGGAGCTCAAAGATGCACTCCACCCCCTTGCCGTATTCCCGGGCCAGACCAACCTCCCGGGCGATCTGCATATACTCGTCCGTGCGGTTATAGTTCATCACCGCTATGCCGTCGCAGGCCTCAGCAATCAGACTCTCCAGGATATCCTCACCGTAGGATGCATCGCAGAAGTGGGGAATGCACAGCCACATCTCCAGCTTCTGCTCCTGGGCGCAGGCGTAGGCGGCCTTCATGCCGCTCAGGTAGTTCTCCAACAGCTTCTTCCTGGCCCTGCCCCCCTCGTCCCACTCGTCCAGGAGGTAGGGCTCCACGTCCACCACCACGCCGGTGATCCGGGCGCTGCCGCTCTTGCCCTTGTTGTATTCGGCTACCCGCCGGATGGTCTTGATGACCTCCTCGCCCTTCTTGTCCCGAGCCCACTCCTTTGCGCCAAGGAGGGCGAATACGTCCACAGACTTCTTTTTCAGCCCCTTGACAAAGGCCTCCGCGGCGCCGTCCTTCAGGCTGTCCTTGGAGAACTCCTGATAGACCCGCTTCACCCCGGCCTCCTTCGCGCAGGCGGCCAGGGCCTCCGCCTCCTCCAGGGCCTCCTGGTCCCAGCTGTACAGGCTGTACCCCGCCGGCTTTGTCCCCGCCAGCAGCAGCGCCGCCGCCAGGACGCAGAGCAACGCGCAGCCCGCTCTCTTCATCCATGCTCTCATCGCTCACACCTGCTTTCCTCGTTTGACTGCTCCAACAGCTTCTTTCTCGCCTCCCAGGGCGGAATGGCGTGGTAGAGCTGATCTCCCCGCATCACATCGCAGGACAGTCGGCGCAGCAGCCGCACCTGCTCCACGCTCTCCACGCCCTCCGCCAGCACAGAGATGCCCAGCTCGTGGCCCATTCGGATCACGCCGCCCACCACCGCCGGTCCGGCGGCGCTCTCCGCCTGCTCCATCAGCTCCCTTCCCAGGGTCACGCCGTCAAAGGGGTAGTCCCCCAGGTCGAAGAGGGCGGTGAACCGCCTCCCCACTCCTGTCAGCACCACCTTGAACCCCATGTCCTTCAGGGCCTGAATATTCCTGGCCGCCTCCTGGGGGTCCCTGGCAATGCCAGCTTCCGTCAGGCCCAGGATCAGCCGCTCCCGGCGGAAGGCATACCGCTCCGCCATCTCGCCCAGCCGCTGGGCAAAGCCCTGGCCGGCAATGGCGGTCCGGGACAGGCGGCAGCACAGAAAGAAGTCCTCCAGCCCCTGCTGGCGTATGTTGTCCAGAAAGGCGCAGGCCTCCTCCAGGTTGTGGGCGTCCAGCTGATCTGTCAGCTCCTCCCGCTCCGCTATGGGCAGGAACCGCTCCAGGGGTACGGAGCCCCTGTCCGGGTGCTCCCACGTGGGCAGCGCCTCGCCGCCTACGATCCGGCCGCTGTCCCCGTCCACATAGAACTGGATCTCCACCCGGAACTCCCCGCTGTTTAGGGCCCGCCGGATGTCCCCCTGGAGCCGCTCCTCCTCCACGTCCGACGCCATGGCCTTTTCGCTGCAAACCCGATAGGCCTCCCCCTGCTCCAGAGCGGCTTTCGCCGCCTGCACGCCCCGGTAGAGCATCTCATCCAGGTTCCGGTCTCCCGCCTTGAGGGGGTAGACCCCCGCCGCCACGGGGCAGGTCCCGCCCTCCGGAACGCAGTCCCCCAGACGCTCCATCAGCTCCGTCAGCCAACGGTCCCACCCCTCCTGTCCTCCGCACAGCCGCAGGATGGCAAACCCGTTGTCCGATATCCGGGCCAGGACGTCCCCCTCTGTGGAGGCCGCCTGGAGCGTCGAGGCCATGCTGTGAAGAACGGCCTCCCGCTCCTTGCCCGCCGGCCCCCGCAGCCGCCGGGGATCAAAGCAGAAGCAGAACAGGGTGCAGAGCACCCGGTTCCTGTCGGTAAGCCGCTGCCGGACCCAGCGGTCCATGGAGGCCCGGTTCCCCAGGCCCGTCTCCTGGTCCTCCTCCCCGGCCGCATCCAGCTGATGCAGGCGGCGGCGCAGGCGCAGGGATCGCAGTCCCCGCCCAGCGCGTCCCTGCGGATGACCCCCAGGGCGTGGGCCAGAACGGCCGCCATGGCTACTGCGGCAACCTCCAGCCGGTGTTCCCGGGGCTGCGGCGCGCCCTGGACGGCGGCGATGAGCTCCCCGGTCCGCTCCTCCGCCGTCCTCCCGTCCATAAAGGCCCGCAGCTCCCGCTCCAGGCCCGCCGGGGCCAGATCCAGCAGACAGAGGCGGCAGGTCACCAGTTCCCCGTCCACCTCCGCCGTCAGCACCGCGACGTCCTCCCCTCTCCCGCTGCGCTCTCCCTCCAGGCAGGTGACCATGTCCACCTGCCGGTTCCGGGCCAGATGCTGCCGCCGGTCCCGCTGGCCGGGCTCGTAGTAGCGCACCTCGTAGTCCGACTGCTGGGAGAACTGCTGCAGCAGCTGGGGGATGACGCCCCGGTAGCTCCCCGACTGGACGTCGTAGTACTCCACCGGGTAGGCGTCGGGACAGCCGGCTATATAGACAATAGTTTTTTCCATGGATCTCCTTCCGGATCGGGGCGTTTGGGGGTGGTCCCGGCCGCCGGGGACGGGGAGATCTGGGGCGCCTGCTTCTTGAGGTCGTCCATGGCCGCGCCGGTCTGCTCGGCCCTGCCGTCAAACTCCACCATCAGCTCCCGCAGGACCTCCCGCAGCTGCTGGACCCTGGCGGAGTAGCTCTCCAGCTTCTGGGTCTGGCGCTGGACCTGGATCTTCAGCTCCTCCTGGGACTTCTGCTCCCGGCGGATGCTCTCCTCCCGCAGCCGCTCCGCGTGGCGCTGGGCCTCCAGCAGGGTGGCGAACACCGCCGACTGGTTGGCCTTCAGGGACGCGTTCTCCTCCTGGAGGGTCTCCACCAGGCGCTCCAGCTCCTCAATCCGGCTCTGCGCCCGGGTCTCCTGCTGGGCCATCCGCGTGTCCTTCTCCGTCAGCTTGGCGTCCTTTTCCGCCAGCTTCCGGGAGCTCTCCTCCTCCATGCCCACGATGTAGCGATACACGTCCTCCTTCTTGTAGCCCCAGAGGCCCTTCTTCAACTCGTCCAGCCGCATCATTCCGTTCTCCTTTCCCGCCAAACGCATTCCGTCCGCCGGGACATCCCCAAGGGATGTCCCGGCCACATGCCCCGGGGCATGTCTTTTTTTCTATATATCTATCATGGCTTGCCGGGGCCGCTTCCGCTCTGCCCCTGACTGAAGTTAATCTGCTTGCGCTCGATCTGCCCCCAGCTCCTCTTCCGCTTCTTGTAGCCGTTCAGGGCCGTGACCCGCACCCACGCCATCACAAAACGGAGGCAGGAAACCTCCACTATGCACAGTCCCACGGCCTTGCACACGTCGGTGAACGCCAGCTTCAGGTCAATGGTGTGGACCCTGGCGAAGAAGGCCGTCAGGGAGAGAATCGAGGAGTAGGCCACATAGATGCCCAGATAGAGGAGCATGAAGCGCACATTGAGAATCCCCATCAGCACCGCCAGCGCCGTGGTCAGCACCCCCACCACCTCTATATAGGGTGAGAAGAGCTCGTAGATCAGAAAGTAGATATAGGACACCAGCCCCACCATGCCGTACTTGGTGTCGGTGAGCATCTTCCGGTGCCGGGTCATGCTCTGGAAGAGGCCGATGTGCCACCGCCGGCGCTGCTTGCACAGATCCGACAGCTTCTCCGGCGCCTGGGTCCAGCAGATGGCGTCGGTGGCATAGCGGATGGAGTAGGGCAGGCTGTGCTCCCGGCAGAACACGTGGAGCTTCATCACCAGCTCCATATCCTCGCCCATGGTGGTGGTGTCATAGCCCCCTGCGCCCACCACCACGCTCTTCTTAAAGAGGCCGAAGGCCCCCGAGATGATGATGCTCCCGTTGAACTGGTCAAAGAGAATCCGGGCCGCCAGGAAGGACCTGTCGTACTCCAGCACCTGCATGCAGGGCAGCAGCTTGTTGGGCATCCGATAGCGCACCACCACGCCGTCCTCGATCTCCGCGCCGTTGCAGGGCCGCACCGCCCCGCCCACCGCCACCACCCGGTCGTCCTCCAGCACCGGCCGCACGATCTTCTCCAGAGAGTCCCGCTGGAGCACCGAGTCCGCATCCATGCACAGGAAGTAGGGATACCGGGAAGCGTTGATGCCCATGTTCAGCGCGTCGGCCTTACCGCCGTTGCGCTTCTGAATGAGGGTGATGGGCACCTTCCAGGCCCGGGTCTCATACACCGCCTCCACCCGCTGGCACCGCAGCCGCCGCTGGATCGGTCGGTTGATGCGAAACATCTGGAAGGTGTCCCGGAGGACTTCGGAGGTATTGTCGGTGGACCCGTCGTCCACCACCACAATCTCATAGGTCCGGTAGTCCAGGGCCAGCAGGGAGCGGATCGTGGCCTCGATGGTAACGCCCTCATTGTGGGCCGGCACCACGATGGTCACCGGCACATAGTATTCGCTGTGCAGCTCACTCTTCAGGGCGTTGCGCCGCTTGGCCCCGTACAGAGAAGCGGACCCCACTGTCACGGACAGGAAGAGAAAGCTGGCATAGCCCACCATATACACCGCAAAGAATCCGCCCACCACCTGGAGCGCCGCCTTCAGCACATCTGTCATTCGGCCGCCTCCGTTCTCTCCCGCCGCAGATCCAGCTGGTAGAGCATCATCTCCCGCACGTATCGGTCGCCCCCGGCCACCACGCCGATGAGGTCGCTATAGTCCAGCCCCTGCTGGGCCAGACTGGCCGCCGCGTTGGAGCGGACGTACCAGTTGGAGCTGTAGATGGCCTTTGTCAGCGCGTCCTGCACGTCGCCCCCCTGGTAACCGGCCAGGGAGGAGACAGCCACCGAGGCGTACTCCCAGCTGGCTGGGTCCTTGTCTGCGGCGTAGGACAGCAGGATGGGCCGCGCCTGACTGCTGGGATAACGGCCAAAGTAGCGGATGGCGGCCAGATGCAGCTCCTTGTCCTCCGCCGGGTTGGAGAGAATCTCCATCATCCTTTCCCCGTAGTCCCCTGAGCGGAAGCGCACATAGTTGAGTACCGACAGCTTGGTGGTGACGGAAAAGCTGTCCAGCCGCTCCAGCAGCAGCGCTGTCAGCTGTTCGTGGCTGCCGGTGAAGGAGAGCAGGCCGTCGGTGAGGATCTTCTCATGGAGGAACCGCCCGCCCCGGTCCAGGGCCGCCACCGCCTCCACCACCCGCTCGGGACTGCCGAAGGCGTAGAGGGCCTGGAGGGCGTTCACCCGGCAGTAGAGGCTCTCCTTGCTCATGTACTTCACCATCACATCCTGGATGGCCTCCATGGCCTGATGCCGCCGGAGGGGATGGTGGGAGATGAAGTAGGCAAAGTAGGCGGCCTGGATGTCCTCCCGGTCCCGGTAGATCAGGGCCAGATGGAGAATGACAGGCTGGAGCTCCCGCTGGTACGCCCTGGCGGCCTCCGTGTCCCCCGCCGGGCCCTCCAGCCGGTCCGTCACCATCCGGTCAAAGGCCACCAGATTGCTCACTCGGGAGAGGCTGCGGCGCAGATAGGACAGGTGCCTCCGATCCAGTCCCATCCCCATGCGCAGCCGGGCCAGCTGCCGGTCCATCCGGCGAGCCAGCCGTCTGCCCCTGCCCTCCAGCCGCCGGTCCCGCCGCTTGAGGGAGAGACTGTAGACGGTATTGAAGATGAGCATACTCACGCACACCATACCGTAGCCATACAGCAGCAGTTCACTTCCGCCCAAAGCCCCTCGCCTCCTCTCGCTCGCTTAGCTCTCTCCGTCCAGGCTTGCCCAGTAGTCCCGCAGGATGTAGTAGGACCGTTTGAGCCGCTCGTGGCTGGTGGGGTTCCTCCCCCAGCCCTTCAGGGGAACGGCCTCCATGGGGATGCGGGTCCCCCGGTTCTCCCGGGAGCCCACGCCTGCGTAGATCTCCCGGATGGACAGATTCTCAATGCCGTAGTTCTGGTAGTAGTCGTCGTGGACCTTCATTTCGGAGGGATTGGAGAAGTTGAGCAGCTGCCAGGGCAGCCGCAGCTCCACATAGTCCCCGGCGAAGATGAAGTCCGCCAGGGAGTCGAAGTCCTCCGAGTCCGGGTTGCCGTTGCCGTGGCGCAGCTTTCCTGTCTCGTAGGAGACGCCGCCGGCCCCCTTCTGATCCCTGTCCGGCAGCACCTCCGTCAGCACCAGGGGAAGCTTGATGCGCTCGAATTCCGGGGTGTGCCGGTCCGGATTGTTGATGTAGTAGTCGTCTGCGTAGTACTCCGCCCCGTAGACGGCGGCCAGAACCTCATACCGCTTCTGGACCACCACCCGGCTCTGGTCCTCCCCCCGGATGACCACCAGGAAGTCGGCGGCCCGCTCAAACCCCACCCGGTAGTTCTGGCAGTAGGTGCTGCCGGACTTGGGGGTGACGTCCAGGGGGATGTAGATCGTGTCGTTCTCAGGCTGTAAGCCCGGCTTTTTCACCAGGAAGTAGAGGTACTTCTCGTCGTACTTCATGGAGAGCTCCAAGTCCCCGGAGGAGGCCACCCTGTCCTCCTCCGTCCATTCGGAAATGTCCCCGTCCACATAGCACACGCTCCGCTCCTCCCCGGGGTCAAAGGCCAGCAGGCCAAAGTACTGCTCGTTGGTCTGGCAGTCGCTCCAGTAGGCCGTATTGTCCAGATCCACCGCGTACATGGTGTTCCAGGTCCGCTTGAACCACTCGTCCTGCCACGTAAACACGCAGCTGCCCGCGCACCCGGCGTCCATGATGTCCCGGTAGCAGTCCACCAGAGCCTGACCGTGCTCCTGCTCCGACATGTGGCCCTGGTTGCGGCCGGTGTTGACATCCCGCTGAGCCATGCCCCGGCCGGTGGTGACGCCGTACTCGGTGATGACCACCGGAAGGGTGTGGTGCCGGGCGAGGGCCCGCAGGTAGGCGATGTAGGTGTTGTAGCGGCCCTGACTGTCATAGTAGTCCTCCGGCCGGAGGCAGTCCTCAATGGGCACGCCCTGGAGCTTGGAGATGCGGTACTCCATGCTGGCCCGGGTCTCCTTGCCCATGCGGCGGTCCAGTTCCTCGTCGCTGTACTGCGCCGCCTCCGCCATAATCTCCAGGTAGTCGGGGAAATAGGGATAGACGTGGTAGGAGGCGAACATGCCGGAGCGGTAGTTCTCCGTGGCCAGCACGTGTTCCACGTCCACGCAGGCCAGCTTATATCGGTAGCCTGTCACCGCCGCCGGGTAGACGAAGGGGTCTGTGGTGGGCCAGTTGGAGAAGGCCACCAGCCGCTGCTGCCCGTAGCGCCGGGTCTCGTACTCGATGAGGCTGTCCCCCACCTGGCACAGCAGGGCCTCAAAGGCGGTGGCCTCCGGGGCGGTGTAGAGGTATGTGCCCTGGTAGGAGCGTCTGGCCTCGCTCTTCTGGTTGGTGTAGATCACCAGACTGCTCTCCCACTCCACGCCGATGAGGTACCCGATGACCCACTCCGACACATCCTTCCGATACCGGCCGGAGCCCAAGCCCCGGCCCAGGTACAGGTCCCTGTTCCCGTGGAGGATGTCCGACAGGGTCCGGCAGTCCTCCTGGAGGGTCCACAGGATCTCCTCGTCATAGCCGTCTCGGTGGGAGAACTGCATGTAGTCGTTGACCCAGACGCCGTGGAGCAGGTACAGTGGCTCCTCCCGGCCATGGTTGTAATCATAGAAGGCGTTATAGAACGCGTCGTGGTGGATGGTGTAGACCCGGATGGTGTTGGCCCCCAGCTCCTGGATCTGCGCAAACCAGCGCAGGTAGGTGTCGTAGTCCACGGCAAAGTCGGTGGCCCAGTGGCCGGGGATGCCCGCGCCCATGTCCACCCCCCGTATCTCGAAGGGCTCGTAGACGCCGTTCCGCTCCAGCAGGATGGTCTGGCCGTCCGTCCTGGTGAAGGTCTCCACTGGCCGGTCCGGGGAAACAGTCAGGTTGACGCCGAAGCGGTAGTAAGCAGTATAGGCGGCGAAGCACAGCGCGGCCAGGACGCACACGGCGATAATGAATTTTTTCAACGCCCAGCCTCCCTTTGGCCATCAGTGGCGATACGTCTTGTTCCGGGATGGGTGGGCGTACTGCCGCAGGGCGTGGATATTCTCGTCCAGCCAGTCGCCCCGGGCGCAGATCCACTCCCGCAGCTGCTCCACCGCCTCCCGGTGGCTGCGGAGGTTTCGCTCCGGCGGCGAGAGCCCCTCCCAGTTGGCGATCTCGTCCCCCCAGCGGTCGCTGTTGCGGTCAATGGCCGGCCCCAGCCAGGCCAGGGTCTCGTCGATATAGTTCATGAGATACGCCTCGCTGAGCACGCCCCGCCGCAGCTCCCTGTACCGGGCAATCAGCCGCTCCACAAAGTCCTCGTCCTTGAACATCATAAAGAACCAGGCTCTCTCAACCATCAAGAAGCTCTCCGGCCTCAGCTCCTGCTCCTGGAAGTTGTCACAGGCGTTGTTGAAGTCCCAGACGCACAGCTTGAACTTCCCTCCCACCTCCTTGTAGAGGTAGGTGGAGTAGATGCCCGCGTCACTGTTCTTGGTGAACTCATTGATGAGGAAGTAGTCCACAAAGCTGTCCACGTCCACGCTGCTCTGATAGCCGTACTGTCCGCTGTTGTAGTCAAAGGAGAACAGGGCCTTCTCAAAGGCGGACACGTCCAGCTCGATGCTCTTTTTCAGCTCCTCCGTCAGCTTCCCCTTTCCCGGGTAGCGGATGGCGATATCCTGGGGGATCTGGCCCACCCGCTCCGCGAAGGTGTACACGTCCCGGATCGACTCCAGGTCCTCCTCCGTGGGCCGGTCCACCCGCAGGAGGTAGCCCGTGGCCTCGGCGTTCTTCGCCTCCATCCGCAGGGGCAGGCGGCAGTTGTCCCCGTTGGTGATGGTCTCCACCATCAGGTAGAGGCCCTGGTGCCTGCCGTTGAGCACCAGCTCACAGAAGCGGGCGTTGGGAGCATACTCCATGATTTCCCCAGCAATGTTATACCACATGTAGTTGCGGATGAGGGATTTGTCCAGAATGGGTCCATGGAGGGCCCACTCCCGGTGGGCGGCCATGCCCATCATGGGGTAGTCCAGCGATTCCCCCTCGCCGTCCTTCAGATTCAGCAGGTAGGGCTGCTTGGGGAAGCGCCGGGAGGAGTTGCCCCGGATGCGGAAGTCCCCCGCCGCCTCCAGGGCCGGCGGGTCCGTCAGGTGGTTGTTGGCGTCAACGTTGTCGATCACCGCCACCTGGACAGTGATGACGGGCTGGCCGTCCTCTGCGGCAGTGTGGAGCGTCTGGCCGAATCGGTCCAGCGCACCCTCCCTGACCGCCCCGGGGATCCGCTGTCCGCCGGTGTCAATGACGATCAGGGGCAGATGGGAGCACAGCTCCCGCCCGCCGCAGCCGCAGCCCTCATCCCCCCGGAAGGTCAGGTGCTGGTGAACCCGGGTTTTCTCCTGGGTCTCCGGCTCCAGAGATGCCGCAGCGGCGGCCGCCAGCAGCATCACCGCCAGGGCCGCCAATCCCAGAATCTTGTATTTCATCGCGCCTCCTCTTCCCTGCTCTTCCTGAAAGAGGAAGAATGAAAACCCGCCGGCTCAGCTGCTGATATCGTCGTTCTGCATGACGGTGTTGAAGTACTCGATATTGCCCAGGCCGTAGACCTCGTCGGAGAGCATCCGCCCGGCGGACCGCTTCTTCTCCAGCAGGCGGCGGTTGATCTCATAGATGAACTCCACGCTGGTCTCAGTGGTGTTCTTTACCCGGAGGGCGGCCTTTCTGGAGAAGTACTGGAAGATCAGCGCCTCCACCCGCTCCTCGTTCATGCGCACGGTGCGGATGATGAGCAGGACCCGGTTGTCGTTGCGGATCCGGCCCAGGAGGAGCATCAGCACAAACACGAAGGCGCTGCCCACCGAGGCCGTCAGATAGTCCCCAGCTCCGCAGCAGATGCCCACCACGATGGTCCAGAATATGTACACCGTGTCCCGGGAGTCCTTCACCGCCGTGCGGAACCGGACGATCGACAGGGCGCCCACCATGCCCAGGCTCATGGCCAGATTGTTGCCAATGACGATCATCACCGTGGTGGTGATGACCGTGAGCGCCACCAGGGAGACGTTGAACTTCTTGCTGTAGATGCTCCCGTCGTGGCTGATCCGGTAGGAGAGGAAGATAAAGCAGGCAATCACGCTGGCTACCGCCAGCCGGGTGATGATGTTCTCCAGGGACAGATCGCTGGACTTGCCGAACATCTCAAAGAGCTCTTTTCTCATGGGGATACCTCGCCATAAAAACGCGCTGGGGCGTGTTTAATTCTGGTAGTGCAGTCCCGCGCTCCTGGCGAGACAGTATTTGCTCTGGGTTGTCTCTGAGCGGTTGGCGGCGCTGACCAGATCCTTGATGTAGCTGAGCAGAAAGCCGTTGTACTTCACCTCCAGCACCGCGTTGAAGGGGTCCAGCACCGGGTACCGGAGCAGCTGGGGGGAGAAGATGTCCCAGCTGGCCTCCGTGGCCACGATTTGGCTGTCCAGGGTGATGCGAATCTGGTTCTCCTTGGCGATAAACGCCCTGCGCCGGTACTCCACCACGGCCTTGGGCCGGTAACACCGCGCCTGCATGAGGCCGAAGCACTCGGCGGCAAAGCTGTCGCTGTAGCGGAGCAGGGATCGGCAGTCCCCCAGGATCAGCCGCTCCGCGTCCTCCCGGTTCAGCCGCAGGGACCGCTTCTTCTGGTAGGGCCCCTCCTTCTGCTTCATCTCCAGCATGGCGAAATCGGCGGCCGGGTTGTAGATCCGCAGCCGGATCTTCCGCCGCAGCTCCAGCCCCTCCATCTTGTCCTGGTAGTCCCCGTCGTTAAGTGTGTCGAAGTAGAGGGAGCGAATGGCGTAGCCCTGGGGGCCGTTGTGGGCGTCCTCCAGCATGACGCCGCTGAGCCGGTCGCACAGGCGCTGGCCGTCCACCAGCGTCATCAGATATTTCTTTTCCTGCCGCAGCACCTCTCTCATTCCGCCGGACTCTCCTCCTCCGCTCCGCACCGGGGTCCTCCCCGCCGCTGGGCGGCAGGGCTCCGGGGGCTGATTGTCTGCCGGACATTCCGTTCTCCGGCCTATTATACACCAGGTCTTCATCGGTTGGAAGCTGCTGCGCAAAAATGGTAAAGGCCTGCGAGATTTTTACACGGGCCTCTGAGGGTCCCGTCAGGAGGGCTCCCCCCTGCCGCGCCTTTTCGACAGCTGTTTCTATTTTATTTTATCACGGTTCCGTTCCAGATGCAAGGCCAAGGTTCCCCCGCCTGCGGAAATCCGAGGAGGCGAGCCGTCCCCGCAGCCACCCTGTGGAGCCCCTTACTCGCCCCGGAGCTCTCCTGTATTTTTCCGCTGTGCGCCATTTTCTGGTTGATTTTACCGTTTTTATGTGCTATATATAGTATGAATTTGCGCGGCATTTCCTGTGACGCCCGGTGGGCTCTTACCGCGAAATATTGGGAGGGATGGCTTATGGAGAGCAGAGATTACGAAAATATACTGGGCGCCCTGCCGGACACCGGCGTATACGTCATCCGTGAGGAGGATCGCAGGATCCTCTACTTTAACAAGAAGGTCCGTGAGGTCTCCCCGGAGGTCCGCCTGGGGGACGCCTGTCACGAGATCTGGACCGGCTCCTGCAACTGCTGCCCCCTGCTGACCATCGAGGGCCGCCGGGAGAGCCGGTCCGTCAGCTATAACGCCAGCTACGGCGGGGTGGTGGACGTGTCCGCCTCCAGGGTTCTGTGGGAGGACAGCATCCCCGCCTTTGTCATCACCGTGTCTCCCAGGCCGGACCACGCCGGCTGCACCTACCGGAAAATTCTGCGGGTGGATCTGGCCCAGAACATCTGCGACGTGCTCAAGTCGGACCCCGAGGGCTGGCAGCCGGGCCAGGGCTGTCTCTCCCGTCAGCTGGAGCAGTTCGCCCGGTCCGGCGCCATCCACCCTGAGGACGTGGAGCGCTTTGCCGCCTTTGTCCAGCCCGACCACCTGCGCACTCTGCCCCGGACCGGCCGGGAGACCCTCCATCTCATCTACCGCCGCCGCGCGGACAGCGGGTACCGCTGGAACCTGATGGAGGTGATCCCAGACCTGTCCGGCGGTGAGATCCGCTACGCCATCCTCTGCGTCAAGGACGTCCACAATGTGCTCCGGGAGGGCCTGGAGCGGGAGGGGGGCAGCGTGCGCAGCCAGGAGCTGATCCGCACCCTGGGGGAGCGGAATTTCAGTATCTACACCATTGATCTCAACGACGGCGCCGCAGACCCCATCCGGGTGGACGGCCAGATGCGGGAGGGCATGTCCCCCCTGGCCCTGCCCTGGAGTGAGCTGATGCGCTTTCATATCCAGGACCGCCTCCACGGGGCCTATCAGGCGGAATTTCAGCGCCGCTTCTCCCTGGAGGGCCTGCGCCGCGCCAGGGACGAGGGGCGGCAGAAGACGGAGCTCCTGTGCCAGTGGCGCAGCGCGGAGGACTACCGCTACATCTCCGTGACCGCCTACTTCGGCCAGGGTCCCAAGGCCAGCGACTACACGGTCCTGGCGCTTCAGGACGTGGATAAGCAGATGCGCCGGGAGCTGGCCCACTCCATGCGGGACATGCAGATGGCGGCCGTCCTCCGGTCCCGGTTCAAGATGATGAACATCGTGGATCTGGAGAGCGGCCAGTGTGAGCGGGTCAGTCTCGCCCAGCCCGCCGAGAGCTCCCAGACCGGCGACTACGCACAGTACATACAGACTGCCCTGTCCGCCCATGTCCATCCGGCGGACCGTGACAACTTCTGGGCCCGGCTGTCCCTGGAGCACCTGCGGGAACGGGCGGAGACCATCGAGGACTACGGGGAGGAGGTCTGCCAGTACCGCCTCCTGGGCCAGCCGGTGCGCTGGATCGAGCTGCGCGTCATCTACAGCCGGCAGGATGAGCGGGTGATGGTCAACATCCTTGGGCAGGACATCACCCGGGAGAAGCAGCAGGAGGCCAGCCAGCTCCAGACCCTGGAGGACCGGGCCCACATCATCAGCAGCCTGAGCAGCCTCTTCTTCTCCACCTACTACATCGACCTGGAGCACGACTCCTTCCGGGCCGTGATCCAGCTGCGGCGGGTGGAGGATGTGCTGGGCGAGGAGGTCAACTTTACTGCGGCCCTGCAAATCTACGCCAACCACTTTATCCACCCCGACGACAGGGCGGAGTACCTGCGGGTGATGGACCTGCGGAATCTGCGGGAGAATCTGCGCTGGTGGCAGCCCTGCGTGGCGGTGGAGTTCCGCAAGCTGCCCGACGACGCCGGCTCCGACAACTGCGGCTGGGTCCGGGCCACCGCCGTGCTGGCCCAGACCGGCCCGGACGACATGCCCAGAACCGTGGTCTACGCCGCCCAGGACATCTCCGCCAACCGGCACGAGCGATAAGGGGGCTCAATGATGGATAAGATATTGGTGATTGATGACAGCGCCGTCCAGGGGGAGTTTCTGAGCTCCATCCTCAAGGGTGATTACGATGTAACCGTCTGCCAGTCCGCGGCGGAAGGTCTCCGGGCGGCCAACGAGGGGGACTACTCCCTGATCCTGCTGGATGTCATCATGCCGGAGATGGACGGCTTTATGCTCCTCCGGGAGCTGAAGTCCACGGAGCTGACCCGCCACATCCCGGTCATCCTGCTCACCAGTCTGGCCGACGTGCAGTACGAGGAGCGCGGGCTTCTTCTGGGGGCGGTGGACTACGTGGCCAAGCCCTTCAGCCCAGTGATTATCAGGGCCCGGGTGTACACCCACATCCAGCTCTACCACTACCAGAGCAAATTCCGGCAGCAGGCCATGGTGGACGACCTGACGGGCGTGGCCAACCGGCGGCGCTACGAGGGCGAGAGTCTGGCCAAGTGGCGGGAGGCCATGCGCTTCTCCCTCCCCTTCTCCGTGTGCATGTTTGACATCGACAAGTTCAAGCTCTACAACGACACCTTTGGCCATCAGGCCGGGGACAAGGTCATCGCCGCCGTGGCCCAGACCGTGTCCTCCTACTTCCACCGCGCCACGGACCTCTTTGCCCGGTACGGCGGGGAGGAGTTTGTTGCCGTCTTTGTGGGCAACGACGGCC
>OFFX01001885.1_pt1 | contig 14077 bp, 8 predicted proteins | sample 1521511 | NCBI WGS metagenome assembly OFFX01 (sample SAMEA3504125, study PRJEB24116) | mouse gut metagenome | biome: mouse gut; feature: mouse-associated habitat; material: faeces | place: Denmark | collected 2011
ATTCCCGTCAAGCCTTTTTTATTATACTGCCATCTTCCTTTATCCGTTTTCCCCTTTTTTCGCAAAACAGCCCGAAATTTCGCAAATAATACTGCCTGGGGCAGAACAATTTGACATGTGCCCGGTGGCGGCCTATAATGAAACTATTCTTTGAAAAATGAGGTCTGTTTGCCGTTTATGAAGAAAAATAACTTCCTGACCATCTTATTGTTATTCCTTTTACTGATTGCATGTTCCTGTGCCGGGATTGCCTTTGGAAGCGTTTCCTTAAGCCCTGGGAATGTGGTTAAGGTTCTTTTTTCCACAGACTCCAGTTCCACGGCCTCTACCCTAGTTCGGACTGTGCGCTCTCCCAGGGTGTTGGGCGGGCTTTTTGCAGGCATGGGGCTTGCCTGCGCAGGGGGGATCCTCCAGGGGGTCATGAATAATTCCCTTGCCAGCCCCAATACCATTGGCATCAATTCCGGCTCCGGCTTCGGGGTTATGCTTGCCCTGCTGCTGTTTCCCCAAAAAACCGGCCTGCTGCCGGTATTTGCCTTTTGCGGCGCACTCACCGCCGCCCTTTTGGTGTTCCTTCTGGCCTATCTGGGGGACAGCTCCAGGACCACCATCGTCCTTGCCGGTATTACCATATCCAGTTTTTTCAACGCCGGGATCAATACCGTTAAAATTCTGGATACGGAAATCACTGTAAACCTCACCTCCTTTATGGCTGGGTCCCTTTCCGGGCTGACCATGAAAAAGCTGCTGCTCCCCTGTGGGTGCGTTTTGCTTGCCTTCTGCCTGTCCCTGTTTTTTGCAAGATCTTTAAATATACTAGGCCTTGGGGACGATATTGCCCGTTCCCTGGGAATGCGGGTATTTCTTACCAGGTTTACCCTGCTGGCCCTTGCCAGCATCCTGGCGGGCTGTGTGGTGAGCTATGCGGGGCTTTTAAGCTTTGTAGGGCTGGTGGTCCCCCACATCTGCAGGCATCTTTTTGGGAACGATGCCCGCCTGCTGCTTCCCTGCTCCGCCCTCCTGGGGGGAAGCTTTGTACTTATGTGCGACCTGGCAGGGCGGGTTTTGTTTGCCCCCTTTGAACTCCCCGCGGGTATCCTGATGGCTTTCATCGGCGGCCCTTTTTTCCTGTATCTTCTGCTGAAAAAGAAAGGAGGGCGCAGAGTCCATGCTTGAATACCGCCATGTATCCGTTTCCTGCCAGCGCACCCCTGTGCTGGAGGATATTTCCGTTTCCTTCCCGGCCGGAAAAATCACTGTCATTGTAGGCCCCAACGGCTGTGGGAAAACTACCCTCCTGCAATGCCTTAACGGGGTATCCCAGGTAACCGGGGGCAGCATCTTTTTAAAGGGGCAGGATTACTTAAAGCTTTCCCCAAGAGAGCGGGCCAGGACCCTCTCCTTTCTGCCCCAGGTGCGCACCATCATCCCTGCCCTCCCTGTGAAAACCTTAGTAGAGCACGGGCGCTTCCCCTACCTTGGCTTTGCCCGCAAAAAATCCCCAAAGGATATGGCCATCGTCCGCCATGCCATGGAATTTGCCCAGGTAAGCGAATATGCCCACCAATATGTGGACACCCTCTCCGGCGGCGTCCGCCAGCGGGTCTTTTTTGCCATGGCCCTTGCCCAGGACTGTAACTTGATGGTGCTGGACGAGCCCACCACTTACCTGGACCTGCCCGGGCAAAAGGAATTTCTCCATATGCTTGAAATTCTCCGGGAGGAAGGAAAAACCATCATCCTGACCCTCCACGACTTAAACCATGCGGTCCGTATTGCAGACCAGCTTGTGGTAATGGGTGCCTGCACCCCAACCCCCCAGGGCAGGAAAATCGCTGCCTGGGGGGCTCCGGGGGATTGCCTGAAAAGGCACATTTTAGAGGAAGTATTCCATACCAAATACAAAAAATTTGAAGACCAGGAAGGAGCCTACTATTTTTTTATTTAACCCCTTCTTCCTCCTGCCGCCTTCCATCCCCCAGGTCCATGCCGGCAGTTTCCCCCACAAGGATTACTGCCGGGGCTTCCATGCCCGCTTCTTTTGCTTTCCGGGCAATCTCCCAAAGCTGCCCCCTTACCACCCTTACAGTCCCGCCAAAATTTCCCCGGATTACCGCCGCCGGGAGCTGCGGGCTTTTTCCATATTCTATCAGCCTTTCGGCAATCTCCTTTAAGCGCCCAAATCCCATCAAAAATACCAGCGTCCCCGAAAGGCCCGCAAGGTCCTTTAAATGCTCCGGCATGTCCCCGCCTTCCCTGTTGGTGTGTGCTGTAGCCACATGGAAACTCCGGCTAAGGCCACGGAAGGTAACGGGAATGCCTGCTGCCGCCGGGAGCGCCACGCAGGAGCTGATCCCCGGTATCAGGGCAGTCTCAATGCCTCCCTCCCGCAGGGCCAGGATTTCCTCCCCGCCCCTGCCAAATACAAAGGGGTCGCCGCCCTTTAGCCGCACCACCCGCTTCCCCTCCTTTGCCTTTTGGAGCAAAAGCCCGTTGATTTCCTCCTGGCCCATACTGTGCCTTCCCTTCCTCTTCCCCACATAAATCTTCTCGCAGCTCTCCGATGCATGGGAAAGGAGCCGTGCATCCATCAGGTCATCATACACCAGCACCTGGGCAGTGCGCACCGCGTCCAGCCCCCTTACCGTTACCAGGTCCCAGGGGCCGCACCCGGCTCCCACTAAGGTTACCGTGCCGGGCCTCTTCCCCTCCACTTCCTGATATTCCTCACACAGGCTTTCCCTTTCTTCTTCCCCAAGTGCCCTGTTTTTTTCCATGCACAAAAGAGCCGCTTCCTTTAAAAATCCGGCCCGTCTTCCAGGGTCTGTGATGTGTTCCCTGGCATATGCCCGGAGCCCGGCAAGATAATCCAGGATTTCCTCCATGCTGCCGGGAATCTCCTGGGCTATCCGGCTGCGCACCAGCGCCGCCGCCTGGGGGCTTGCCCCTTCGGTGGAAACGCCCACAGTAAGCCGCCCCTCCTTTACCAAAGAGGGGAACAAAAATCCACAGGCTTCCTTATCATCCACCACATTCACCAGGATCTTCTTTTCCCTGCAAAGCTCCGCCACATGGCGGTTAAGCTCCTGGCTGCCAGAAGCCGCTATTACGAAAAATTTCCCCTCCAGGTCACTGTCCATAAAGGCGCGCTTTTGGCAGTCCAGAAGGGGATTATCCATAAGCTCCTGTGCTATTTCAGGTGCCGTTATTGTAAGCTTCGGCAAAAAGGGAAGCAGCTTTTCCGCCTTGTGGGCGGCAATCCTGCCGCCCCCTACAATCAGCCCGCTTTTCCCCTGGATATCCACAAAAAAAGGAAAATATCCCATAGTCATCACTCCTTATCCCAGTCCCCTGCTGCCGGTTTATCCGGCAGGGTATAAAATATCCGCCAGCTGCCGGTACGCTTCCCCCCACTTTGCATTAGGCTTTAGGTTAAACAGGCGCTTGTCCAGCATATAATAATTTCCGTTCTGTACTGCAGACAGGGATGCCCAGGCAGGGTTGGTAAGCAGGGTTTCCTCCATGGTCCTGGCGGCCGCCTCCTGGCTGCTGCCCTGGGTGGTAACGAAAATATATTCCGGGTCCGCAAGGATAATGGCTTCCATGCTCAGGTCTTCCAGCAGGCTCCCCTCCTGGTCCGCGATGTTTTTGCAGCCAAGGGCCGCCAGCATCTCGCCGCAGACATTGCCGCTGCTGCCTTTCGCCTTAACGCTGGTGGATGAGGCCCGCAGGAACAGCACCGTTGGTTCACTGCCATCAGCCCTTTTGACCGTCTCCGCTATCTGTTCCTGTACCCGGATGCCGTTTTCCTCATACAGGTCCCTGCGCCCGGTAATTTGGGTACAGATATCCAGCATATGGAGATATTCCTCAAAGCCGGATACCCCAAAATAGGCCACAGGGATTTCCGCCTGTTCCAGAATATCCATCAGGGCCAGGTCTGCGTCCGTGTTCACGCTGGCAAGCACGAAATCCGGATTGGCGGCAATGAGCTGCTCCACATCCGGCTCCTGGATGCTTCCCAGGTTCACCACTTCCGGGCCAAGGCCAAGAGCCAGGCTGTCCCAGGAATCGTTTGCCGCCGCTGCCAGCTCCCCGCCGGAAAGCAGCCAAATATCCGCAAAGCTCCCTATCAGCGCCGCCGTGCGCCGGGGGCTGCAAACAGTCACCTCCCGCCCCAGGTCGTCCAGAAAGGTAACACTTTCCTGGTTTTCGCCGCTTTCCTTAACCTGCGCCAAATCTTCCTGCCCCCTGTTCCCTGCCCCCTGGCTGCCGCAGCCGCCTGAAAGAAGAAGCAGGGAACACAGCCCTGCTATCCACAATCTCTTTTTCATCCGCTCTCCTATCCCTTCTGCTTCTCTCCATCTGGCACAGATTTCCAACCTGGTGCCCCCTCAGGCATCTTCCTTCTTCTCCCATACCAACAGCAGGGACCCTTCCCTCACCGAGACCCTGCTGTCCAATCCCAGGAACTCATTGCTTACCCCCAGGGGATTCCCCTTGGTGAGAAGGGCGTCCTCCAGGCCATACTTCAGCCCTTCCTCATATACCCCCTCCGCCCGGTCCCCCAAACAGAACACGGAAAGGTAGCCCCTTTCCTCTTCTTTGAAACGGATTTCTTCATTATGGATCACCCGCATCCAGCAGCCCCTGCCTACCAAAAGCCCATGGCCTCCCATTTCCGCGATATCCGTAAGCAGGGCAATATTGGCTATGGTGTGGGAAAAGCGCCCTCCGGTCCCGCCGTAAAACACGAACTCCCGGTAGCCCCTGCGCCAGCCCTCCATCACTGCCCAGCCCATATCCGTCTCATCTTTTTCCGGTTTCAGCCTGACCACCTGCCCCTGCTTTGGCTGGCAGCTAATGGAGTCAAAATCTCCCACCACCAGATCTACTTTGATCCCTCTTGCCCTGCAATGGTCATAACCGCCGTCACAGGCAATTACCATGTCTGTCCCTAAAGGGCGGGGCAGCCCGTCGCCAAACTCCCCCGCCCCAACAATATAACAAATCTTCACTTCCACGCTCCTACCACGCCAGTTCCTTTTTTACATTTTCAATGTCCCGGCACACATCCCGGCAGATCATCTCCCGCATTGCTACGCTGTCCAGCATCTTTCCTGCCCTCTGGTCAAACTGGTAAAGGACGAAACATATGAGCTTGGAGAAAACCGACATCATCAGATAGGCGCTCTTTTCTGCTGGCAGCCCTTCCATGCTTCCTGTTTCATTATCTATAATACAGCGTATCATGTCAACTATTAATATTTCCCCTTCTTTCTTCTCCTCCGCCATCTTCCTCATTTTGCCGCTGATAACGGAATTATCCATCATAATATGTATGGAACGGACGAAACAGTTGATTTCCTCCAGATTTTTTTCCATGCCCAGTAAGACCAGGTTCATCTTGGTATATAAATCCTTTTCCTGGCAAAGCTCCTGGTACATCTCCCGGCAGTCTGTCTTCAACTGGTGAAACAGCGCCTGGGCGATCACGTCCTCCTTATTCTGGAAGTACTCATATACTGTGCCTTTGCCGATTCCCGCTTTTGCCGCGATTTCCGCCACGGTAAGGTTATTTAGGTCCGCCCCTTCCTTAATCAGCCGGATCACCGCCTGAAAAATCGCTTTTACCTTGGGTGCCAGTGCTTCGCTTTCCATCCTCTAATCCTCCTCCCATTCTGCCTGGTTTTTCTTCTGGAACCATTTCTTCCAGCCTCCCTGGGAAGCCTTTGCCAAAGCCCCGTCTCCCGGTTTCTTTTCCCTGGAGAAAATATCGTAAATACATGGGATGACCACTAGGGTAAGCAGGGTGCCGTAGGTAAGCCCGCCAATAGTGACCACTGCCATGGGACGGCCCATCTCAGAGCCCATATCATGGCTAAATACCATGGTGCACAACGCCAGGATAGTGGTAAGGGCGGTCATAAGCACCGGGCGGAGCCTGGTTCTCCCCGCCTCCAAAATGGCCTCCCGCTTTTCCATCCCTTCGCTGCGGAGCTGGTTCATATAATCCACCAGCACAATACCATTATTTACAATAATGCCCGAGAGCATTACAAACCCGATCAGCGCCACCACGCTCAGCTCGCTGTCGCTGGCCACCAGTCCCAGGAACCCGCCTGTAAAGGCAAGGGGAATGGTAAACATAATGATAAAGGGCGAAAGCAGGGACTGGAACTGGGCTACCATGATCAGGTACATAAAGATCAGCGCCAGCAAAAGCATCAGATATAACTGCCCCATAGCCTCTGTGATGGTTTCATTTTCCCCGCTCATTACAAGGGTATAGCCCGCCGGGGGATCATATTTGGCAAGCTCCCCTTCCAGCACGCCGGATACAAGCCCTACATTGTAGCCCTCGGCAATCTCCGCCGTCACGGCGATATACCTGTTCTGTTCAATACGGTTTACACCCTTGGGCGATATGGTATCCTGGAAAGTGGCAATATCCGCCAGGGGTACTTTTTCTTTGGTCCCGTCCTGTTTGGTACGGTCCAGCACCAGGCCTTTTACCAGTTCCCTGGTAAGCTCCATGTCCCCGGCATGTTTCACATAGACACTATATTCCATCTCCACAGATTCCAGGGTAGTGGCGCTGGAGCTTTCCGCAAGCTTTGCCGCCATCTGCTGGAACACCTCCGCCACCGTCATGCCGTGTTGGATGGCCTTATCCCTGTCTATCAGTACCCGCAGCTCCCCGGTGGAATCACCCAGGCCGTCAGAAACATTTTCCGTCCCTTCCACGCCCTCCACGATCCCGGCAACCTCCGCTGCTATCTTCTGTAAGGTATCAATATCCCTTCCCCGTACCTGTATGGTAATCCCGCTGCCCCCTAAGGCGCTCATATCCATTGAGGAAGTGTCAATCTCCATTTCTGCCTGGTTCTCCTCACAGATATCTGAGGCCTGTTCCATAATCTCATCTGCAATCACATCATTACCCTTTTCCTTATCCTCCTTCAGGGTAACATAAATGGTAGTGGCATTGGTGGCCGTATTCCCGCCCCCTGAAAGCATGGACATAGAAGAGCTGGATGCCATGGCCCCTACGTCAGCCACATCCTCCCTTGCCATAAGCCGCTCCACTACCTCATCCGTTATCTCCCCGGTTTTGCCTAAAGGCGTATCCTTGGGCAGGGTTAAGGTGATGGTAAACTGGGTGCTGTCCATATCCGGCATAAAGGCTGTCCCCTTTGCATAGGATGCCGCCGCGCTTGCCGCCAGCAGGGCCACTACAAGCACAAACACTACCGGCTTGAACCTAAGGGCAACCCCCAGTAATTTATCATAAATACCTGCCAGCCAGGTAAAGAACTTCCCTTCGGAAGTCTCCCTGGTCTTCACCAGCACCTGGGAAGCCATGGCAGGCACCACCGTAAGGGCAATCACAAGGCTTGCCAGCAGGGAATAGGCAATGGTAAGCCCCATATCCACAAAAAGCTGCCTGGTGATCCCCTCGGTAAATACAATGGGCAGGAACACGCAAACGGTAGTCAGTGTGGAAGCCATAATAGCCGCCGCCACTTCCCCTGCCCCCTCTATGGCCGCTTCCAGGGCAGAACGCCCCTCCTTCCGCATACGGTAAATATTCTCAATTACCACGATGGAATTATCCACCAGCATACCGATTCCCAGTGCCAGTCCCGACAGGGAAATAACATTTAAGGTTATCCCGCTGAAATACATGCACACAATGGCGGTGATCAGGCTGATGGGGATAGAGCAGGCAATCACCGCCGTAGGCCGCAGGTCCTTCAGGAACAGGATCAGGATCAGCACCGCCAGCACCCCTCCAAAAAGGATGTTGTTGATAATGGAATCCATTACCAGGTCAATATAGATTCCCTGGTCCATCAAAGTAATCAGCATCAGGCCTTCATTTTCTTCCCGGAGCTGGTCAAACTTGGCCAGAATTTTGTCCGACACATCCCCGGTGGAATATCCTGTCTGCTTCTGGATCGTTACCATAATACCCGGCGCGCCGTTTACGTTGGCATAAATGTCCGCCTGGTTGTCAGCCATAAATACATCCGCCACATCCCCCAGGGTGATAATATCCACCCCTTCCATCTCCAGGTTCAAAAGGGGCATCTTTTTCATTTCTTCTATGGTTTCCGGTTTATCCCCCACGCGGATCAGGTAGGAGATGCCCTCCTCCATCACGTACCCCGCAGGCATGGAGAAATTCTGTGCCTGGAGAAGCTTCTCCACCGTTTCCACTGTCAGTACACCGTTCATGTCGGCCTTGCCATAGGCCTCCTCACGGCTCTCCTCTAGTTTTTCCTCCCCTTCTAAAATCTGTTCCAGGGCATCTGCAAGCTGTTTGGCAGTATCGTTCAGCTGCTCTTCCCCGTCCCTTAACTGGTCCCATCCGGCATTGATCTGCTCCTGCCCCTCTTCTAACTGCTTTAGGGCAGCGTCAAGCTGGTCCTTCCCCGCTTCCAGCTGCTTTTCGCTTGCATCAAGCTGGGTTTCCGCCGCCGTGATCTGCATCTCTCCCAGGCTAATGGTAGTCTGGGCATTGGCAAGCTCAATAGCCGCTATAAGATTTCCCTGGTAAAGCTCGCTTAAGGCACTGTCAAGAAGGGTAATGTTGTTTTCCAAGTCAGAGACTTTTCCTTCCATCTCAGAAATTGACTGCTTATATGTCTCTATCATATTTTTAATAGAAGAAACAGATTCGTTTCCCTTATCCAGCAGGTCTGCCTGTGCCTGTAATATGGCTTTTTTGCTTTCGAGGGCAACCCTAACCTGCCCTACCGTTGCGGCGCTTCTGGCGTTTATGCCGCTGTCCCGGATATTGCTATGGGCTTCTATGCGTACCTCTTCTGTAATATATTCCTCACCGGGGCCTGCATCCTGCCCCGGCTCTTTGGGGCCAGCGCTTTCTGTCTCCTTATCCATGGCACTGCCGTCAGGGCTTCCATTACTTTCCTTATCCGCCCCGCCTGCATTACCGCCGCTTCCTGCGCTGTTATCATCTCCGGGCACCCCGCTGTCTATGGCAGTGTCCTCTTTCTCCTGCTGGCTGCCGCCATCGCTTCCGCTATCCCCATTGCTGCCATTGTCCGGATGGTTTTCACTGTCACTGTTTCCGGTATTCCCGCTGTTTCCATTATCACCGCTTCCGGTGTCCCCACTGTTTCCGTCATCACTGCTTCCGGTATTCCCCCCGCTGCCATCATCACCGCTTCCGGTATTCCCGCTGTTTCCATCATCACCGCTTCCGGTATTCCCGCTGTTTCCATCATCATTACTCCCGGTGTTTCCGCCATTTCCGTTGTTTTCGCCGCCACCGGTGTTTTCACTGTCTCCGTCCCCGGTATTCCCTCCGTTACCATCGTTATCTTCACTTCCATTATTTCCGCTGTTTCCATCGCCATTCCCATCATCGTCCCCGGAAGAAAAATCTATGCCGGTAAAGCCGTTAATCTCTTCCCTGGTGCTCTCATCCACTTTGGCGTAGGAATCACTGTCATTAAGCCCTTCCAAAGCACCCAACAGCCTGTCAGCCTTGGCAATGTCCCTGTTTAATTCCTCCTTGGAGGGGCCTCCCGGCAAATTAGAACCGATATTGCCTAACTGCTTCTCCGCTTCCTCCAGCATCATGCGCATCTGGGCAATCTCCAGGGTAAGGTGGATTTTCGCTGCCTCCGCGTCCGCCTTTGCGGTAAGGAGCTGGGTTTCCGCCTCTGCAAGCTGCTTTGCCGCTTCCCCCTTTTTGTTGGCAAGCTCCGTTTTCCCCTCTTCCAGCTTTGTCTTGTTTTCCGCAATTTCCCCCCTGCCGTCCTCGATTTTTTTCTCCCCGTCCTCAAGCTCTTTGCGGTTTTCCTCTATCTCCAGCCTGCCGTCCTCTAACTCCTGCTGGCCATCCCTTAAATCCTGTTTGGAGCCTTCCAATTCCTTCCGGGCATCGTTAATCTCCGCCTGTCCGTCATAGACCTCCTGCCTGCTTTCGTCCAGTTCTTCCTTTGCCTCATCTATTTCCACATCAATGGAGCCAAATACCTGTTTATTAATCTCATCAATCTTCTCCTGGCGGATAACCACATTGACGCTCTCCTCCAAAAGCCCGGTAGCGCTGGCTGAAGCCACGCCCTCAATGCTTTCCAGCTCCGGTATGATCATATTTTCTGTCATAGCCGTTATCTGGGAAGCGTCCATTTCATTGCCGCCTACCGCCGCGATCATAACCGGGAGCATATCAGGGTTCAGCTTCATGATAATGGGGTTCCCCACCGAATCACTCCAATAGCTTTTGATCTGGTCCAGATTTTCCCGGATTTCCAGGGAAACGGCATTCATATCTGTTGACTGTGAAAATTCCAGGATCACCATAGAATAGTTTTCACTGGACACAGAGCTTATGCTCTCAATATTGCTCACTGTCGCCATAGAAGATTCCACCGGCTTAGTGACCACCGTCTCCACCGTCTCCGGGCTTGCCCCCGGGTAAGTGGTCATTACAATCACATAGGGCAGGCTGATATTAGGCAAAAGGTCCGTGGTCATCCTGGTAAAGGACACCACCCCAAGCACAATTACCAGCACCACCGCCACTAACACTGTATACGGTTTTTTTACGCTGAATTTTGATAACATATGTATTTGCTCCTTTTCATTCTGCCTGCGGCTGCCGGAAGCACAGGGCATATTTGTCCCACCATTTCCCGGGAAACCATCCCCTGCCAGGCCGCGGAGTTTTCCGTCCGACCAGTCGGTCAGTATACAAAAAGAGTATATTGACAAACAAACGCCCTGTCAATATACTCCTTATTTTTTTAACTCTTTTTTTATATTTATTATTCTACTTTATCTTTGTATTTTACCCGGAAAATCCGGCGGAGGGATTCGTCGATCCGCTCTTGCGTCAGGGTCCCGTTGTTTACCGCTTCCAGTACGCCTGTATAAGCAGCCTCAAAGTCTTCCGGCATTAAAATCATGTCCGCCCCCGCCTGCAGTGCCTTCACTGCCGCTTCGTCCGATGTGTAATATTCCGTGATCGCCCCCATATTCATGGCGTCAGTAATCACGATCCCCTGATAGCCAAGCTGCCCCCGCAGAATATCCGTAATCATTATCCCGGAAATGGAAGCCGGCGTATTATCCCCGGTGACCTTCTCCATAGATATATGCCCTGCCATCACAAAGTCCGCCCCTGCGCCAATCCCTGCCTGGTAAACGGTAAAATCATTAGCCTGCAGCTCTTCCAGGGTCTTTTCCGAGTTGGCCATCCCGGCGCTGATATCATCTAGCGTATCCCCCAGCCCCGGGAAATACTTCAGGCAGGCACTGACTTTGGCGCTTTGCAGCCCTTCCACTGCGGCGGATACCATAGATGCCGCCTGTACCGCGTCAGGGCCAAAGGAACGGTTCCCAATCACAGTATTCCCTTCCGCTACAATATCTGCTACCGGGGCGAAATCCATGTTAAAGCCAAGGCCAGACAGATATCCGCCAATCAGCGCCCCTGCTTCCCGTGCCCTTCCCGGGTCCCCGGCAGCGCCGATATCCGCCATGCTTCCCACATTTTCCCCAAGCCCCTTTTCCGCAACCGGGCTTATGGTGCCGCCTTCCTCCTCAATGCCCAGGAAAATTGGGTACTTGCTCCAATTTCTGGTATTGGACAGCATTTCCGTAAGCTGTTCCGCGCTTTGTATATTTTTAGCAGAATAAACTAGGCCGCCCACAGGCCGCTCCCCTAATTTTGCTTTCGTGGTATCCCCTGCCCTGACAACCGTCTCTGTGCCTGTAAGCGCCTCCGGGGTAATCATGAACAGCCCTGCCACCTTATCTTCAATGGGCATCTCTGAAATACAGGAATTTACAATTTCATCTATATAATTGGGCTCCTCCTGAGGCGGTGCCTGTTCCACTGACTGGTCCGGCGCTTCCACCACTGGCGGCTCCTCCCCTTCCCCTTGCAGCTCATCCATCTGCTTTTGCAGTTCATCTGCATATTTTTTTTCACCAAAGGCTGACAAAAGCTTCCTGACGCCGATTACGCCCCCCACAACCAAGCCTGCAAGAACCAGGGCTAGAACAACAAAGGAAAGGATCCGGTTCCTTATCCTGCGTTTGCGCCTGTATTCTCTTCTGTCCATCTCCTCAACAATTGACTCATCGTTTGCCATAGTTCTCTTCCCTCCGTACAATATACTCTATCATAACTTATTTGCTGTCTGATTTCCACCTTAAATTGCACAGAATCAAAAATAAGAGACTATCTGTTTCCCCTTACCACTATCTCCACGTACCAAAAACAAACAGGGACAATTTCGCTGGCTAAATGTCGAAGCGGATACCAATCTCCCTGATCAGTACCCGCTTCTATACTTCGCTATCCAATGGCCTATACCTCCTTGTCCCCTTATGGATAATGTACCATATTCAGTTGTTCTTTCTCTTTCGTACCTTTCTCCCTTTTCATTTGTACGGTTGTACTGTAACATCTATTCCTTCTTCCTTTGTCAATCGTTACTTTTTCTTGTGTGCTTGATACGAATTCGAAATTCACTTTCTTTAGTACCTCACTCTTTCGTACTTTAAAAGTTTTTGATTTTCACATTTTTGTTATCTTGCCTGTGGCAGATAACCTATTTTACGTTTTCGGTGGTCCGTACCTTCCTTTCTTTAAGATTTTATCTATGTGAATTTGTTTTTGTAAGTTTATTATAACCAGATCCCTTTAATTTGTCAACACATTTTTTCAATTTTTTATTCTTTTTTTCATTTTTCTTCTTTTATAGCATTTTTATCTGTTTTTATGTCTAATTTTGTAAATTTGTCCCACTATTTTCCATTTTCCTTCCCCCTTCCCCGCCGTGGGCCAAATACGCCGGTTTAGCGGCCCCTCCTCCCCGGGGCTGCGCAATCGGGCAGGGGAAATTTTATCCCTACTCGCCGCGCGGGGCATACGTTGTGTAAGCAACAATTCCATCTGTGCGCCCTGGACATAAAAACAGCCGGAAAGCAGCCAAGCTTTCCGGCTTCCAAAATTCTGGCACTGTGGAACCGCTGGTTATGATACTAGGCCAACGGATATTTGTCTGTGAGTTTCTGTACAATGGCCCTTGCTTCCGGGATCTTTTCTTCCCCTCCTTTGACGATGATGGCGATTGCCTCCGCAATCTCCCCCATATCCTCTGTATTCATGCCCCTGGAAGTGACTGCCGGTGTCCCAAGGCGGATACCGCTGGTCACAAAAGGAGATTTGGGGTCATTGGGAATGGTATTTTTATTGGCTGTAATATGGGCCTCATCCAGCATTTTTTCCACTGCCTTCCCTGTCAGCCCATAATTGGTAAGGTCCACCAGCATCAGGTGGTTGTCCGTCCCCCCGGATACAATCTTGATCCCTCTTTCCATCAGCCCGCTGCACAATGCCTGGGCATTATCCACAATGGCCTTCTGGTAACGCCTGAAATCCTCTGAGAGGGCTTCCTTGAAGCAGACTGCCTTTGCTGCGATCACGTGCATTAAAGGCCCTCCCTGGATCCCCGGGAATATGGCTTTGTTAAAGTTATATTTTTCCGCTGCCTCCCTGCCGGAGAGGATCAGGCCGCCCCTGGGGCCCCTTAATGTCTTGTGGGTTGTGGTAGTGGTCACATCCGCATAAGGAATTGGGCTCGGGTGCAGCCCTGCTGCTACCAGCCCCGCAATATGCGCCATGTCTACCATCAAAACAGCGCCCACCAGGTCGGCAACCTCCCTGAATTTCTCAAAATCAATGGTACGGGCATAGGCGGAAGCCCCCGCAATAATCATTTTGGGCCGGCACGCCAGCGCAGTCTCCTTAAGCTTGCCATAGTCCAAAAATCCCTCCCCATCCACTCCGTAAGGGACAATCTTAAAATATTTGCCGGAAATATTCACCGGGCTTCCATGGGTTAAATGGCCGCCATGGTCCAGGTTCATTCCCATCACCGTATCGCCAGGATTGCAGATGGCAAACTGTACCGCCAGGTTTGCCTGGGCGCCTGAATGGGGCTGGACATTGGCATACTCGCAGCCAAATAGCTCCTTTGCCCTTTCAATGGCAAGATTCTCCACCACGTCTACACACTGGCAGCCG
>OFFX01001909.1_pt1 | contig 13946 bp, 12 predicted proteins | sample 1521511 | NCBI WGS metagenome assembly OFFX01 (sample SAMEA3504125, study PRJEB24116) | mouse gut metagenome | biome: mouse gut; feature: mouse-associated habitat; material: faeces | place: Denmark | collected 2011
CCCCGGTCCGGAGGAGGCGCGGGAGGCGCGGACGCAGGAGCTGGTGTTCGCTATCCAGACCTACTACAGCCTCCTGGTCAGGTTCTCCGCCGCCGCGATGCTGGGGGAGGATCTGGGGCGGCTGGACTGGCCCGGCGCACTGCTGGGGGACTTCGCGCGTCGGCGGGGGATCGAGGGCTACTGCGCCGGGGACTGGTACGGCTGGCCCCTCTATGAGCTGGATGCCGGCATGGACCGGGTCCTCGCGGCGGCAGCGGAGCAGGCGGGGCGGTATGCCGGCGGCCCTGCCAGGGCCGTCCTGGCGGGGCGGGACGACCTCAAGCGGCTCTATGAGGCACTGATCCCCGCCCAGCTGCGCCACGCCCTTGGGGAGTACTATACCCCGGACTGGCTGGCGGAGTACACCCTGAGGCGGGGCCTGGCTCTGGACGGCCGGGACATCCGGACCCTGCGGGTCGCGGACCCCGCCTGCGGCTCGGGGACCTTCCTGCTCCAGGCCATCGCCGGGAAGCGGCAGGCGGGGTGCGGCCTGGAGGAGATTTTCCGGACGGTCCGGGGCTATGACCTGAATCCGCTGGCGGTTCTGACAGCGAAAACCAACTGCCTGCTGGCGGTATTGGACCTGCTGGACGGGGCGGAGGGGCCGGTGGAGCTCCCTGTGGAGCGGGCGGACACCCTGGAGCCGCCCAAGGACGTCCGCCGGGCGGACCTGGTGGCGGGCAACCCGCCCTGGGTCAATTGGGAGTACCTGCCCCCCGCCTCCCGCGCCGGGAGCCAGCATCTGTGGAGCCGGTACGGCCTGGTCAGCGCCAAGGGACCGGCCCTGAGCTTTCTGAAGGAGGACATTTCCGTCCTCATGACCTGCGCGGCGGCGGACCGGCTGCTGGCGGAGGGAGGGACCCTGGCCCTGGTGCTGCGGCAGGGGGTGTTCAAGTCCGCCCGGAACGGGGCGGGGTTCCGGCGGTTCCGCCTGCCGGACGGTACGGGGCTGCGGGTCCTCCGGGTGGAGGACCTGTCGGCCCTGCAGGTGTTTCCCGGGGCGGCGGCGGGGGCGGCGCTGTTCTTCGCCCGGAAGGGGGAGGATACCCGCTATCCCGTCCCCTACGCCCTGTGGGAGAAGGCGGGCCGCGGGCCCGTGGACCCCTGGTCATCCCTGCCCCGGGCCATGGAGCGGGCCGCAGTCCGGGAGCAGCAGGCGTCGCCTGCTGTCCCGTCGGACCCGTCCTCCCCCTGGCTCACCGCCCCGGCGGAGGAGCTGGCGGGGCTGGAGCGGATGCTGGGAAGCAATCCCTACCGGGCCCGGACCGGCGTGTTCACCGGGGGGGCCAACGCGGTGTACTGGATGAGGGTCCACGGCGGGGAGGACGGACTGGTGCGGGCGTCCAATATCGTGGCCCGGGCCAAGCGGAAGGCGGCGCAGGTGGAGGCCCTGCTGGAGCCGGACTACCTCTACCCCATGCTGAAGGGGGGCGGCATCCGCCGGTGGCGGACCGCCTGGGACAGCTATATCCTCTGCCCCCATACGGCGGAAACCAAGCTGCGCCCGACGCCCTGGGCGCGGCTGGAGGCGGAGTGCCCCCGGACCGCCGCCTATCTGGCCTCCTTCCGGGAGGTCCTGGACCAGCGGAAGGGGTTCGCCGGGTGGGAGAAGGCCATCCAGCAGCAGGAATTCCACGCGGCGCTGCGGGTGGGGACCTATACCTTCGCCCCCTGGAAGGTGGTGTGGAAATACATCGCCACCCAGTTTGTCTGCGCCGTCATCGGGACGGCGGAGGACCCGTACCTGGGGCGGAAACTGCTGCTGCCCAATGAGAAGGTCATGTACGTGGCCCTGGACAGCGAAGAGGAGGCGTACTACCTCTGCGGCGTGCTGTCCTCCACCCCTGCGGCCCGGTGCGTCCAGGGCTATATGCGCCCCACCAGCATTTCCGCCCATGTGCTGGAAAAGCTGCGCATTCCGCCCTTCGACCCGGAGAATTCCATCCACCGGGAGATCGCCCGCCTGTGCCGGGCGGGCCACCGGGGGGAGGAGGCGGAGCGGTGCGTCCGGGAGATCGACCGGCTGACGGAGAGGCTGTACCGCTGAGGGCGGGCTCCGGCTGTCCTTCCACATCCCGCGGCGGGCGATGAAAGGAGGTTGCGGTCCCGGCGAAAGTGTGATACACTAAGAACCTATAGCAATCCTCAAAGATACTGGCAGCAGTTTGGCAGATACAGGCGGCATATCCCTGCGTCTTCCTCTCTGACGGGCGTCAGCCCGCCTGCGTCGTCATCCTTGTGCTGTACCGCCTGTATCCGCCTCCTTTGCTGTTATTATTTCTGAGAATTGCTATAAATCCCCGCGGCCTTCCGGAATCCGGGGCCGCGTCCAATCCCGCGCGGCGGGAGGAATGAGGAAACCGCTATGAAAATGCTATTCAAACAGCGTCTGTTCTCCTGGTTCGACAGCTATGACATCTACGATGAGGCGGGGCGGACCCTGTTCACTGTGGAGGGCAAGCTCAGCTGGGGGCACTGCCTGCATATTATGGATGCCCAGGGCCGGCATATCGGCACGGTTCAGGAGCGCGTGCTGACTTTTCTGCCGCAGTTTGAGCTGACCGCCTACGGGGAATACCTGGGCTGTCTGAAGAAGGAGTTCAGCTTTTTCACGCCCCGCTTCGTGTTCGATTGCAGCGACTGGGAGGTGGAGGGCAGCTGGACGGAGTGGGACTACTCCATCACCAGCCCCAGCCAGGGCCTGGTCGCCGCCATCGGCAAGGAGCTGTTCAACTGGACGGATACCTATGTCATCGACGTCCCCGACCCGTCCAACGCGCTGTGCGCGCTGATGGCGGTCCTGGCCATCGACGCGGAAAAATGTGGTCGGGATTAGGAGGAAATTTGCAATGAAAATTCAGCCCATTGAAACAAGCCGCCTGTACCTGCGGGGCTTCACCCCGGCGGACGCCCGCTTCGCCCTCGGCATCTGGAACGACCCGGAGATGGGGGAATATCTGATGGACGAGGCCATGGAGACGGTCAGCGACGAATATCTGCGGGAAATCGAGCAGCTGGGAGAGCATGAGGAGTGCTGCTACCTGATCGCCGAATTCAAGGAAACCGGAGAGCGCATTGGCACATGCAGCTTCATCCCTGAGGAGGACGGCGCAGTATACGACATCGCCTACTGTGTCCACAAAAACTTCTGGCGGCAGGGCTACGGCACGGAAATGGTGGACGGCATGATCGGCCATGCCAGGAGCCAGGGCGCAAAAAAGGTCACCATTTTCATCTTCAGCGAGAACCCCGGCTCCAACGCCATAGCCCAAAAATTCGGCTTCCGCGTCGTGGAGACAAAGGTGGTAAAAAAGCGCGGCTCCGACCGGGAGTTCCTGGAATACAAGTACGAACTGGATCTGTAAGCATTTTCGCCATACCCCCGTTAGACGAGCCCCCCAGCACAGCGTGAGCCGTGCGGCCGAATTTAGACCACAAAAATTCTGCGCGGAACAGAGTTCCGCGCCTGCAGGCGCTGTATTTACGCAAAGAATCTCAACAGGAGCAGGCGCCTGTCCCCACGGCCCGCAGGGCGTGCAAAAAGTTTTTCTTTTGGTTCTTTTCTTTGTTCAAAAAGAAAAGAACGATCCTACCTCCCCACGAATACCATCACGCTTCTCGGCCTGATGGTAAACCCGCCGGAGACGGAGCGCGGGGCGGGTATAGTCTCCTCCCAGGTGTCTACCACCAGGGTCCAGTTGGCCGAGGCGGGAAGCTCCGGCAGGTGGACGTACAGCTCCTCCCACCATGCGTTGGAGGCCACGTAGACCGCCTGGGGCCCCACGCCACGCTCTCCGCCGGTGAAGAGCACGCCCACGTACCGGTCGTGCTCCCCAAATCCGCCGCAGTGTCCGTTGACGCCGTAAAAGCCGACGTCCGGCAGGCCCCAGCAGCCGTCGCTGACGTTGGCCCGGAGGACCCGGTGCTCCTTGCGGAAGCGGATCATATACCGGAAAAACTCGAACATGCCCCGGTTCTTCTCCAGCAGCGTCCAGTCCAGCCAGGAGGTGATGTTGTCCTGACAGTAGGCGTTGTTGTTCCCGAACTGGGTGTTGGAAAACTCATCCCCCGCCAAAAACATGGGGATGCCCCTGGAGCACATGAGCAGGGCGAAGGCGTTGCGGCACATCCGCCGCCGCAGGGCGTTGATGCCGTAGTCCCCGGTCTCGCCCTCCGCGCCGCAGTTCCAGCTGTTGTTGTCGCTGGCGCCGTCGGTGTTGTTCCAGCCGTTGCGCTCGTTGTGCTTCTCATTGTAGGAAAACAGGTCCCACAGCGTGAACCCGTCGTGGCAGGTGATAAAGTTGACGGAGGCGTCCTTCCGCCCGTTGGGATCGTACATGTCCCTGGACCCGATGATCCGCAGGGCCGCCGCCTGGGCGAAGCCCTGATCCCCCTTGAGATACCGGCGCATGTCGTCCCGGTACCGGCCGTTCCACTCCGCCCAGCGGTTCCAGGAGGGGAAGGACCCCACCTGATACAGCCCGCCCGCGTCCCAGGCCTCGGCGATGAGCTTCACGTCCCCCAGAATGGGATCGAAGGCCATGGCCTGGAGCAGGGGCGGCTTGTTCATAGGCGACCCGTCCTCGTTCCGCCCCAGGATGGACGCCAGATCGAACCGGAAGCCGTCCACCCGGTAGGTGGTGACCCAGTAGCGCAGGCAGTTCATGATCATCTGGTGGACGATGGGGTGGTTGCAGTTGAGGGTGTTGCCGCAGCCGCTGAAATTATAGTACTTCCCATCAGGGGTCAGCAGATAGTAGATGTTGTTGTCAAAGCCCTTGAAGGAGAAGAAGGGTCCCCGCTCGTTACCCTCGGCGGTGTGGTTGAACACCACGTCCAGATAGACCTCCATCCCCAGCTGGTGGCAGGCCAGGATCAGGTTCTTCAGCTCCGTGCCCTCCCGGTTGAACTCCAGGCTGGCGGTGTAGCTGGTGTTGGGCGCGAAGAAGCTGACAGTGCTGTAGCCCCAGTAGTTGTAGAGCTTCTGCCCTCCCTCTTCCCGGTAATCCTGCATCTCGTCAAACTCGAAAATGGGCATCAGCTCGATGGCGTTGATCCCCAGCTCCTTGAGGTAGGGCAGTTTCTCCATGAGCCCCGCAAAGGTGCCGGGGTGCTTCACGCCGGAGGAGCCGTCCTTGGTGAACCCCCGGACGTGGAGCTCGTAGATGACCAGGTCCTCCATGGGGATGAGGGGGGACTCCAGATCGCCCCAGTCGAAATCGTCCTTCACCACCCGGGCCTTGTAGTGCTGCCCCCGGGGGGAGCTGCTGCCCCACTCGCTCTGACCGGTGACAGCCTTGGCGTAGGGGTCCAGAAGGTACTTGCTCTTGTCAAAGATCCTGCCCTTGTCCGGCTCATAGGGGCCGTCTACCCGGTAGGCGTACTCAAAATCCTCGATGTTCAGCTTGAAGACGATCATGGAGTAGACGTTGCCGATGCGGTAGTTCTGGGGGAAGGGCAGCACGGCGAAGGGTTCCTCCTCCTCCCGGTGAAACAGCAGCAGCTCGATGGAGGTGGCCCCGTGGGAGGAGATCGTAAAGTTCACGCCGCCGGGGATGGCGGTAGCGCCGTTGATCTCATAGAAGCCGGGGCGGACGGCGAAGCCGTCGATGTAGTCCAGGGGGATCAGATGGATGGTGCGGGGCAGGCTGAATTTCTCCACCTGCAGCAGCTCCTTGGGACTCTGGGGGGACACGGACGGGTTGCTCTCTTTCTCCATAAGTCAACACACTCCTCCTGTTATTTTCAATGGATATGGGTAAAGATCAGCGCCATGCCCAGCAGCATACCCAGCATGGTGGACAGCCCGGACAGGCGGCTCTGCCACAGATGCTCCGATTCCGGCAGCAGCTCTCCGAAGATCACGTACAGCATGGCTCCGGCAGCAAAGCTGAGGGAGACGGCCAGCACCAGTGGATTCATGGTCCCCGCGCCGTACCCGGCGAGGGCCCCCAGGATGGTGGGCAGTCCGCTGAGGGCGGCGATGCCGACGGCCCCGGCGGGCTTTCCGCCTCCCGCCAGCAGGGGCGCGGCGATGCTCATGCCCTCGGGGATGTTGTGCAGTCCGATGATCAGGGCGGCCAGGACGCCCCCGCCGCCGTGGGCCGCTCCGGCGAAGGTGGCGCCGATGGCCATGCCCACGGGAACGTTGTGGAGGGCTACCGCCGCCGCCATCACCAGCCCCGCCGTGTGGAGGGTGTGGTGTCCGCAGGCGCAGAGCTCCCCGTTGTCATGGCCCAGGTGGTGGTGTCCGTGCTCATGCCCGTGTTCATGTTCGTGCTCATGATGTCCATGTTCATGATGCCCATGCTCCCGCCCGCCGTGGGAATGAGTGTGGTGGGCCTGCTTGTCGATCCAGCAGTTGAGGAGGTAGGTACACAGGTATCCGATCAATATCCAGCAAAGCACCGGCAGGATGCTGGATTCCTCCGCCGCGTCGGCCACCAGGTCGAAGCAGACCACGCTGAGCATCACCCCCGCCGTGAAGCGGAGCAGGAGGCTGACGGTTTTGTCGGAAGGGCTGTGGACCGCGGCGGCCAGCCCGCCGCCCAGCGCGAGGCCGCCCACGCCGGTAAGGGCGGTGATGAGGAAGATAGACAAATAGGTGTTCATGAACAGTGCTCCATTTCGAACGCCCCCAGGGGCTTAAAAATTCCATACGAGTAAAAGTATAGCAGATAATCGGAAAAAAGGCAATCATATTGTGGAAAAAATGGGTCCATTGTTAACATAAAAAACGGGGGGCTTGGAATTTGATCCCAAGCCCCCCGCGCTCACTCCGTCGGCTCAAACTCGCATCCCGGATCGTTGGTGATCCGGACCTCCCGCGCCCGGCCCAGGCTGTCCAGCTCCAGGAGGCACAGGAAGGCAAAACCTTCCTCGTTCCCCAGCAGGAGGCACTTCCGCCCCCGCGACCCTTCGCCGGTAAGAACGCCGGGAACGCACCGCCTCAGCCCCGCCGCCGCCATGTCCTTCTGAACCATGGACAGCAGGGCCAGCGCGTTTTCCGTCCCCTCCTGCCGGTTTTCCAGGAAGGTACAGACGCAGTCGCTGCGCAGCAGGGGCGCCAGCCGTTCCGCGCCGCCCTCCCGGAAGAACCGGCCCAGGGCCGCGAAGTCGTGGGCCTCGTCGAACACGATGCCTCCCGCGTACTCGCCCACCGCGCAGTTCCCGGAGAGGACGCACAGCGCGGAGACCACCGTGCCGGGCTTCACCAGGTCCCGCTGGCCCTCGTCCACCAGCTCCATGGGATGGCACAGTTCCACGTCCCCCATCCGGGTCTCCACCGTGACGCTGATAAACCTGGTCAGGGGCTCCATCCCCAGATAGGTCTCCCCTACCCGGGCGTCCTTGACCACGCCCTGAAGGAGCACCGTCTCTCCCTGGGCCTCCACCACGCCGGTACTCTCCCCCTCATCGTATGAGATACGCAGAGGAAATCCTGCCATATTCAGCCGCAGCTCCTCCCCCTCCCGGAGGTCCGGGAGCACCCCGGCGCAGACCAGGTCCACTACCGCCGTGTCCCCGGCCCCCTCCCGGCGGACCAGAACCCGGCGGCTGAGGGGCCCCGCGTCCTCCGGCGTCACGTCCTTGACCACCCGGCAGGTCCATTGACAGTTGGAGGCGGCGTGGGTGTCCATGCCCAGCAGCTCCTCCTCACCGGTCTCCGGGTCCAGACGGGTGCGGATCACCGCCGCCGCGTCTCCGATGCGATAGTAGTAGTGATCCCCGCCGTACCCGGGGATCCGGCTCCCCTCCGCCATAGCGAGCTCCGCCAGCCGGAAGGCGTCCTCCGGGCGAGCAGCAAGCTCCGCCAGGGCGAAGCTGTCCAAACGCGCCGCCATGGGTTACACCTCGTAGTCCACGGCCACGCGGTCGGTCCGGATGGCCTTGCACAGCGCGGACACCTTCTGGTGGCGGGGATCGTTCTTATAAGTCTCCAGGTCCTCCAGGGAGTCGAAGGCGGAGACCAAGACCGCGTCGTAGTTGCCGGGGGCGCAGTTCACGCCCACCTCCTGCTCCCTGATCTGGGGGATCACGCCGTACAATCCCCGCAGGCCCTCCAGGAAGGCGCGCACCTCCGCGTCCCTTCCGGGCTGAAATTTCCACATGACGATATGCTTTATCATAAAAGCGCTCCTCCTTGTATTATATCGCTCAGATATAAGGGATAGTATTATCCTTTTTTCACCCGGGCACGCCGTTTCTCCTCCATCTTTATCTTATACAGCTCCTCGGTGGCGAAGCTCAGCTTGGTCACCACGTTCTGCTTTTTGGGATAGCAATACAGGCTGTCGTTGTCGGTGGAGATGTCCACGCAGTCCTCCGGCCGGACGTAGCAGTAGTCGTATTCCACATGGAGCCCGTACATCCCCAAGGGCGGGCGGTGGATACGGTAGGGCCGCCCGTTGTGCTCCCCCTCCACCACGAAGCCCCGCTCCATGTCGTGGGTGAGCCGGGCTGTTCCCAGCTTCTGGAACCGCCAGGCGTTGGGCAGGGAGAAGACCTCCACCTCGTCCTCGAAGCGGTAAGTCCCCGCCTCCAGCTGGGCTCGGACCTGACTCCGCTCCCACTGGAACCAGTCCGGGGGATAGGGGAACTCCGTCTCCCCCTCCCGGGCGTGAAGGACCCCCAGCTCGTCCAGCTCCCACTCCTTGCCGCAGGCGGCGCAGCGCAGGACAGCCCCATGGCTCTCCATTTTCGATTCCGCCAAACAGTGGGGGCACTGATAGAGCACCTTGTGGAGCCCCTCCGCCCGGAAGGGCTCGGTGATACGGATGCCCTTTTCCCGCTGCCAGCGGTATTCGTCGTAGTCCATGGCCTGCCGGATGACGTCCCCGATCTCGGCGGCGGACTTCTCCGCCACGTCTCCGGCGGTCAGGACCTGGGTCATGGTGGTGTAGAGGGGGACCTTCCGGGGCTTGCGGTAGTTCCAGAAGGGGGTGTGGAGGTAGTTGCCGTGGTGGAGCAGCACCACCACGGGGACCCCCTGCTTCTTCACCAGCTTCCCCAGGGAGTCGGGCAGGATGGCGGTGGTGCCGATGGGGGAGTACCGGGCCTCCGGGTACATGCACAGGATGTCCCCGTACTCCTGGAGGACCTTCTTCACCGAGCGCATCAGGGCCATGTCGGTGGTGAATTTCCGCTTGCACAGGCAGCCCAGCCACTCCATGATAAAGGGGCGGCGGTAGTAGCCGTCGATGGTGGCGATGTTGTTGACGGAATGGGGCCAGGTGGCGATGGAGCAGAGGTGGAAGTCCACGAAGTACATGTGGTTGGACAGCAGGATGTACGGGGGCTTCAGCCCCTCCATGTTGATCTTTTCGATCTTGTACTCCTGCCCCATCATGCTCAGGCCGCACAGGGCCCGGAGGATGGCGGTAAAGACCTTCCTCTGCCGCAGGGGCGGCTTGGCGGTGTCGTAGCGTTTGAGGCCGCCGTAGTTGACGTCGATGCTCTCCATATGTTTCCCTCCCTCCCGCCGGACAACACGTTTCCGGCGGGTATCGTTACCAGTTTATCACAAAACCGGCGGGAAAGCAAATGGGGATTATGGGAAAATGGGCGGGACCGGGCGCAATACCGAATAGATAATAGGAAGCCGCCCTTACGGACGGCTTCCTATTATTTGCTTCTATTGTTTTATATTTATCCAAAATCTCTTTACTAATTTCATTTATGCTACATGATAAAATAATACATTTCGACCATAATCTGCCGGACAGTTATACAGCGTATGCAAATACAGTCCCCATGCTCCCCACTTAGAGAGTACTCCGCAACCGCAAAATTATTGCGATGCAACGGCTACAGGAAAAGAGCGGGAGTCAAAAGTGCAAGGTTTTTTACAGAAGATGCCCCAAAACCCTTGCACTTGATAAACAGTACCACTGCATGTGGAGAAGAAATCAGCAATATTTTCCCGCACTGGCCAGGGATATTTCGGCTGTAGATGGATATTTTCTCTTTTTGTTGCCAATTTTGAAGATACTACCCATTCTGTCGGGTTACGAAGTACTCCCTATTTAGATTCGAGTCCACATAGCCAAAACTGTCAACAGCGTCGTATCAATCAGTAATTTGGAGCGTATCAATAATGGCAGTTAGATAAGACTTAAAGCCTCCCATCTCTGAAAAAGGATATTCTCCCCAGACAATTAACGTGCCGCAGTGGGTTTCCAGCAGCCACACGTCAACCATCTGTTCTGTGAAACTGTCTTCTCCTGAAAAATGGTTTTTCGCATCCATCTCCTCGAAAGTGAAACCCTCGCAGGAAAAAAGAATGTCCTCCCTAGCATCTTCTGGTGTTTGGCCCGGATGCATAACAATATTAAGAAATACTTGTTCGTTCTCTGTGTTGACCCAGTAATCGCCCTCATCTAATTGACGGCTCATGTCCCACCCCTCATCAGGGATATAGATGGAGTAATCACTTCCTTTGTACAGCGTGACAGGAATGCTTGTACTCTCTCCATTGATCTCTGCAGTGATTGCGCTGTGCAATGAAGCAGAATCCGCTCCAGCGCAGGATGTGATTGACGTCACCAGAACGGACAAAAAAAGCAGGGACACAAAATGCCTATTCATAAGATTCCCTCCAATATTACCAACTTAAACATTTGCCTATTGACCAAGACATAAAGATTGAGAAAACGGGCAGCAGACTTTTACTGCCCGCTTTCTCGTAAAAATTAACCAGTCACCCACTGATTAGAATAAGAATCCCAGTATGGCACGTAATAATCGGTCTTATGCTTCACACCACTCTTATCAGTATATGTCCACCCAGTAATATCTACAGAACTACGGCAATTAGCATGTGCACAGAGGGTTTGTGTTGTAAGATCATTTTGGTCAACAATTCCAACGTGACCGCCATTAACCCATTCCCCACCTATATATTTTAAATCATTTACTAAGCTTCCGGCAAATGCCTTATTGACATTGGTAGTATGGAAGAACAAGTCATTGTTAACAATCCACTGTCTGAGTCCGCCGCCTCTATTCCCTGTCGTTATCCACGCCGTAGAATTAATATACCAAGTATCATCGGTTTCCAGCCCGCCTTCATGGAAGCACTGGGAAACAAAATTAGCACAGTCAGAGCCTTTATCACCATCATAGAACTCGTATTTGGGTGCATTATGGCAAGATGCGTGTTTGGTACTGATACCCAGATTACAAGACCATTCTTGAGCATATTCTCTGGCTGCAACGCGATCGTACTTTTTAATAGCCTCATTATGAGGAGCCGCTCGCATAACCATATTATTAGCGCACTCTGCTACATCTGCAATCAAACTCTCACCAGATTGGACCTGTTCTGAAACAGATCTCGGTCCAATTGTTGCTAATGGTGCCGATTCACCATCTTCAAACGGGGATTGCACCGTAACCTCACCAAGAGGGATTGCTTCATTGTCCAGCGCAATGAGCGAATATGGTGCACGTGTAACATAGTATGTTCCGTTAGTCCTTTGGGCAACTCCAATATAGTTGTCATTCAAATCGGCAATTCGCCCAGCAATGTAACTTTCGGCGACAGCGATTTGTTCCGGGTCGGAAAGCTCTTCCTTCGCTTGTAACATACCTTGAATTGCGGGAATATCAAGGGCATCCGATGCCAACAACGTCCGATTAAATGATGCATTGATTTGATAGGTTGTACTCCCATCCTCATTAATAGTTTTATTGGCAATGGTTGCTGCGGCGTCAGAAATTGAATAGTCGCTAGTATAACGCGCCAACACTTCATTAAGCACAGATTCAACAATTTCATCATCCTCGGTCGTTGCAAACGCTGGGACGCCCAAGGACAGGCACATCACCAGTGCCAAAACCAAACTTGTCAGTTTTTTAGTCATTATCGTATGCTGAACAAGTACACGCTTTTTCATAATACTTTTCCTTTCATTTTTCTTGGTTGATTAACTACACTAAAATCGAGACACTAAAATTTCCTCTCCCATTTTCACCTCCTCAACTAATCCAACATCACCTTATACTCCCTGGGGGATATCCCCCAGGGAGCTGCATATATGCAGCTCCCAATTCAAGCTCCGACAAAAACTCTTACGGACAGGTCCCGCTGACCTCCTTGGCCGGTTTCGCTGCGCCGTTGATGGAATAGCTCAACACCAGCCGGTAACTCTTTCCGCTCTCCACTTTGCAGCTCTCGGAAATAAAGACTCGTCCGGTCCCGGAATCAGTCCAGGAGTCCACATAGGTATTACTCTGATAGAGCGTTAGCGTTGCCGCCACTTTGTCTGTCGCGCTATCAGCCTTGAAAGATACCGAACAGGTAGCCGTAGTCCCGTTGAAGTCCAAAACGGGTTCCACTTTCACCGCTCTGGGTTCCAATGCCTGCGCAGACAACGTTAACAGCAGCAGCAGCGGAACAGCCAAGGCAAGAACTCTCTTCATGATATCTCACCTCCTCTCCTTGTGGTTTCACTTACTAAATGCAGAAGAGGTGGAGAACCTCACATAATTTTACAAAATTTTTTTACTTTGGCGTTTTGCACAAAGAAACGCTCTTTGCTATGTGCAAAAGCACATCTTTCTCAAAGCATCCTCCAACCGAAAAGTGTAGATTCAAATCCGGATCGATCCACCTCAGTGTGCTCATATTTCCGGGAGTACGCGCCTTGAAAAATGTACCGGGCAGTTGGCCGACAGTAACGTCAAAGACATCCGCGTCCGATGTGTCGAAACTGGTCAGTGCTCCCTGGCGCATATAAACATAGTCCAAATAAAGGATATCTCCACTCTCATTTTCGTATATCACATCCACCAGACTCGGCGCAGTATTCCGCTCCGTTTCCACAAACCCCTCCGGCAGTGCCGTGATCTCATACTGCGGCAGGGCTTCCTCGCTCCCTTCCCCCGCATATATATAATCAATATCATTCCCAGACCGCTCCACCACCCAGCGCACCATCGCCGTCCGCGCCGCCGGGCTGAAAGCCATGGCCCCGGCCAGGGTCATGCCGCAGACGACGAGAAAGACCGCCGCCCGCCGCACTGCCTGCCGCCACAGCGGACGCTCCCGTCCCCGCAGCCAGCCCAAGGGGTTCGCCAGCATGGCCCGCATCCGCCGCCTGTGCCGGAGGGACGGCTCAAAAACCGGGCCGTTGTCTTCCCCCTCCTCCTCCAATTTCATGGAGTCGGTCAGGACCCGCCGCATGATCCGGTCCAATTCCTGATCCGTCATAGCTGAAACCCCTCCTTTTCCAGTATCTCCCGCAGAAGCTGGCGGCCCCGGCTGGCTCTGGTGCTCACCGCCGTCTCCGAAATGCCCAGATGCCCGGCGATCTCCTTGTCCGTATATCCCAAAAGGACCTTCATTTCCAGCACCCTCCGATAGGTATCCGGCAACGACCGGAACAGCTCCACCAGCGCTGCATAGTCCGATACGTCCTCCGCCCCTTCCGGGAAGCGCTCCTCCTCCAGCGTCACCGTCCGGTCCCGCTTCCGCAGGAGCATGAGCGCTTCGTTCTTCACTATAGAAATGAGCCAGAAGGGCAGTTCCTCACATGGAATTTCATAAATTTTTTCAAAATGCCGGATCACCTGCATAAAGGCGTTCTGAACGGCGTCCTCCGCCGCGCTTTGATCCCTTAATATCTTGATCGCGGCACGTTCCATTTTGATATGGTGCCGCTGATAAATTTCCGCGAACATTTTCCGGTCCCCGCCGCTCTCCAGAGCGGCCAGATAAAAAGATAACATCGTTCCAACTCCCGCAAACCCGTCCGGCCGCCCCGCTGTCACTAAGACAAGTGTACCAAATCAGAAAATATAAGTCAACTACCAGCGGATACCCTGTTTTTCTGTACGAAAACCCTTTAAACTCCCTCCGTGGACGTTTGCAGCATAAATACGTCAGAAAGCGGGGGCCGGTGTCC
>OFFX01001911.1_pt1 | contig 13938 bp, 10 predicted proteins | sample 1521511 | NCBI WGS metagenome assembly OFFX01 (sample SAMEA3504125, study PRJEB24116) | mouse gut metagenome | biome: mouse gut; feature: mouse-associated habitat; material: faeces | place: Denmark | collected 2011
GAAGGGCACCTACACAACTGGAGCCCAGTCCTATGACGACAGGGTAGCGCTCACTGCCGCTGGGGTGGTGAAGAAGAACCTGACCGAATTCTTTGAGCGGTGGGGGATGTCCCTCAGCCCGGAGGCCAAGAAGACACTGGCGGACTATGCCGCGGAACCCCGTGCGCTCTGGTATCTCAGCGACCAGAGCCGCCGGGAGCGTCTGAGCGGGTCTAACGCCGCCACAGGCACACTCACCGCCCAGGCGGCGCTGAATGGAGACAATGCCATTCTTATTACCATTACCCCCGAACTCAACGGCAAGGTCCAAGGCTATGAAATCATCCGCAACAACAAATCCATTGCCTTTGTTGTCCCTGGAGCGGAAGGCGCCGTCCAATATGAGGATGTGATCGGCTCGGGCAACCATCGGACCTACCAATATCAGGTAGCTGCCTGCGATATCCTGGGCAATCGGATCGCCGCTGCCGAGACAGATGAGGTTCGGGTGGCCTACGACAAGACTGTGGATCCCTCTGCATACACCATGACCCGCAGCGGCAGCACCGCCACCTTCCAGTTCAGCGAGGCTGCCTCCATCTCCGGTCTCAAGCTCACCGGGTCCAACCGTCCCACCAGCGGAGCCTACACCATCACGGTGGAAGCCAGTTTCACGGGCGATGATAAGAAACCGGTCACCAGGACGGTCACGGCTCGAGAGGGCTCCTTCGACGCCGGAAACCAGGCGGTGGACGACCAGGACAGCTACCTGACTTACTTCCAGAAACCCGGAGCCGCCTCTGACGACACCCGGATCTGGACCTACGACGCCAAAACCCTCACCGTAACCGGCATCCCGGCAGATATGGCGGACAGCGATATCCGTTTGATCAGCTATGCCGGAGACGATGTGGCCTTCTGGGAAGCCGGGGCTGTGGGCCGGCTGTCTGCCGACTACCGGTATGGCGACGGCGACGGCGATGTCATCCCCAAGGACACATTGGTCATCGTAGGTACTTATCGGGGTGACCCCAGGTTCAACACCGTAAAGGTGATGGGCCGGTTCACCAGAACCACAGACGCGGGGGAGGAGCTGAACGGCGGCGAGGCTGAGGAGCGGTATCTGGACGGCTATGCCATCCTGTTTGCCGAGATCCCGGCGGATCAGCAGGTAAGTGATATCAGCGATGGGCTGTTCATCTTTGTTCCTGATGTCCAGAGGGAGGCAGAGCTTCAGGAGGTACAGGGCGAGGATCAGGTTAACCGCTGTGACGGCAGCAACCTCCTGCCCAGCCAGATGAAGCTGGTACTCTCCCGCACCGATCTGCCCGACGCAGCGGACTCCCAGAGGGTGACGGCCGAGACTCTGTGGATCTCGTCCCCCGGCGGCGAACATCTGCCGGTTATCGTATTGGAGGTTGATGAGGGATGAAACGACTCTGTGCCATTCTTTCCTCCCTCGCCCTGATTGCCGCTCTGCTGTGCCCTGCGGCGGCGGCATCCGGCAGTTCTGTGCTCTGGGTCCAAGGGAGCGGCGGGTCGGGAAACGTCCAGCTCACCCTGCAAAACCTGGGCGCTCAAGAGGTCAACAGTGTTCAGCTGGAGCTGACTCTGGAGGGGAGCTACCCCAACGCCAGCTTTGCCGGAGACGGCAATGGAAGATACAGCCACTGTAAAGCGGATGCCTCTGGAAACCGGACCACCGTCACCATCTACATTGACTCGGTGAAAACCTTGAACCAGAGCGGGACCGCCATGCTGGGCACCCTGACGCTGGGGAGCAGCTGTACTGCCCCCAGCTCTGCCCGGCTGACCGTGCTGGACCACGGCTTGAACGCCAGCGGTTCGACTGGCAGCGTGCCGGTCCAGGTCAATTCCAACGGTTCCTCCGGCGGGAACAATAACAGCAGCAGCGGCAGTAGCGGGTCCTCCTCCAAATACTCGGTGCGTGTGGGCAGTGTGGAGCATGGCTCCATCACGGTCCGGCCCACCAGCGCAGAAGCTGGAGAGACCGTGACCATCACCACCCGGCCGGACAGCGGTTATCGCCTGTCTGAGCTGACTGTCACAGCCAATAGGCGGACGATTTCCCTCAGCGACAAGGGGAATGGAGTCTATTCCTTTGCGATGCCCGGTTCGTCGGTGGAGATACAGGGAGCCTTTACCGCTGGCGCCTCCACCCCCGTTGAGCTGCCCTTTACGGATGTGGCGGCAGGCGTCTGGTACTACGATGCCGTGGAGTATGTGTATGAGCATGGGCTGATGGCCGGGACCGGCGCCTCCACATTCTCCCCCGAATTGTTCACCAGCCGAGGGATGATCGTCACCATTCTCCATCGGATGGCCGGTTCCCCTGCCGCCGGTTCCTCTGCTTTCCTTGATGTTTCGGCCGGCCAGTATTATGCCGATGCTGTGGCCTGGGCCGCGGCCAATGGGGTGGTCAGCGGATACGGAGACGGCCGGTTCGGCCCCAACGACTCCATCACCCGAGAGCAAATGGTGGTGATCCTCCAAGGCTTTGCCCGGCTGCAGGGCTGGGACGTGAGCAATCGGGCTGACCTGTCCATCTATGAGGATGCGGGAAGCATCAGCGGATACGCTGTGGAAGCGATGCGGTGGGCCAGGTCGGAAGGACTGATCAACGGAACCAGCGCCACCACTCTGACTCCCACCGGAACGACTACCCGGGCCCAGGCGGCGGTCATATTACGGGGCTTCTGTGAAAAATGGTCCTTTGGCGGCTGATAGCATGCCGTGCAGAACAGCAAGCCAGTCCGCTTCGGCGGACTGGCTCAGCGAAAAAACCTCGCCTATGGCGAGGTTTTTTCGTGTCATGGAGGAGGAGCAGGATGGAAAATAGGGCCGCGTCTATTGTACCTCAGAGGAATTTGACGCCGCTTGAGCGGCGCTATGGGGAAGCGTTCGCTGTGCTGAACCGTCTGGACAGAAAGCGGTACGCCGGGGAATACTGGCCTTGTGGTTTCCGGCTGCTTCAAGCAAGGCACAACCGCCGCTGCCGCCGGCAAGAGGATGAAGAAAAGCAGTCATGCCGGAGAGCATGACTGCTGATTGCGCTTACACTGTTGAACCCAAAACAAGCTCATAAAGATGAAATGGCATAGGAACACCTATATCGACATAAGTAATATCCACAGTATCCACATATTTAAAACCGTATGACTGATACATTTTGACCGGTATATCATTCCCTTTCAGACAGTCTAACCGTATTGCCTTCCAACCTCTGCTTCTTGCTGTCTGGATTGCATGTTCGACAAGCTGCTTTGAATATCCACGCCCGCCATAATCCGGCAGAACACGAAGTGCATGCATAATGACGACTTCATTTTTTGCGGCGCTGATTTGCCAATGAACTGTATTATAAGCACTGTCGCAATCGTGGTTTAGAATATATGCTGCAACGATTTTATTATCTTCGATGCCAATAAATTGACATCCGCCCTTGATCGCTTCCTCTACCATTGCTTGCGAGGGAAAACCACCTTTGTCCCCGTTCGGCAGGAAACTTTTTTCACCAAGGACATTACACATTACCTTGTAAAAAGACATGAGCTCTGTCAAATTTTCATTTGCAGCCTGTATAATGTTCATTTCTTCCACCACCTTAGCATACAGATTTTGCTGAACCTAGTTTACCACAGAAAAATTACAATTTCCACCATCAATTGGAAGGATAAGCCGGATGAAACGTGAAACTACGATCTTCTGCAGAGAAGCGGAAAAGACCTGCGGAATAGCGGGACTGCCCTGCTTCTCTGTGTTTTTTTGACAGCGCGTAACATACTGCGACACAATGGCGCTGGATGTTCTGCGCCTGATTCCGTGCAGCTATGCTGTTCCATAGGGGAAACCGATCTATTTCAAAATACTGTACACACATTCCAACAGCGTGAGCGCCAGGATCATATTGATGGGCCGGTAGTGCTGCAGATAAATCTTCTGGATCACCATTCCCGCCCCAATCCAGAATGTGGTAGCAATGGCGCCTATGGTGGCGAAGATCGCCTCAAAGAAGATCAATACCCACAGATCTGTGCTGTAATTGGTCACGTATCCAGTTAAAGCGGTAATGCCGAATAAGTAGATTTTCACGTTGACAAATTGCAGCATGAAGCCCTTCCAGAAGGATGCTGACTTCTCTTTGCTGTCCCCATCTGGTTGGCTGAAAGCAATGTGAATTGCCAGCCAAAGGATATACGCAGCGCCAATATATTTCATTCCCCCCAGCACCCCAGGCAAAAAGGTGCTGACACCGAAAACAAATACCGCACAGATCAGTTGGACGACATAATATCCGGCAAAGATACCAAAAAACAAAGGCTTCCCTTTCTTCCATCCATAATTGGTTACGGTGCTCAATGCAAGAATATTTCCCGGCCCGGGAGTAAACGCATTGATGAGCGAATAAACAAAAAAATTACCTATCACATAGCCAGGCATGGTAACACCTCTTTCCGCTTGTCATTATACAGCGAACGGCTATGAGATAGGTAATACTGATTCTTTATGCAAAAGCATAGGCTGAACCTATGGTTGATTTTGCTGGTATTGCATCAGGGCTTCAATGTAGATTCGGCCTAACTTGGACAATTCCCGATCCTGATTCAGAAGATAACCAATTCGCATCGTCTCATGTTCCGCAAGAGGAATGGAGACAATAGAATCACCATGTAAATATGGTGCTGCCTCTACATATTATTTTGTTCCAACAAATAAATCTGAACCGCCAATGACAGCTCCACATATTGGGCGGGGTTTCGATAGTTCAGCCCTGTCAGCAGCTTCACTTTGTCAAATCGGTTTCGCAGTGTATTTTCGTGTTGGCCGCTGTATTGGGCAAGCAGGTGCAGATTGCCGTCAAATCGAACCAAATCAATAAGGGATTGTGTCAGACTGCCGCGATTTTCGGCATCAAATTCAATCAGCGGCTCTAAAATATTGTTGGAGTATAGATGAATAGACTCGTGATCCAACATAGGCAGAAGAATACGGTAGACGCCAATTTCGTGATAGTGTAAAAAAGGCTTTTTCTCGATGATACCGCTGTTTTGCTCCAAATGGTGAATTGCAGCAGCATGGATCGCCTGTTGGAGGGCATAGTTGATACGTTCCAGCGTGTAATGGATCTCACTGATTCCAACTGCCGCATGGATCAAAAAGGGTTTCAGCTCTTGGATTGCGGAGTAACATTCGTCCAATACAAGCACATCTTGGGATAGTAATAAGATCACTCCCTTGCCAAAACGGAAGATACGATGTGACATATCCTGGGGGAGAAGATCCTTGCTTTGGGAGGTTAATTTTTGCAGCAAGGAATCGGATATTAAGTCTTCGGATTGAATGGATACAACAGCATACTGATCCCGAATGGTGGGAAACAACTGCCGGATCATTGACTTCTTTTCAGGAATATCTAACCTTTCATAGAGCAAGCGGTTCAGTTGTTCCTCTGCCGCATCATAGCTGGCGGTGGCCTGAATACAATGGTCGATTTGAATAATGAAATCTTCAAAATAGGCACACATATTATCCATCAGGAAAATCGGGAAATCCTTCGCGTTCGCATAACGAATGACTGAATTGTGAATGGGCAAGTTAAATACATTTTTTATAATTAAGCCGCTGCTGCCCCGCGAAATTAAATATTTTATGGAATCGCCAATCAAAAACGGATTGTTCTTTGCAAAAAACAAAGATGTCAGGACCAATTGATCGGGTAAAAAATTTGAGTGCAGATATTTTCCTTTTAAGGTTGATTCAAGCTCATAGTCCAGGATTCCACAGCCGCTCACCTTGTTTTGCGTTCCGTTTGCACCGGCAATCAATCGTAAGTTTTTAAAATCGTCAAAACAGAGAAGATCATTAATTGTAAAGTACATATGTCGCGCTCCTGTGAAAATTTATGTTTCCTTTATCGATCGGTGCTGCGGGAAATAAAAGCATTTTTTGTAATATAGCACAAATACAGAACGGATTCAAGTGTCAGCAAAATGAAATGCTCTGTTATATATATATCACGACTTTTATTTATGTATTTTTTTCTATTTTAAACTCCGCAAAAATGTTAAAGTTCACATAAAAATATACTTGAATAGTTCAGTGATCTGTTGTATAAACACAATATAGGCAGCCTATACAATAATTTTCAAAGCAGCAAAACAAAAAGGTGAAAAACGACGAAACAAAAGGAACTCAAGGAGACCATATCTACGGAAGATAATGGAAGCGTAAACAGTTCCACTGTTGCCTGGAATTTGGCGGACATTGGAGTGGGATGTATTGCTTGGTGCAATCTGCTGGGACTGCTGTTTCTTGTTAAGCCGGTGTCGCGCCTGCTGGCGGATTTTGAAGCACAGCGTAAGGAGGGTCTGGACCCAGTCTTTATCCCAGAGGATTGTGAGATAAAAGGAGCTGAGCTGTGGTACCAGATTGTGGACCAGCATTATAGTGATTTGAAGCAGCAAAAATTGAGGAGGTAATTGAGTATGGAAATCAAAATTTTAGGCAGGAGAGAACTGGAACAAGTCCTGGAATTACCTGATGTGATAGAAGGCGTTCAGGCAGCATACAAACTGAAGGCGGCCGGGAAGACAGCGGTGTGGCCGTTGGTAGCCTACGACTTTCAGGACAAGCAGGGGATCATGGATATCCGGTCTGGAGCGGTATTCGGGGACGAGCAGCTCCATGGCCTGAAAATGCTGAATAACTTTCCCCGCAACCGGGAGCAAGGGCTTCCTCCGTTCACTGGAATGCTGATGGTCTTCGACTCCAACACCGGTCTCCCAATGGGGGTGATGGACGCCGCCTATGTAACCTGTATGCGAACCGGTGCAGCTGGCGCCATTGGCGCGGCGACTCTGGCCAGACCGGACTCTCAGGTGTTGACCATTCTTGGCGCAGGCAAACAGGCTGTATTTCAGATTGCGGCCGCATTGACGCTGCTTCCTGGCTTGAAGAAGGTCTATGTGGCGGACCAGCTGGACAAGGATCATGAGCGGGCCTTTGCCTGCGGGTGCAGTAAGAAGCTGGCGGAGGGCTTCGGGCTGACCGCGGATGGAGTGGACTTCCTGCCCGCAGGCGAGTTATCCCAGACGGTGAATGAGAGCGACATTATCATTACGATTACTCCGTCCCGCGCCCCAGTCATCAGGAAAGAGTGGGTAAAGCCTGGTACCCACTTCAGCTGCATCGGTGCAGACATGGAGGGCAAGGAAGAAATTGACCCGGAGCTGTTCCGAAACGCCCGTGTTTTTGCGGATGACCTGGACCAGTGTGTGCGGGTAGGCGAGATGGAACTGCCCATCAAGCAGGGGGTTCTGTCCAAGGAACAAGTTGCCGGAGAAATTGGACAGGTCTTGGCCAACCAAATTCCCGGGCGGACCAAGCAAGAGGAAATTACCATCTTTGATGCTACTGGCTTGGCGCTGCTGGACTTGGTGACCGGAAAACGGGCTATCGAAGAAGCGAACGAAAAGGGCATTGGTCTGACAGCGGATCTTTAAATTCGATCAAAAATTTTCGGGAAGGATATAAAACGATGAACATTGAACGCTTTGAATTGGAATTCTGGCTGAACCCTCTGGATGACAAAGCCAAGTATAATTTTGGCTCCAGCTGCTGCAAACCCGTCACCGTGTCCGAGATGCTGGATTTGACAGGGACGGACCAGGAAGCTTTTTTCCGGGAAATTGCATCCATGAGTCTTCACTATGGCTATTTTGAGGGGATGCCCCGCCTGAAACAAGCAATTGCGGGGCTGTATACGCAAGCTGTAACACCGGAAATGGTCCTCTGCGTCCACGGTGGTACCGGGGCCAATTCCATTGTGTGTCAGGCTCTGTGTGAACCTGGGAACAACGTGGTGTGCATCCTGCCCAGCTATCAGCAGCACTACTCCATTCCTGAGGCGCTGGGCTGTGAGGTTCGTATCTTCAACTGCGGTGCAGGGGAGGAGTACTCCGTTGATCTGAATAAGGTGCGGGCGATGGTGGATCAGAACACCAAAATGATCTGTCTGACGAACCCCGGCAATCCCACCGGATATACCTTCACTAAGGCGGAGTTGGAGGAGCTGACCGATATGGCCCGGGAGGCCGGCGCCTATATTGTCAGCGATGAAATCTATCGTGGCTTAAGTACAGAGTATATGTACTCGATCTGTGATTTGTATGAGAAGGGAATCGTTACCAGCAGTACCAGCAAGGTGTTTTCCAGCGCCGGAACTCGAGTGGGCTGGATCGTTACCCGGGACTTGAGCATAAAGGACGCCCTGATGAATCTGCGCTCCTACAACAGTATTTGTGAAGGCCCTATCAATGAACTGATCGCGGCTATTATTCTGGAGAAGAAGGAAATCTTCTATGAGCGCAACCGCAAAATTGTAGAGGAAGCACGGGAAATTCTCCACCAGTGGCTGAAAGGACAGCCCCACCTGCGGCTCGCCTGCAATAGTATGGGCCCCACTTCGTACATTTACTATGATTTTGATATTCCCGCCCAACAGTTTGCGGAGGACCTTTTGGCCAGGAAAGATGTCTTGGTATGCCAGGGCGGATGCTTCCAGCAGGACAAGAGTTTCCGAATTGGGTACGGTTTTGGCGATGTGGAATATTTTAAATCCGGCTTGGCGCGGCTGGGCGAGTATTTAGCCGAGCTGGAACAGTAAGTGCAGCGCTTTCCGTGTGATATCAAATATTGCAATACCGGATAGGCGGATCCAATGCACCGTCTATTCACTGGTTTATATTGCTGCAATGTGCGCGTTTTGCTGCTGGCTTCCTGATACAGCCTGTTCTTCACTCACTTCCCGTCAGGCGGGGAGTCCGTTACATGCAGGGTGAGGGACTCCTCCGCCTTGGCGGGGAACATCTGAATTGTCGAACAGTGAAGGAATCCAAGCGTGAGAAAGAATGCCTGGGGAAGTGGAAAAGCAAAAGATTTTCATTCTGCATTTGGCGGATAGAAAGATATGGTGATATAAAAATGGCACACAATTCAGCTCTGTTAGAAGGAATCGCTTCTGAGATCAAAGAGATTCTATACGGATATGTGAAGGTAAAAAGTACATCCAATTCTCCGGTTGAGAAGGAGGCTGAGCAGTACTTTTTGAACTACTTTCGTTCGCTCCCATACTGGCAGGCCCACCCGGAGTATCTGGGAACCTGTCCTGCAGTCCATGATCCATTCAACCGGGCGGCCGCTTTTGCTATGGTGCGGGGGAGCGGGGACGATACGATTGTTATGATCCACCACAATGACGTGGTTTCTGTAGAGGATTTCAAACGTCTTGCGCCTCTCGCTTACTCCCCGGATGAGTTGGAGCAGGAACTCAGACACATTCGGAATACATTGCCCGAGGAAGTCAGACAGGACCTGGAATCAGGGGAGTATCTCTATGGCCGCGGGGTGTGCGACATGAAGGGCGGCGGCTCCATTCAAATGGCTGTGCTCAACCGCTACAGCCAACTGGTGGCCCAAGCCCCCAATCAGCTGCCCGGTACTTTGATTGTACTGGCTGTACCGGATGAAGAAAACCTGTCTGCTGGGATGCGGGCTGGCATCCGCCTGCTGGTCCGGCTGCGGGAGCAATATGGGTTGCGTTACCGCATTATGATTGACTCCGAGCCACATCTGCGAAAGGACCCGGAAAAAGGTCTGTTCTCGGTTGGGTCGGTTGGAAAACTGCTTCCGTTTGTCTATGTAAGGGGTGTCCTCTCCCATGCGGGCAAACCATTTGAGGGGTTGAACCCCTCGAATCTGCTCAGCGAGATTGTTCGCCGGACCGAGATCAACACTGATTTTTGCGATGAAGTAGAGGGCGAAGTTTCCCCGCCCCCCACGTGGCTGTACCAGAGAGACCGAAAACTGGAATATGACGTCTCGATCCCTCTTTCCGCAGCCGGCTGCCTTAGTGTACTTACCTTTCACCAAACCCCCATCAGTGTGCTGCAGCGGCTCAAAACAGTTTGTGAGGAAAGTTTTCAGTATGTCCTTACTCAAATGAACGCCAGCTATGCCAACTTTTTAAAGATGGCTGGAAAAACGCCTGAAAAACTTCCCTGGCAGGTAAAGACAGTCGAATTTGAACAACTGTACCAAGAGGCGCTGGCGGCATATGGCAACGTTTTTCGATCCGGGTTTCAGGCAGAGCTGGATCGCTTAAAGCAGCAGCTGGTGGACAATCAATTGACCATGCTGGACTGTAATTTCGCCCTGGTCGATTTCATTTACAATTTTGTGGACGATTTATCTCCCCGGGTGATCTACGGCCTCATTCCGCCCTACTATCCCAATGTGGCAAATCTGTTCTTGCCCGACCTGCCTGATTTGATCCGAACCCTTCAAACTCGTTTAAGTGACGATACACAGGAACAGTTTGGGCAGGAATACCTTGCGGAGAATTTCTTTGTTGGGATATCGGACCTGAGTTACAGCAGTATTTCCCATAGTCAGGAGATTACCCAAACATTAAAACGGACCATGCCGCTTTACGGCCATTTGTACGATCTGCCTCTGGAACAGCTGGAATCTATCTCCATGCCCTGTATCAATATTGGCCCTTGGGGAAAGGACCTTCACAAAATGACAGAACGGGTCTTCAAGCAGGATCTGTATGAACGCACGCCATACATCATCCAGAGGGCAATCGAAACAGTATTTGGAATCTGCGGCTGAGAGGGCGGCATGGTACTTGACAAAAAGGAAACATAGGAGATAAATTTTATGAAAGAAAAAAAGAAAGTTTCCCTTCCCCACGTCTATGTTCTGCTCTTCATCATTATGATTGCGGTTCTGCTCATTACCTATCTTGTTCCCAGCGGAGAATATCAGAGAATCATTGATCCAAATTCCGGGCGGGAAATTGTAGATCCTGCCACGTACAACACCATTGACAAGATATACCTTACCCCTATGGATTTTTTCACGGCCCTGCACACCGGTTTTACTCAGACCAGCGATATCATTGGCATGGTAATTGCAATTGGCGGAGCGCTGGCAGTCATTGAGAAGACCGGGGCGATCAGTGCGGGAATCTATGCCATGGTCAAAAAACTGAAGCATCTGGATCAGGTATTGCTTACAATCTTTATGTTCCTCTTTTCCTTCCTGGGCGCCAACGGTTTCGCAGAGGGCGGAAGTGTCTTTATTCCCCTGGCGGTCACTCTGAGCGTGGCCCTTGGATATGACCGGATGGTCGGCGCAGGAGCGGGGATTCTTGGGCTGTGCGTCGGATTTACATCTGGATTTGTTAACACCTATACGGTGGGAGTAGGTCAGGCCATTCTTACGCTGCCGCTTTTTTCCGGTATTGAATTTCGCTTTGTTGTCTGGCTGCTTTTGACCATTTGCGCCGTGGTCTATGTTTTGCATTATGCTGCCAAGATCAAAAAGAATCCTGCCCTGAGCATATACGGGGAATGTTATCTGGAGGAACAAAAGAATTCTGAGGACGAAGGCTCCCAGATTCCACTGACAACCAGCCGCATTCTGATTCTGATTGTATTTATTGGGGTTCTGCTCTCTCAGGTCTATGGAACCCTGAAGCTTGGCTGGTATTTGCCCCAGCTGGCGTCACTGTTTTTGATGCTGACGGTTGCCGCTGGAGTTTTTGCCCGAATGAGTCCTTCCGATGTAGCGGTTGAGTTTGCCAAAGGCGCCAGCAATATCCTCCCTGCCTGTCTCTCCATCTCCATGGCGCGCTCCATCCTGGTTTTGATGAATCAGTCTAAAATTATTGATACGGTCATTCATTCCCTGTCGGAAATGCTGATTGGCAAAAACCCGATCATCATTGTGATTATGGTCTACTGCATTGTGGTCCTGTTCAACTTCTTTGTTACCTCTGGCAGCGGCAAGGCCGTCATCCTGATGCCAATCCTCGGCCCCCTGGGCCAGCTGACCAACATCAATCAGCAGGTCATGGTTGTGATCTATCAAATGGGCGATGGGTTCACCAATTACTTCTGGCCCACCTCTGGTACCCTGATGGCCTCCTTGGCGCTGGGCAACGTGAAGTATGAGGATTGGTTTAAATTCGCCTATAAGTTTTTTGCGTTCCTGCTGATTGTCGGCGGTGTGGTTTGTGTAGCAGCTCAATTGATTGGTTTGGGCCCCTTCTGAGAGCGCTGACAATATGTGATAACAGAGGAGGAAATGAGTATGATCAACTTTAAAACCCTGGCGCAAGAAGTAAAAGATGATATTGTAAGATGGCGTCATGATTTTCATGCCGATCCGGAGCTGTCCTTCCATGAGGTCAATACCTCCCGGAAGATTGCAGAGGCCCTCCGGAAGATTGGTTATACGAATGTCCGCGTTGGAATTCCGCACTGTCCCGAGACTGGGGTAGTGGCGGATTTGAACCCCGGCAAACCTGGAAGGTGTATTGTGCTTCGTGCAGACATGGACGCGCTTCCAATACAAGAGGAGACCAGCCTGCCCTACACCTCGCAGAATCATGGCGTAGCCCACGCCTGCGGCCACGATTCTCATATGGCTATGCTGTTGGGAGCGGCAAAGATTTTGTTCCCCCTTCGCAGCCAGATCAACGGAAATATACGCTTTATTTTCCAGCCGGGTGAGGAGTATTTGCTCAGTGATATGTGCCCGTCACTCAGCGACGCATGTTCAAAGCCGGGTGCACGGATTCTGGTGGAGGAGGACGATGTCATGGACGGAGTAGACGCCGTTTTTGGCATCCATGTTTGGGGAACCCTCCCTTCCGGTGTGATTCACTATGTGCCCGGACCCTTTATGACCACGAATCTGATTGTCAATATGGAGGTAACGGGCGTGGGAGGGCATGGCGCCATGCCGCACACCTGTATCGACCCAGTGGTAGCCGCTTGCCAGATCATTTCCGCCTGGCAGACCATTATAAGCCGAGAGATCGATCCGCAGGAAGCCGCCGTGCTGACGGTAGGCAGCATCAACGTGGACTCCAAAACCTATAATGTAATCCCGGAGCGGGTGTCGGTTATTGCCGGGGCCCGGACCTATGATGAAACGGTACGTGAGTATATCAAACAGCGCATGCAGGAAATTGCGGAGAGGGTTGCCAAAGGAATGCGGGTTAAAATATCCTTCACAGCCTCCAGCGGCGTCCCGCCGGTGCGAAACGACGAGGTGTTTACAATGCAGGCCGTCCAGTCCATAACGGAAGCGATTGGAGCGGAACATGTAGCATGTACCAAGCCTGTTGCGGCCTCAGAGGATTTCTCCTGGTATCAGAAGATCGTACCTGGGGCGCTTATGTTCCTAGGCGTCGGAAATGAAGAAAAGCACACCAATTTTGCGCAGCATCATCCTCAATTTAATTCGGATGACGAGGCATTGCCCAATGGAACAGCCAGTCTGGCTGCAGTAGCGTATGGGTTTATTAACCAATCAGTGGATATAGGTTGATGAGCCACGGGTAAACATGATAAAATCCAAAGGGATTTTTGACGCTCTCCTTATCAATTTTTAAATGCCGCTAAGCCTTGATTTTTCAAGGGTTCGCGGCATTTTTTCTGTCAGGGGGGAAGCTCACATAAGCAGTAAATCCTCGTCCTGTCTGGACGGTCCGGATAGGCAGCACGGACATAGAAGGGGAATTGTTTTAGGTGGGGAGATGCTTAGATGAATGAGTTTTTATATCGTCTGCTTATTCCGGATGTCACACAAAAACTTGATTTACAACGCTTTGGTGAAAAGAGTTTGCTCGATATAATTTTTGAGCGTTCTCCGATGCTGCTTTATGTGACTCCGTTCATGCAGAAAAAGAGGACTGCTATCCTATTGGAGATCCGTTGCAGGCTTTTGCTTTTTTGCAGTACCTTGTCATATTATACAATTGCTTGCTGCAACGGAAACGGCATAAAAAGGCAGACTTGCAATTTGCAAGTCTGCCAATGGTGGACGATATGGGGATCGAACCCACGACCTCAGCGTTGCGAA
>OFFX01001927.1_pt1 | contig 13857 bp, 12 predicted proteins | sample 1521511 | NCBI WGS metagenome assembly OFFX01 (sample SAMEA3504125, study PRJEB24116) | mouse gut metagenome | biome: mouse gut; feature: mouse-associated habitat; material: faeces | place: Denmark | collected 2011
ATGCTCTCCATCAGCCGGCAAAGGGTGGCGGCGGCCAGCTCCCGGGTCAGGCGCAGCAGAGTCTCCTCCCGGCAGTCGTTGGTGTAGGCGTAGCGGCAGTGGAGCCCGGAGAAGAGCCGGACGCCTACGCCGCTCTCCTGACCCAGAGAGCTGCTCTGAACGCCGGAAACGCCGCCGGTAATGACGCTGTGGCGGGTCTCCTCGCAAAACACCTCGGCAAAGTCCGCCCCGCCGTCCATCGCGGCATTTAAAATGCGTTCTAACAGGGTGTTTGAAAGTATCATGTATCGTCTCTCCTAAACGCGTCGTGATTTTAGTTGTTGAGGCAGTGGTGACAGGCAACGAGGTGGCCGCTCTCCACCTCCTCCAGCCTGGGCAGTTCCTTGCGGCAGACCTCCGTGGCATAGCGGCAGCGGGCGGCAAAGCGGCAGCCCGGCGGCGGGTCGATGGGGCTGGGCACCTCGCCCTCCAGACGCTCCTTCTTCTTCCCCTGGCCGTCGAAGTCCGCCTCCGGAATGGCGGAAATAAGGGCCTGGGTGTAGGGGTGCTTGGGGGAGGAGAAGATGGCCTCGCTGGTGGCCAGCTCCACCATGCTGCCCAGATACATCACTCCCACCCGGTCAGAGATGTGCTTGACCATGCTCAGGTCGTGGGAAATAAAGAGGTAGGTGAGCCCCCGCTCCCTTTGCAGATGGATGAGGAGGTTCACAATCTGGGCCTGAATGGACACGTCCAGGGCGGAAATCGGCTCGTCGCAGACGATAAAGCTGGGGTTCACCGCCAGGGCCCGGGCGATGCCCACCCGCTGGCGCTGTCCGCCGGAGAGCTCGTGGGCGAACCGGTTGGCGAACTGGTCCGTAAGGCCCACCGACAGCAGCAGCTCATTAATCCGGTCGCTCTTCTCCTTGGGGGGGAGCTTGAGGTGGACGTCCATGCCCTCGGCGATAATCTCACCGATGGTCATGCGGGGGTCCAGGGAGGAGTAGGGGTCCTGGAAGATCATCTGGATCTCCTTGCGGTACTTCTTCATGGTCTTGGGGTCGATCTTGGTGAAGTTCACCGTCTCCCCGTCCCCGGCGGTATAGAGGACCTCGCCCTCGGAGGGCTCGTAGGCCCGGACGATGCACCGCCCCAGGGTGGTCTTGCCGCACCCGGACTCGCCCACGATGCCGATGGTCTCCCCCTCGTCCACCGTGAAGCTCACGTCGGTCACGGCCCGGACGCAGACGCCCTTGGAGTTGAAACGCATATGGATGTGCTGCACATCCAGGATCTGCTTCTTGCCGCTCACGCGTCCTTACCTCCTTCCTTGCCGCGCCCGCCGCACGCGCCGTCCTTGGGACAGCCGGTGCAGGCGAAGCACGCTACCTGGTGATCCTCTCCCACCTGGACCAGCGTGGGATCGTATGCGTTGCACACGCCCTCGATCCGCTGGGTACACCGCTCGTAGAAGCCGCACCCGGCGGGCAGATTCAGGGCCAGGGGCACGGTGCCCTCGATGGAGAACAGCTTATCCTGGTTCTTGGTGCCGATCTTGTGGACGGAACCGATGAGCCCCTTGGTATAGGGGTGCTGGGGATTTTTGAAGATCTCCAGGGCCGTGGCGGACTCCACGATCCGCCCCAGGTACATGACCGCCACCCGGTCGCACATCCGGGCCACGGTGCCCAGGTCGTGGGTGATGAAGAGGATGGACATGCCGAAATCCTTCTGGAGCTCCTTCATCAGCTCCAGGATCTGGGCCTGGATGGTCACGTCCAGGGCGGTGGTGGGCTCGTCGGCGATGAGCAGCTTGGGGTTGCACACCAGGGCCATGGCGATGAGGGCCCGCTGGAGCATTCCGCCGGAGAACTCGTGGGGGTACTGGTCGTACCGCTTCTCCGCGTTGGCGATGCCCACCTTCTTCATCACGCCCAGGGATATCTCCTTGGACTTCTTCTTATCCTTGGTGATGTGCAGGAGAGTGGCCTCGTTGATCTGGTTGCCGATTGTATACATGGGGGAAAAGGCCACCATGGGCTCCTGGAAGATCATGGATATCTGCTTGCCCCGGATGGAGCGGATCTCGTCCCCTCTGGGCTTCAGCTTCAGAAGGTCCGTCCGGCCCAAGCCGTCGGCGTCGAAGATGATCTCCCCTGCCGCCGAACACTTCTTGTCGTTGATGCCCAGGATGGCCTTGCTGGTCAGGCTCTTGCCGCAGCCGGACTCGCCCACCAGTCCCAGGGTCTCCCCCTTCCTGATCTCGAAATCCACGCCCCGGACGGCAGTCAGGATGCCGTCGTCGGTCTTGATGTTGACCTTCAGGTCCTTTACCTGAATGATGGTATCATTCTGACGCGCTTCGTTTTCCATCATACGCGCTCCTTTCCGCTTCTTACTTGTAGGGATCCGCCGCGTCTCTCAGACCGTCGCCCAGGAAGTTGTAGGCCAGGACGGTGATGATGACGAAGATCAGCGGGATCATCTTCCAGGGGCACTGGGCCACGGTGGCCAGGGCCTCGGTCTCCTTCAGCAGCACGCCCCAGCTGGTGGCGGGGGCCTTCATGCCCAGGCCCAGATAGCTCATGGAGGTCTCGCCCAGGATGGACCCGGGGATGCCCAGGGTCAGGCTGACGATCAGGTAGCTCAAAAAGCCGGGGACCAGATGCTTGACGATGATCTTGAAGTCACTGACGCCCGCCAGCTTGGCGGCCATCACGAAGTCCTCCTTCCGCAGGGCGATGAACCGGCCACGGACCGTGCGGGCCAGTCCGGTCCACCCGATGAAGGACAAAATGATAGTGATGTACAGGTACATGGCCGTCACGGAGATCCCCGGAGGGATGGCGGCGGACAGGGCCAGCCACAAGGGAATGCTGGGGATGGCGGAGATGACCTCGATGATACGCTGGATCAGGTTGTCGATCCAGCCGCCGAAGTAGCCGGAGATGCCTCCCAGCAGGATGCCCAGCACGAAGCTGATGGCGGCGGACACGAAGGGGATGGTCAGAGACACCCGGCTGCCGTACAGCAGGCGGGAGAAGATGTCCCGTCCCACGCTGTCCGCGCCGAAGATGTTGATGCGGGCCTCCATATTGGGCTCGCCCTGCTCGTCCACCAGGCCGTACAGATGCCGGTCGCAGGGGATGAAGCCGAAGAGCTTATACTCCGGGCCCTTGGCGAAGAGGCTCACATAGTATTTTTCGGACGTATCCTCGGTGGTGATAACGGTGTAGGTCTTTTTATCGTTGACCTTCTGGAGCTTGTAGACGTAGGGGCGGGAGAAGCTGCCGTCCTCATCCCGCCAGTGGATCGTGGTGGGGGCGGTGTCCTTGTAGAGGCCGGTAAAATCCTCCAGCCCGTAGGGGGCCAGGAAGTCCGCGAACAGAGCGCCGAAATATAAGACCGCCAGGACGATCATGCTGAACTTGGCCAGCTTGTGCTTTTTCAGCTTGATCCACATCAGCTTCCACTGGGAAGCCATGTAGCGGGATTCATCATTCTGAGGCTTCTTTTTCTTAAACACAGCCATACGATCAACTCCTTTCCGAGAACCGGATCCGGGGATCCAGCCAGGCCAGGGCGATATCGCTGAGGAGCGTGCCCACGACCACCAGGATGGCCTGGACCAGGACGATGGTGCCCGCCAGATACATGTCCTGGGATTTCAGGGCCGCCAGCAGCACGGGGCCCAGGATGGCCATGTTCATGACGATGGCCGACACGGTGGAGCCGGAGAAGATGGTCCGCAGCGCGCCGGAGAGGCCGGACACCACCGGGTTCATGGCTGCCCGCAGGCAGTATTTGTAGGTGATGGTGGCCTCGGAGCAGCCCTTGGCCCGGGCGGTCAGGGTGTACTGCCGGGCCTGCTCATCCAGCATCTGGGCGCGGACGGTACGGATGATGCTGCAGGTGCCGGAAGTCCCGATGACCAGGATGGGGATCAGGCACCGGCCCAGGAACTCCGGGATGTACTCGGGCCGCATACCGTTCTGGAGCATCTCTGTGCTGAAAAGCCCCAGGTACATGGTGCCCGTTTTCACATAGATGAAGTACATGACCAAGATGGCCAGCAGGAAGTTGGGGGTGGCCGTGCCGATGAAGCCGATGAAGGACCAGATGTAGTCCCCCACGGAGTACTGGTGGTTGGCGCAGTAGATGCCGATGGGCAGGCTCACCGCGTACTGGAAGACCAGGATCACGAAGGAGATGCCCAGGGTCAGGGGCAGGTACTGGGCGATGACGTCCCAGACGGCCCGCCCGTATTCAAAGGAGTAGCCGAAGTCGCCCTTGGTGATGATGTCCGCCATCCAGTTGAAATACTGGATGTACCAGGGCTTATCCAGTCCGAACTGCATCCGCAGCTCCTGGATCTGCTCGGGGGTCATGATCTCGCCCTCCGCAGCCATGGCGGCGGCGTAGGAGGTAGCGTAGTCTCCGGGGGGCAGCTGGATGATGAAGAAGATCACCACGGAGATGATGAAAATGGTCGGTATAAACAGAAGGAGCCGTTTGCCTATGTATTTGAGCATTTCCGCACGTCCTTTCGGTTGATCATTGGGGCCTGCCGGCGCTGTTCAGCATCTTCCCACCCGCGGGTCGAGATGCCGGACAGGCTCCAAAACAAAGCGGGAGGCGCCCCCTATCCAAGAAAGAGAAGCGGCCTCCCGCGTCAGTTTGATGATGCGCGAATGTTTGCCGGGGACTCCCGGGGACAGGACCGCGCGGTCCCGCCCCGGAGAGTTCAAATTATGTGTTGGAACGCATTACGGGTTCTTACTCCTGGATATACCAGCACTGGCAGCGGGCGATACCCATGTCGCGGTAGATGTCGGACCACACCAGGCCATCGGGGAAGTTGTGGATGCGGGCGTTGACGGCGTGGATGGCGGGAGTGGCGGCCACGTAGCCCAGGGTCCACTGGTTCTCCTCGTGGAGCTTCAGCATCTTGCTGACAATCTCGTTGCGGCCGTCGGTATCGGCGGTCTTATCCAGCTCTTCCTTCAGGTTGATGAGCTCCAGCAGGTCGCCGGTGGCAGTATCCTTCTTCATGGTGCCGTACCAGGCCACGTTGGTCGCGTAGCCGGGAACCATGGAGTTGGGCTTCAGAGCGATGGACACGTCGCCAATGGGGGTGACGGGGTAGAGCATGCACTCCAGGGAACCGGCCATCAGCTCGTTGTCGATGTAGCTGCGGTCATAGTCGCGGAAGTTGCACTTGATGCCCGCGGCGCGGTAATAGGTATCCAGCAGGGCGAAGGTCTCGGCGGCGTTCAGCTCAGCCACGGAGACGATGTTCAGCTCGAAGTCGGAGCCGTTGGCAAAATCATAGAAGCCGTCGCTGCCCATAACCAGGCCAGCGCTCTCAAAGAGGGTCTTTGCCTTCTCTACATCATACTCGGTCCACTTCTTGGACCACTCCTCGCTATAGCCCAGGGTGCCCTCCTGAGGAGCGGCCTGGCCGCCTTCCTGCCAGCCGTCGGTCAGGGCGGAGGCCAGCGCCTCGCGGTCCACGCAGATGGACATGGCCTGGCGGAAGTCGGCGTTGTTGAACAGAGCGTTCTTGTTCTCGTCGGCGATGCCCAGGTTCAGATGGAGCTGGTGGGCCGCGCTGCCCCACTCCGCGCCGGCCCACTCATACAGGTTGATCTTGGTGCCGGAGGTCTGCTCGGCCTCCAGAACGGTGGGCGCGTCCTGCACGGCGATGGTCTGGTAGTCCACGGTGCCGTCCAGCAGGAGCATCAGGGTCTGGTCCACATTCTGCACGGTGGTGTAGACGATCTTGTCCATGTAGGGCAGTTGCTGGCCGTTGGCATCGGTCTTCCAGTAGTAGGGGTTGCGGACGAACTCGTAGTACTCGCCCTTGATATTGTTCTTGCCGTCCTCGGTGGACAGCACGTAGGGGTTCAGGGTGGGGATACCGGAGTAGTTCCAGAAGTAGTACAGGGTCTCCTTGCCCAGAGCGCCGGTGTCGGAGAACTCCACGCCGGTCAGCTCCTTGCCCGCGGCAATGGCGCCGGCCTCATCGCCGTCCAGGATCTTCTGGCAGATGTCCTCAAAGATGTGCTTGGGGGCGTAGTGCCACTTCAGGTCCACGGTCAGGGCCTCGATGAAGTCGTACTTGGGGGTGCCGAAGGTGACGGTAAAGGTGGTGTCGTCCACCTTCTCCACCACGGCGGGATCGCCGTTGGCGTCCTTGTGGCAGTTGCGCACGCCCTTGCTGTCCAGCTTGTTGAGGCAGACCACGTTGTAGAACCATACGCAGTCCTCAGCAGTGAAGGGCTCGCCGTCGGACCACTTCATCCCCTCGCGGAGGTGGATGGTGTAGACGGTGGCGTCGTCGTTGACCTCGTAGCTCTTGGCCACGTTGGGCTCGATCTCGGCATGGGTGTTGAAGCGGAACAGGCCCTCCTCGATGGGCTTGCCGGCATCCCAGTTGCCGCCGCCGGCGCTGCGCTTCAGTTCGCCGCCGAAGGTGCCGATCTCCAGGGGCTCGCCAGCGGCGTTGACGGTCTCGACCATGATGTCGTCAGCAGCGGGGAGACGGTCCTCCACCGCGCCGTATGTACCCAGGGCGGTGATAAAGGGGGACTCGGAATAACCCTCGGCCGCAGGGGGCTCCGGGGTATCCGGCGCGGGATCGGGGGTCGTGTCGGGGGTCGTGTCAGGGGTGGTGGTACCGGGGGCCTGGGTATCGGGGGTCTTGCTGTTATCTCCGCCGCAGGCGGCCAGCAGTCCGATACACATCACGGTTGCAAGTGCGAGTGACATCCACTTTTTAAACTTTACCATAGTGTCCTCCCATATAGTTGTTTTGCCCAACAAATCCTATCGGTTCGGCGGGATGTTTTTATCATACTGATGATTTCCGGCGGTTACTACGCATAAATTGCCTTTTTTCTTTTCGTACATTGCATTTTTTGCTTTCTTTTTTCTTGAGAAACCGCTTTTATGTTGGTTTTGCACAGTCTGAGCCGGTTGTTTTTAGTTAAAACAGTCAAAGACATCATTTTGGAGCGAAAGGAACGCAATATTGTGGTTGCTATTTGCTGCCGCCCGTGCTAAAATACTCCTGAAACAAGGCCGCGAACCCACGGGGAGGAATGCCAAAATGGACTACAGCGTACTGGATTTCGGCGCACTGGGAAACGGGTCCGCCGACGACACCGCCGCCATCCAGGCGGCCATCGACGCCTGCGCCTCGGCGGGAGGGGGCCGGGTGGTCCTGCCGGGAGGACGGACCTTCCGCAGCGGGGCCCTGGTGCTCCGCTCCCATATGGAGCTCCATCTGGAGATGGGGGCGGTACTGAAGGGCAGCGACCGGCTTTCGGACTACCTCCTCTTCGGCGGGGACGCGCCGGAGAAGATGGCGGTGCCCTCCTATGAGAACTGCGAGTATGCCGGACGGCCCACCCACTACTTCCTCTACGCCAGAGACTGCGAGGACCTGGCCATCACCGGCCTGGGGCGGATCGACGGCAACGAGGCGATCTTCCACGGCGAGGCCACGAAATGGCACATCGAGGGGTCCTTCTACCCCCGGGCCCCCCTGCTGTTCCTGGAGAACGTCTCCCGGCTGACCATCCGGGAGGTCACGCTGGCCGCCAGCGCCTTCTGGACCGTCCACATGGTGGGCTGCCGGGACGTGCTCATCGACGGCATCCGCATCCTGAACGACCTGCGGATGGCCAACTGCGACGGCATCGACCCCGACCACTGCCAGAACGTGCGCATCGCCAACTGCCACATCGAGTGCGCCGACGACTGCATCGTCTTCAAGAACACCGCCCACGCCATGCAGTACGGGCCCTGCGAGAACATCACCGTGACCAACTGCACCCTGACCTCCACCAGCGCCGCCATCAAGTTCGGCAGCGAGAGTGAGGACGGCTTCCGCAACATCGTTATTGAGAACTGCGTCATCAGCCGCTCCAACCGGGGTATCTCCCTCCAGCTCCGGGACGGGGGGAACATCGAGAACGTCAGCTTCCAGAACCTCGCCATCGAGACCCGGCTGTTCCACCCGGACGTGTTCTGGGGGAACGGGGAGCCCATCGCCGTCACGGTCCTCCCGCGCAAGGAGGGGACGAAGACGGGGACCGTCCGGAACGTGCGCTTCAGCGGCATCTTCTGCACCGCCGAGAATGGCGTCCTGCTGTACGCGGAGGAGCCCGGCGGAATCTCCGGGGTGACGTTCCAGGACGTGTCCCTCCGGATGCGCCGGGCCACGGACTACGAGACGGGCCTCCACGACCTGCGCCCCTGCGCCGGACCGGCCTCCACGGAGAAGCGGTCCTGCTGGGTGTACGGGAAAAACGCCTCCGGCATTCGCTTCCGGGACTGTTCCCTCCTGTGGGACGCCTCCATGGGCCCCGAGCCGGAGACCCCTTGCCGTCTGGAGGGCTGCGAGGACTTCCGAATGGAAGGAGGTTAACGGCCCGTGCTCATCCAAAACCTGCTCCTGTACCAGGACAGATATTTCATCCGGGTCAACGGAGATAACGACGTCCTGTTCTATTTCTTCGACTACGACGTGCGCACGGAAGACAAGAACATGCAGTTCCAGCACTTCCATACCTTCTATGAGCTGTGCGTCATGATGGGGCCCAACACCAGGCACATCCTGGAGGGCAAGCCCTACGATATGGACACCTTCGACATCATCGGCATCCCGCCCAACGTGCTCCACCGGTCCCAGTACCCGCCGGGAGATCCCTGCAGGCGGCTGATCATCCAGTTCAACCTGCCCCGGAACGTGACGGGGCTGTCCAACGAGTACGAGCAGCTGCTGGGCATCTTCCACCGGGAGGCCCCCATCTTCCGCTTCGACGCGGAGCTGCGCAAGCAGCTGTTCAGCAAGCTCAACGACATCTTCTCCCTCTCCCCCAAGACGGACCCCATGCGGGACCTGATCATCCATTTGAAATTCACCGAGTTCCTGACCTTGCTGTTCTTGAACCAGGGGCGCAACCAGTACACCAACAAGTCCGAGATGACCCCCATGGAGAAAAAGATATACTCCGTCACCAGCTATATCCACGCCCACTACTTCGAGGACCTGTCCCTGGACACCCTGGCCCAGAAGTTCTATATCAGCAGCTGCTACCTCTCCCACCAGTTCAAGGACGTCACCGGCTTCACCCTTACGGACTACATCCAGATGACCCGGGTGCGGAATATCCAGTCCCTGCTCATCAATACCCGCGTCCCCATCACCGAGGCGGCCCTGTCCTGCGGCTTCGCCAGCTTCTCCCAGTTCAACCGGGTCTTCCAGAAGCACATCGGCATGTCCCCCTCCCAATACCGCAAGCGGAACCAGATGCTGAGCCCCGAGCTGGTCATGTGACCGAACCCCCAAGGACCTGTGGATACAGGTCCCAAAACCATATACAAGGAGAATCCGCTATGTCTAAGGCAGTCATCAACGCCAACCGTTCCAAAGGCACCATCGACCGGAACATCTACGGTCAGTTTTCAGAGCACCTGGGCCGCTGCATCTACAACGGCGTCTACGTAGGCGAGGGCTCCGGCATCCCCAACGAAAACGGGATGCGAACGGACGTGGTCCAGGCCCTGCGGGCCCTGCGCGTCCCCGTGCTGCGCTGGCCCGGCGGCTGCTTTGCCGACACCTACCACTGGCAGGACGGCATCGGCCCCCGGGAGAGCCGCAAGAAGATCGTCAACACCAACTGGGGCGGCGTCACGGAGGACAACTCCTTCGGCACCCACGAGTTCCTGGAGCTGTGCCGCCAGCTGGGGTGCGAGCCCTACCTCTCCGGCAACGTGGGCAGCGGCACCGTCCAGGAGTTCTCCGACTGGGTGGAGTACTGCAACATGGGCGGGCAGTCCCCCATGGCGGACCTGCGCCGGGCCAACGGCAGGGAGGAGCCCTGGCACGTGAAGTACTGGGGCATCGGCAACGAGACCTGGGGCTGCGGCGGCAATATGCGCCCCCAGTTCTACGCCGACCTGTGCCGCCAGTACGCCACCTACCTCCGCGCTTATGACGAGGCCCGCCAGCCCTACCGGATCGCCTCCGGGGCCAACGCGGACGACTACCACTGGACCCGCGTGCTCATGGAGATCGCCGGGGAGTTCGTGGACGCGGTGAGCTTCCACTACTACACCGTCCCCAACGTGTGGGAGCACAAGGGCAGCGCCCTGGACTTCAGCCGGAAGGAGTACTTCGCCACCCTGCGGAAGGCCCTGCGCATGGAGGAGCTGGTGGAGAACCACTCCCGGATCATCCGCCACTACCAGGGCAACCGGAAGGTGGGACTGATCGTGGACGAGTGGGGCACCTGGTTCGACGTGGAGCCGGGGACCAACCCGGGTTTCCTCTACCAGCAGAACACCATGCGGGACGCGCTGGTGGCCGCCGTGAGCCTGAACATCTTCAACGACCACTGCGACACCGTGGTCATGGCCAACATCGCCCAGCTGGTGAACGTGCTCCAGGCCATGGTCCTCACCGAGGGAGACCGGATGCTGCTGACCCCCACCTACCACGTCTTCGAGATGTATAAGGACCATCAGGACGCCCGCCAGCTGGAGAGCTACGTGGAGACCTCCCTCACCGGCGCGGACGAAGAGGACCGGGTCCCCGGCCTCCACATCTCCGCCAGCCAGGCCCCGGACGGCACGGTGCTGGTCACCGCCGCCAATCTGGACGACGCCCAGGGAACGGAGCTGGACTGCGCGCTGGCCGGTCTGGGAAAGATCGAGCGGGTCACGGGCCGGGTGCTGGCTGGTCCGGCGGGCGCCCACAACACCTTCGACGCGCCGGAGAACGTCCGGCCTGTCCGGATGGAGGACGTCCGGCTGACGGAGGACGGCTTCAAGGCCAGCCTGCCTCCCTGCTGCGTGGCGGCGTTCCAGGTGAAGCCCGCGTGAGCGGGGCCAACCGGTGCCGCCGGTGCCTCCTGCGGGAGATGACCGGGGAAAACAGCTACTATGAGAGCGTGAAGTTCTACCGGGAGACCATGCCCCCCAAAAAGCGCGCCCCCGACGACGTCTATGAGACCCGGCTCCAGGCCTGCAAGGCCTGCGGGAGCCTGGAGTCCGGCACCTGTATGCAGTGCGGCTGCTACGTGGAGATGCGCGCCGCCCGAATCGACATGCACTGTCCCGACCGGGAGGCAAAGTGGTGAAAACCAGGCGAAAAACTGTTTAAATATGATAAAAGGATGGTAATGAAATGGATATCCGTTATTCCTCCAACCCCAACGACGTCAAGCGCTACACCACCGAGGAGCTCCAGAAGGAGTTCCTCATCCAGGACCTCTACCAGCCCGATCAGGTGAAGGCCACCTACTCCCATGTGGACCGCATGGTGGTGCTGGGCATCATGCCCGTGACCAAGGCTGTCCCCATCGACCAGGGCATCGACGTGTGGGCCAACTTCGGCACCCATTTCTTCCTGGAGCGGCGGGAGGCCGGCGTGTTCAACCTGGGCGGCCCCGGCTCCATCACCGTGGATGGGGAGAAGTACGATCTGGGCTTCCAGGACTGCCTGTATATCACCATGGGCGCCAAGGACGTGACCTTCTCCAGCGCGGACGGCTCCGCTCCCGCCCGGTTCTATCTGGTGTCCGCCCCCGCCCACAAGTCCTATAAGACCACCTTCCTGTCCATGGCGGACGCCGCCAAGCGTCCCTGCGGCGCGGCGGAGACTGCCAACGCCCGGGTCATCAACCAGTTCATCCACCCCGACGTGCTGCCCACCTGCCAGCTGTCCATGGGCCTGACCCAGCTGTCCCCCGGCAGCGTGTGGAACACCATGCCCGCCCACACCCATGAGCGCCGGATGGAGGTCTACACCTACTTCAACATCCCCGAGGGCAACGTGGTCTTCCACATGATGGGCCAGGGCCAGGAGACCCGGCACATCGTCATGCAGAACTACGAGGCGGTCATCTCCCCCTCCTGGTCCATCCACTGCGGCTGCGGTACGGGCAGCTACACCTTCATCTGGGCCATGGGCGGCGAGAACCAGGCCTTCGACGACATGGACAACATTCCCATTACGGAACTGCGCTGAAAGTGAGGAAAAACGGTATGGATATGCAGAAATTGTTTTCCCTGGAGGGCAAGACCGCCCTGGTCACCGGCGGGGCCTACGGCATCGGCTTCGCCATGGCGGAGGCCCTGGCGAACGCGGGGGCGAAGATCGCCTTCAACTGCCGCAGCCAGGAGCATCTGGACAAGGCTCTGGCGGACTACGCCGCCAAGGGCGTTGACGCCAAGGGCTACATCGCCGACGTCACCGATGAGGCCCAGGTGAAGGACCTGGTCGCCAAGATCGAGGCCGATCTGGGCGGCGTGGACATCCTGTTCAACAACGCGGGCATCATCCGCCGCATCCCCATGACAGAGATGAGCGCGGAGGAGTTCCGGCAGGTGGTGGACATCGACCTGGTGGGCCCCTTCATCTGCGCCAAGGCGGTGATCCCCGGGATGCTGAAGAAGGGTCACGGGAAGATCATCAACATCTGCTCCATGATGAGCGAGCTGGGCCGCGAGACCGTCTCTGCCTACGCCGCCGCCAAGGGCGGGCTGAAGATGCTCACCCGGAATATCTGCTCCGAGTACGGCGCGGCCAACATCCAGTGCAACGGCATCGGCCCCGGCTACATTGCCACCCCCCAGACCGCGCCCCTCCGGGAGCGCCAGCCGGACGGCAGCCGCCATCCCTTCGACCAGTTCATCATCGCCAAGACCCCGGCGGGCCGCTGGGGCGACCCGGAGGATCTGGCGGGCCCGGCGGTGTTCTTGGCTTCCGACGCTTCCAACTTCGTCAACGGCCACGTGCTGTACGTGGACGGCGGCATCCTGGCCTATATCGGCAAGCAGCCCTGACGGCAGCACCGGACCTCCTTTCCGCTCATATACTGGGATACCATGCGCAAAGGAGGTTCGGTATGGAGCAATACTTTCCCTTCGAGGTGTCCGAGCTGCCCTACAGCTACGTCGGGCTGGTCCCCCGGTGCGACGCCAACACGCTGTACTACCACCACGACAAATACTACGCTGAGGCGGTCTACGAGCTGAACCGGCTGGTGGGGCGCCACCGGCTGACGGACCGGAGCCTGCGCCAACTGGTGTCGGAGGACTTCAACCTGCCCGCCGCCCAGCTGAACAGGCTGAAGAGCGCCGCCGGGGCGGTATACAACCACCAGCTGTTTTTCGACGGCATCGCCTGCAAGGCGGGCGCGCCGCCCTTCAACCGCCTGACGGAGGCCATCTCCGCCGCCTACGGGTCCATGGACCGGTTCCAGCAGCTGCTCACTGAGGCGGCGGACAGCATTATCGGCTCCGGGTGGGTCTGGCTGGCGGCGGAGGGAAACCGGGGGATACATATTTCCACCACGGAGAACAATGACGTGGTGCCGCTGGCGTCGGTATCGCCGCTGCTCATTCTGGATATGTGGGAGCACGCCTATCTGCCAATGAACCACTTCGACAAGGCGGCCTATGTGGAGGACTGGTTCTCCCTGATCGACTGGGGGAAGGCCAACGAGCGGTATCTGGCCGCGCTGTCCGGCGCGGCGGTGGGGTGACCCGGCCCCCTTTGAAAGGATGGCAGAGAGCAAAAAACTCCGAAAGCAAACGTTATTGGTGATAGGGAACTATCCGCAGAGGACGGCGTGATCGTGAGATCACGCCGTCTTTCTGCTTCCATAGGCAGTTTCGGTGATAACGGGTCCACCAATTTCCGGCATATCCGGGAAGTTGAAGATAATCCCAAGACGGGTCGCTATGGCCAGATAGTCACAGCCCTTGCCGCATAAAAAGCGGACACTCACCAGCGACAGGCTGGATGATCTTCTGGAAGCAGCCGGACAGGCTGCCGCCTGCCGGCCCTGCGAAAAAAAACTT
>OFFX01001931.1_pt1 | contig 13830 bp, 9 predicted proteins | sample 1521511 | NCBI WGS metagenome assembly OFFX01 (sample SAMEA3504125, study PRJEB24116) | mouse gut metagenome | biome: mouse gut; feature: mouse-associated habitat; material: faeces | place: Denmark | collected 2011
AGACCACCGATCATGTTTCGGAGTGTATTGCAAGCGATTTAGCAACATTAATTGGAATTCCGTGTGCACAATTTGAGATCGGAATGTTTCATGGAAGAGAAGGTTCCATCAGCTATAATATTATAGAGCGTGACGGCATGACATTAATAGAGGGAATTTATTGCATCAGTGTTGTGCACAATGATTTTGATGTAGAGAAATTGATAGATACTAAGAGTGGCGAAAGATATTCAGTGCAAATGATAGAAGAGGTATTAAGTCCGTTCGGACTTTTTGAAGAGTTTCTGCCGGTAATGGTTTTCGATTTTCTCATTGGTAATACAGACAGGCATCAAAGTAACTGGGCGCTGATCATGGAAGATAAGAAATTAAGTTTAAGCCCTTTATATGATAATAGTTCCTCCCTTTGTGCGTATGTTGCCGAATCAAAAATAGAACGGTATTTTGGCAATGACAGGTTGTTATGGCAATCATTGGTTGATTCTAAATCTAAATCCCTGATCAGAATTAAGTCCAGCGATACCAAATTGCCGACGCATGCGGAAGTATTGAGATTTCTTCGCAGTAATTACTATGTTCAGACGAGGAGTACAGTCGACAAGATCAAGACACTTGTGACAAAGGATAAGATATATGATATACTTGACAAATATAGCGAAGTATTGTCTGAAAAGAGAAAACTTCTTAATTAAGAAATATCTTTTGTCTAAAATAGAGATTATGCAGGATATTTATGGAGGAGAGTAAGCTTATGCTGCAGGTGGATGGAAAGGACTATTTGTATTTAATTTGGAAATCAGAGCAGTCAAGAACGCAGTATATCGTGGGGCAGCTGGTAAAAAACGGACAATATGAGTTTCGATATGCCAAGGAGGTTCAGGCTGCGCTGAATGACGGTTTTACACCTTTGCTTTGTTTTCCTGATGTTCAAAAGGTATATACGGATCGAAAACTTTTCCCGGTTTTTGCGAGTCGGTTACCGGATAAGAGAAGAAAAGATATTCAGGATATTCTAAAGAAATATGATTTAGAACAATATGATGAATATCTGCTTTTAAAGAGAAGCGGAGCCAGACTTCCGATTGATAATTTCGAGTTTATTGATCCGATCATGAATTTAGATGAAAATGTAGAAAGAAAATTCTTTATTGCCGGTGTCAGGCATTATCTGGGCTGTGATGGTGAAAATTGTGAGAAATCACTTACGGTTACCAGAGGGGATGAGGTTATTCTAAAGAGAGAGCCGGGAAACCAGTATGATGAGAATGCCGTACGGATTTTGGATGTATCGGGCCATCTTCTCGGTTATGTACCCAGATATTACAGTGAAGGTGTGAAGAGAATGCTCGAGAGCAATAAGAAGATCGCATGCCATGTTCACTATGTGGATAATAAGAAGAATTGCAATGAATGCATCAGAGTCATTTTTAAGTGTTTATCGTAAAGTCGAGAGCCAGTTTGGAAAAGCATAATTTGTCACAATCCCTTGTAATTGCAGATTATAAGGGATATCTTTTTATCATACCCTCAGTGAACAGGCGACACAGATACAAACAGAAAAAGAATTAACATAAATCAGAAGGAGGACGAAAGAAATGAAGCTGCGTGAAAGAAACTACCCGGGGACATTGTCTGCGGAAGAAAGCGACAGGGAGCGGGAACATCGCAAGATCGCCAGGCGGGCGGCGGCGGAAGGAATCGTGCTTTTGGAAAATGACGGAGTACTGCCGCTGCAGGCCGGTGCCAGGATCGCGCTGTATGGCTTTGGCGCCAGATACACAGTTAAAGGCGGGACGGGATCGGGCAGCGTCAACAACCGGAGTAATGTGAGTATTGATGAGGGGCTTCGCAACAGCGGATTTGTTATCACCACGGACGACTGGCTGGCGGATTATGACAGACGCTATCAAGAAGCGCGGGATGAATGGGAAGCGTCCATTTACCGGATCGCGGGCGGACGGGAAGATTTCGACGCTTTATACAAGGCGCATGCGGCAAATCCCATGGCAGCTCCAAGCGGAAAGGCGATCACGGCCGAGGACAGCGGGGATACGGACACGGCAGTCTATGTGATCAGCAGGATCTCCGGGGAAGGCGCTGACCGCTATGTGAAGAAGGGAGACTATTATCTGTCCGACACGGAATACCGGGAACTGAAAGACATTGCATCCCTGTATGACAAGACCATCGCCATTTTGAACACGGGAGGGATCATCGACCTTTCCTTTGTGGAGGAATTGGGAATAGCGGCGGTGGTGTATCTGTCGCAGGCGGGCATGGAGGGCGGCAACGCACTGGCAGATGTCCTCAGCGGGCAGGTAAATCCCAGCGGCAGGCTGACCGACACCTGGGCCAATGCCTACGCGGACTATCCGGGCAGTGAGGAGTTTGGCCACAATAACGGCAACCTGTATGAAGAAAAATATAAGGAAGGAATCTACGTAGGCTACCGCTACTTTGATTCCTTTGGCGTCAAGCCCAGATACTGCTTTGGCTACGGCCTTTCCTATACCAGTTTCGCGCTGCGCACAGAGGAGATCACGCTGCAGGGACACCGGGCAGTCATCCGGGTGAACGTAAGAAATACGGGTAGTGTATCCGGCAGGGAAGTGGTGCAGGTATATGCCTCCTGTCCGTCCGGGCATTTGAAGAAAGAGAAGAAGCGCCTGACGGCGTTTGCGAAGACGAGACTTCTGCTGCCGGGAGAGGAAGAAAGCGTGACACTGGAATTTGACCTGTCGTTGCTGGAATCTTATTGGGCGGGAAAAGCGGCTTATACCATGGAGCAGGGGAAGTATTATATTTTTATCGGAAAAAATGCGGCCCAGACAGAGATGGCAGGCTGTCTGGAGCTGAGCGGGACCGTATTGATGAGTGAACTGCATAGTATATGCCCTCTGTTGACTTCGCTGACGGAGATCGAGCCGGCGGACGAGCTGGTGGAGGCGTGGGAAAAGGAGTTTGATGAAATCTGCCGGGACAAGGGGCTGCCCGTTATTTCCATGGATCGGGAAGTGCAGGAAATGCAGGCAGAGGAGGAGATGAAACGGCAAAGCCGTGAGAATATCGGCGAGGCCGCGGACGAAGCCTCCAGACTGGCGGAGCAGCTGACTCTGATGCAGAAAGCAATGCTGGTGTGCGGAAGGGTCAAGGACGGGGGCGCGGAGGTGATAGGAAACGCATCGGTGACGGTGCCGGGAGCCGCGGGCGAGACGACACGGATCTTAGAGGAACCGTATCAGATCGGCAGCATTGTACTGGCGGACGGGCCGGCAGGGCTGCGGCTGCAAAAGCACTACGAGGAAAATCCGGCCGATGGCAGTATCTATACTCTGGGCCAGATCGAGAGTCTGGAAAACCGCATTTTCCAAAAGGAATTCCTGCACGAGGGATCTGTCTCACATTACCAGTTCTGCAGTGCGATTCCGGTAGGCACACATCTGGGGCAGAGCTTCGACGTGGAGCTGCTGCAGGAGATCGGGGAGATGATCGGCCGTGAGATGGAGGAATTCGGCATAACATTGTGGCTGGCTCCGGGACTGAACATTCACAGGAATCCGCTCTGCGGGCGAAACTTTGAATATTATTCGGAGGATCCGCTTGTAAGCGGCGCGATGGCAGCGGCGATCACTTTGGGCGTGCAGAAGATACCGGGGGTCGGAACGACGATCAAGCATTATGCGTGCAACAATCAGGAAGATAACCGCTGGGGCGTGGATTCCGTTGTATCGGAGCGGGCATTGCGGGAAATTTATCTGAAAGGGTTTGAAATCGCGGTCAGGACTTCCCAGCCCATGGCCATTATGACTTCTTATAATAAAGTAAACGGCGTTCATGCCGCCAATCACTATGACCTGTGCACGACGGCAGCCAGACAGGAGTGGGGATTTGCAGGGATCATCATGACAGACTGGACGACCACCAACAGCGGGCATGGGGCATCCGCGGCCAGATGCATTGCGGCCGGGAACGATCTGGTGATGCCGGGACGAGTGTCGGATATTCAGGAGATCGTGGACGCTGTTCAGGGAGAAAAGCATCTGTGTCTGTCTGAAAAGGATCTGAATGCATGTGCGGCCAGAATGCTACGGATCATTCTCGCGTCAAATATTTATGAGGGAGCGGAGAGCTACCTGAACGGAAAAACGCTGGAATAAATCTTTTCTCAAAAATTTTTAAAAAAGTTTCAACACTTTTCTCTTCTCAAACGTTATCTATATGAAAGCGCAAAAGACAATGGATCTTGCTTGGGAAGGAGACAGGGGTGCAGGTATGATCGATGAACTGTATGATTCCCTCTATCAGGAACTCACAGGCTGGTGCACGGCCATGGCAGGCAGCAGGACGCAGGCGGAAGATCTGGTGCAGGAGGCATTTCTGCGGGCAATGTTGAACACCGGACTGCTTCAGGAGCTTGATGCCGGCAAACGCCGGGCCTGGATGTACCGCACGGTCAAAAACCTGTACATAGACAGGAAGCGCCGGGAAGCCTTTGAGACCATGGTGGAGCAGATGCCTGAAGAAGGGATCGAGGATGCGGAATATGCGCAGGTGGATGATGCACAGCTTCTGGCTGTACTGACGCCGGAGGAGAGGATGCTTTTTACACTGCGCTATCTGGAAGGTTATAATTCCGCGGAGCTGGGAAAGATTTTCGGCCTGCCTTCCGGCACGGTGAGATCCAGACTGTCGGATGCCAGAAGCCGCCTGCGGCAGTCGTTGGAGGAGACCGGCGGTCAGGGGAAACGAAGAGACGGCAAACAGAGAGACCGGAGAAACCGGACTTAAAGAAAGTGAAGAGAAAGCGAAAAGAAAGCGAAAAGAAAGCGAAAAGAAAGGGACAGGTGTTGACATGTCAGAGAAGAAAAAATTTATCTTAAATTGTGATGTATGTGATGCGAGAAAGATCAAGGAGGAGAATCTGTCGGAGTACGAACAGATCATCATCAATGCGGATCTGATCCTGGTGGACGAGTACAGCCGGGGTGTATTTCACAGACTCCCCATAATGTGCAATGCGGATGAGATGCTGGATGTGGAGGGCGATGTGGCGGTGGTCTGCTCAAACGGCAATTACGAGATCGGCAGCGACACGGCATTTCAGAAAAAGACTGTGCTGTGCGTGAACGGAAGGCTGGCTATTCATTCCGGCGCAGAGAAGGCCATGGAAAATGTCCTGAAGATCTGTGTCAATGGCAGCGCCAGATACCCCGAGAGCATGGCTCCTTTTCTGGACAGGATGCTTGTCAACGGAGAGGCGCGGTGTATTCCGGATGACTGTATCGAATTAAAATCAATCTTTGTGATCGATAAGTATTTTCCGCTGCGGGCGAGACAGGACGGAAAGTATTACGTAGAGCATAAGGTTGTGCTGACCGACAGGGATGTGGACGTTGCAGCGCTCACAGACAAGAATGTGCACTTTGTGACAAAGCACTTTCTGGTGAGGGAGGAACTGGCCCCGCAGGCGATAGTGCTGGTTGAGGAAAGCGTGGAACTGGATGTAGTGCCGGAAGGTTTTGCTTATGTCAGAGAGGAAGCGGTTTTGAACGAGGCTTTGGTGAATAAATACGGGAAGAAAATGTATATCGACGGTGATCTGACTTTGACGGACGGGGGTGAGCGCTGCTTTGACAAGATAGAAAAGCTGGTGATCAAAGGGGATGTCCTTCTTTTGAAACGGCAGTCGGAAGATTTTGCCAGGGTGGATGCTTCCTACAGGAAGCTGGTATTTACGAAAGGACGGCATATATCGACCAAGGCTCTGCTCGTGGTGGACGAGAGGATGCTGGAAACCGCACCGGATGGCGTGGAGATTGTCAACAGCGCAATGGTGAAGGTGGAAAAAGATGTGGATCCGGAACTGATCATAGAGAGACTTTCCGTGAAAAACTGCGCCCAGGTATTCTGCAGTAAGGAACAGAAGAGCGCGCTGCATCTGGTATGCAAAAATGTGGCGAAGATCAGCGACGAAGAGATGCCGTCCGGTGTGGAGGAGGAAGACGGCGAAGCGGACGGCATTCTGGGAATGCTGAAAAAGGCTGCAAACTGTAAAGTCGTGAATGCGGACACGTATCTTCTGTAGGAGCCTTTACAGTGCAACAGTGCGCTATACCGTATTATAGAAGGCAATTTTCAGCCGTACCTGTACCGCTGGAAAATAGAACAGCCGGGGCTGCCCATAGCCCCGGCTGCAATAAGTGAAGAGCGGCCATAATTTATCCCCGGATTTTCTTTATTTTTTCCGTTTAATGTCCTGTAAAGATGTAATAAAATAAAAGATAAACGATAGCAGTTATGACTGAGAATGTCATGGCGGAAAGGAACATGGATACGGGTATGCGGATCATAATGGAGAAACTGGAAAACCATCTGAACGATTACCGTCTGAAGAAAAAGCTGCAGATGCTTTATATTTTCTGCGTCCTGTTTCCTCTTGTTGTGACAGACGGAGTTATCTTATATGACCTGATCCGTTTGGAGCGGCAGAGACAGCAGTATGAAATGGAAAATGTGGCGAGCGCCGTGCAGTATAACCTGTCCAATACCGTGGAGCATTCTGCGGCCACGGCTAAGAATATTTATTTGAACCGTTACATAGAAAATTTTCTGAACATGCAGTTTGGATCGGTATTGGATTATGTAATGGGCAGACAGAGATTTATGAAGGACACACTGTTTGAGAGCAGTCTGGGAATGGATAATACAAAGCTGACCATGTATGCTGATAACGAGACGATCGTAAATGGCGGAGAGTTTTCCAGGATCTCGGCAGCCAGAGGAACGGGCTGGTATGAACGGCTGCAGGAAAGCGGCGAAGACATGCTCTTTCTGTTTTATTATGACGACGGGAAGAGTCCGGCAGTTGACGGAAAGAGGAAGCTCCTGTTTCTGCGTAAGATGAATTTTTTTCACAACAGCCCCTGTGAAAAGGTGTTGAAGATCGAGATGGATTACAGCAATATGGTAAGGGACCTGGAGCGGATGCATTACGAGCAGCCGGTCTATATCTGCAGGGACGGAGAGATCCTTCTGTCTAATGAAGGCCACAACAGTGTACTGCAGAATTTTGAAGGCTTTACGGACGTTGACAGGGTCGGTTTTGAGAAAGAGATCACGCTTTACGGAGAAAAACTACAGATTTATGTGCTGAAAACACCCGGCAGTATACTGCCATTCCTGCGGGAGAATATTATATTGATCGGTCCCCTGCTGCTTGTCAACATCATTCTGCCCTGGTTTCTGATGCGGCAGATCGACAGATCTATAACGGTCCGGATAGGGGAGCTCAGCCATGTATTTGAGAGCTTGGGTAAGGATCGCATGACGGAGCTTTCCAGGGTGCGCGGCAAGGATGAGATCGGGAGCCTGATGCTGAATTACAACCGCATGGCGGTCAGGATGAATGATCTGATCCAGACAGTGTATAAGGACAAGCTGAAGGAGCAGGAGATGGACATAGCCAGGCAGAGTGCGGAACTTCTTGCCCTGCGCAGTCAGATTAATCCGCATTTTCTTTTCAACGCGCTGGAGAGTATCCGTATGCACAGTATTTTGAAAGGAGAATATGAGACCGCGGATATGGTGGAAAAGCTTGCCGTCATGGAGCGGCAGAACGTAGACTGGGGCGTTGACGATGTGGAGATCGGGAAGGAGATGGAATTTGTTGAAGCCTACCTGGGACTTCAGAAATACCGTTTTGGGGACAGACTTTCTTATGAGCTGAGTGTGGCGCCGGATTGTGCGGCAGTAAGGATACCGAAACTTACACTGGTGACGTTTGTAGAGAATGCCTGTGTCCATGGAATTGAAAGCAAGACCGCTCCGGGCTGGATTTTTGTCCGCATTTACAAAGAGAACGGAATACTTTGTATAGAAGTGGAGGACACGGGGGATGGCATGGAAGAAGACGCGCTGGCGGATATTCTGGATAAAATGCGTAACGCAAGTATTGACAGACTGCGGGAGAAGGGGCGTGTGGGTATTTTGAATGCCTGTCTGCGTTTGAAAATGATGCCTGCCTGCAAAGCAGATTTTCATATAGAGAGTGAAAAAGGAACAGGGACTATGATTCAGATCAGGATATCGCCGGAGATGCTTTCGGAACCGGGGGGGGGGTGAAAATGGACATGCTTAAGGTGTTACTTATTGACGATGAACCGTTCATTGTGCAGGGATTGGCAGTCCTGATCGATTGGAGCCGGGAAGGATTCGAGATTGCGGCCACAGCCGCTAATGGCAGGGAGGCGTTGGAGTATCTGCAGGATCATAAGGTAGACTTGATCATAGCGGATATCAAGATGCCTGTCATGGGCGGGCTGGAACTGCTGGATGTGATACGCTCCGAGAAGGTTTCGGAGGCTTATTTCGTGATTTTGAGCGGTTACAGCGACTTTGCTTTTGCCAGACAGGCAATCCAGCAGAACTGTATGGACTATGTACTGAAGCCGGTGGAGAGAGAGGAACTGACTGCTATTCTGCGCAAGGTAGCACAGCGGTCCGCCGTAGACCGGATGGACGAACAGAACCAGAAGAAGATGGAACGGGCCTATCTGGAAAGGAATGTTTTGGCGGTGCTGTTTGGAAAGCATGACGCACAGAATCTGGAGTATGTGAAGCGGCATATGCATCTTTCCGAAGGCGTCCGCTATATCAATATCGAGCCGGATGGTTTAAAGGATGTTCAGGAACGGGAGGATGGGGAACTGCGGCAGCTGCAGAGACGGCTCTGCCAGGCCTGCATGGACTGGCTCAAAGAGGATGAAACCCATTGCATTTTCGACGTTTCGCAGGATCAAAAGAGTTATGATATCGGCTTTTTATACTGCGACTATATGGCGCAGGGACACGGATGTGATGAAAAGGAATATCTGCAGGCTTTTCGCAGGAATCTGGAGAAGGCGTTGCAGCATCCGGTACGGATGCTTGCGGGTAAGAAGGTCAGTGATATCTCTGCGGTGGCAAAATCCTACAGTTCAGCCTGCGTGTTGAAATCGCTGGAGGCCTTTCGGGAGAAGAAAACGCTTTATTTCTATGAGGAGGAGGTGCAGGTCAGTCAAGGCGGAATTGTGTTGTGCAAACAGAGGCTGGATTCGCTGATCGCCTCGATCGAACAGAATAATAAGATACAGATCCGGGAAAATACAGAGCGGTTCTATGAAGAAATGAAGCAGATGGGTGTGGCAGGCAAAACAGTTAATCTTAATATCAATTATCTGTTGTTTCAGTTGATCCATCTGGCCACGGAACAGGACAACAGTGTGGATCAAAAGGAGATCCTGCATTTTATCAGTGAAAGCGCGTTCGAGGAAGGGATTCTGCGGGGGAGCAATATTCACCTTGCGCGGTTTGCCGGCGAGTATGCGGAATATCTTATGCAGCTGCGGAAAAATGTCTCCAGGGGTGTGCTGGCACAGATCGAAAGGGAAGTAAGGGAAAATTATGCCCAGAACCTGACACTCAAGGACCTCTCAGGAAAGTATTATGTGAACAGCGCTTATTTGGGACAGATTTTTCGAAAAAAGTACGGACAGTCCTTTAAGGATTATCTGAACGGTTACAGGATTGAACAGGCTTCCCTTCGGCTGCTGCGGACGGATGACAAGGTGTATGAGATCGCACAGGATGTGGGGTATAAGGATCTGGATTACTTCATCAACCGCTTTATCGCGGTAAAGGGCTGTACACCTGCGAAATTCCGACGGGAGGCGCGGGAGTAGGAAGGTCGGATAACAGAGCGGAACAGACGGAGCAGGTATAGGTGTGCATTGCGGCCTATCTATACTTTGCCCCGTCTTTTCATATTCTTTCTCCGGTTGTGGTTAGTATTCTCTGTAGATAAAATATTGTTAACAAATAAAACATCCGGTTGTGCGGATGAAAAAAATGGAGAAAGGGAGGGGATATTGTGAAAGCGAAAAAGCTGGCAGCATTATTACTCACAGCCGCAGTGGCGGCGGGGACTCTGGCCGGATGCGGCGGAGACAGTACACAGGCGGATTCTAACGACGTCACAGGCGTGGAGGGAACCGGAGGAGACAGTGCGGGAAGCAGCGGTGAGATGAAGCATTTTACGGCATTCTTTGCGGTACCGGGATCGGAGATCAACGATGATAACGAGATCATGCTGAAGATCGGTGAAATGACAGGAGCAATCTGTAAGGAGACATGGCTTACCGGACAGACGGCACAGGAGGCGGTTGGCACCTTGATCGCGGGCGGCGAGTATCCTGATTTCATTGACGGCGGCGACGGAACAGCACAGCTGTACGAGGCAGGGGCGTTGATTCCGCTGGACGATTATATCGATCAGTATCCGAACATCAAAGAATATCTGACGGAGGAGGAATGGGATAAGCTCCGGCAGGATGACGGACATATCTACTGGATTCAGCAGTTCGGCAATATTTACGGAGAAGAAAAGGCAACGACACATAATGACGAAGCTTTCTGGATTCAGACGCGCGTATTGGAGTGGGCAGGCTATCCTGAGGTACATACCATGGATCAGTATTTTGACCTGATCGAATCCTATCAGGAAGCAAATCCCACCATGGAGGACGGCATGGAGAACATTCCCTATACAATCCTCTGTGATGACTGGCGTTATTTCTGTCTGGAGAATGCGCCGCAGTTTTTGGACGGTTATCCGAATGACGGTTCGGTGATCGTGGATCCTGAGACGCTTAAGGTGATTGACTATAATACCACACCGACGGCGAAGCGTTATTTTCAGAAGTTGAATGAGGAATACCAGAAAGGTATCGTAGATCCGGAGTCTTTCACACAGACTTATGATGAATACATTGCGAAGCTGTCTACAGGCCGCGTGCTTGGCATGATCGATCAGTGGTGGGACTTTGCCTACAACGTGAACGACGCGTTAAAGCAGCAGGGTCTGGATAAGCAGGGCTGTAATTATGTGCCGCTTCCCATCACCATAGAGGAGGGAATCAAGAATCAGTGGCACAATTCCGGCGGCGTGCTGAATGTATCGAGCGGCCTGGCTATTACGACGAGCTGTGAGGATGTAGAAGGGGCGCTGGCTTTTGTGGACGCGCTGCTGGATCAGGAAATACATGATCTGCGCTATTGGGGCATTGAAGGCGTTGACTATGAAGTGGATGAGAACGGAGAGTTTTATAAGACGGAGGAAATGCGCACGAATGCATCCGACACGGCTTACAAAGCATCCCATATGTGTAGTTACTCTTATTTTCCGAATTATTCCGGAACAAGCCGTGACAATATTAATGCAATGTCGCCGCAGTTCCAGCCAAAAGAGTTTTATGATGCATTGAGCGAGGATGTGCAGAAATGCTTTGAGGCATACGGGGCGGAGACATACGTGGACATGCTGGGCACAAGCGAAGCGCCCGGGGCGTGGTATCCCATGTATTCATTTTCGGGCAACATGACGACGGCGACCGAGGGCGGCATGGCCTGGACAAAGATGGGCGAGATCAAACATGAATACCTGCCAAAGGTGGTAATGGCTTCTGATTTCGAAAGCGCATGGGAAGAGTATATGGGTGTCTATGAAGGCTGCAATCCGCAGGCATTCCTGGATGAGATGCAGGAGGAACTGGACCGCAGAATGGAAGCGGCTGAAAAATATAAATAAACATTCCGTGAAAACAGGCAGATGTCAGAGTAGTCTGGCCTGTCTGTTTTCCATATCAGGCACAGGCGCTGCAGGCACAGCCGGGAATGCCCGTCAGGAGTATGGGGCTGCGGGGGAAGCAGCCGGCAGTACTGCAGCGCCGGCCGGAAAGTGAGAATGGAGGTAGAGATGGCTTCTATGGCAAAAAGAAAACAAAAAAATAAAGAACCCAAAATCGAGATCACATGGAAAGAGATCAAACGGCAGAAAGTGTTGCTGATCTGGTCGGCGGCCATAGTATTGTATGGCATTATATTCTATTATCTGCCGTTGGGCGGCTGGATCATGGCATTCCAGAATTACAGGCCGAAGGACGGTCTGTTCCATTCACAGTTTGTAGGACTGGCAAAATTCCAGCAGCTGTTTTCGGACGCAACCTTTTTGCGTGTGATCCGTAATACGCTGTCGATGGGCGTGATCAATCTGGTAGTGACTTTCGTGATGGCGATCGTCTTCGCGATCCTGTTAAACGAGATAAAATCCAACGGCGGAAAGAAGGTCGTGCAGACCATATCCTATTTACCGCACTTCCTTTCCTGGATTATTGTGACCGGTATTCTGCATGATGCGCTTTCCGGAACGGGGATCGTAAATGAACTGTTATTAAAATTCGGTATTCTGGATCAGCCGCTGAACTTCTTTGCTCATCCGAAATATTTCTGGCCGATCGTGGCGTTTGCCAATGTATGGAAAGAAACCGGATGGAATGCGATCATTTATCTGTCGGCGATTACGGCGATCGATCCGTCACTCTATGAGGCGGCGAGCATGGACGGTGCGGGAAGATGGGCCAGGATCCGCTATGTTACCCTTCCGGGTATCAAGCCGACGATCATCATACTGCTCCTGATGAATGTGGGAAATGTATTAAATGCCGGATTTGAGATCCAGTACCTGTTAGGAAACGGACTGGTACAGAGTGTTTCGCAGACTATTGACATATATGTATTGAAATGGGGAATCAGCCAGAATGACTTTGCCATCGGTACTGCGGCAGGTATTTTTAAGAGTCTGGTCAGCATTGTCCTGATCGTCATTGCAAATATGATTGCAAAGAGAAGCGGTGAAGAAAGACTGTTCTAAAGTCGGAAAGGCATGGTATCGGTATGGGTCAAAAAGAAATGAAGAGACGAAAATCCTCGTTTGGGGATAAAATATTCACAGTGTGTAATGTGCTGTTTATGATTGCATTTGTGGTCATAACGCTTTATCCGGTTCTGAATACACTGGCTATTTCACTGAATGACGGAACGGATGCTCTTCGGGGCGGAATCTATCTGTTCCCGCGGAAATTTACAATGAAGAATTATATGACTGTTCTGGAGAAAGATAATCTGGTCACAGGCGCCTACATCACCGTGGCGAGGACGGTGGTCGGAACGGTATTGTCACTGGTGACCAATGCAATCCTGGCGTACATAGTCAGTCGAAAAAGATTTCTGTTCAAACAACAGCTCTCGTTGTTTTGGGTAGTCACCATGTATGTGAACGGCGGCATGATCCCTACATTCCTGCTGTTTAAGGGACTGCATCTGACGAACAGTTTCTGGGTGTATGTAATTCCCGGTATGATCAGCGCTTTTAATATGCTTGTCATCCGAACCTATATGAACGGCATACCGGACAGCCTGGAAGAATCCGCGCAGCTGGACGGTGCCGGTTATATGACGATCTTCTGGAAGATCATCTCGCCTCTGTGTAAACCGGTATATGCAACGGTGGCGTTGTTTGTTGCGGTGGGGCAGTGGAATTCATGGTTTGACGCCATGTTGTATAACCGCATGAGCAGTGAATATACTACTTTACAGTATGAGTTGATGAAACTGCTTTCCTCTGTGACCAATCAGGGAAACAGCGCGGAGGCGATGAAGAATGCGGCAGGCACAGTAACGCCAACCTCAGTGCGGGCCGCAGCTACGATCCTGACGATGCTGCCTATTGTCTGTCTGTATCCGTTCCTGCAGCGTTATTTTGTAACGGGACTGACGATTGGCGGTGTGAAAGAATAAAAGCGGCTGACACAGGATGTGCCGGTACAGGTATGCAGGGTGCAGCTGTCTGTAAAGAAACTCTAAGACTGTAGAGAACACGGTCTTAGAGTTTCTTAATGACTTTTTATTCAACCTTTGGCAGCCTGCTGCGGTAGAGCTCCAGTTCTTCTTCGGTAG
>OFFX01001933.1_pt1 | contig 13827 bp, 10 predicted proteins | sample 1521511 | NCBI WGS metagenome assembly OFFX01 (sample SAMEA3504125, study PRJEB24116) | mouse gut metagenome | biome: mouse gut; feature: mouse-associated habitat; material: faeces | place: Denmark | collected 2011
TTGGAGTACGATTTCTATTTGTGTGGGAGCGATCAGATATGGAATGCCGGGCATGTGCATTTCGATTCGTCGTGGCTCTTTGATTTCGTTCGTTTGGATGGATCAAGGAAACTCGCCTCATATGCGGCCAGTATTGGAAGCGATAGCCCGGGCGCAGAGGAAATTGACTGGATTGCCAGTGGGATTGGGCGGTTTTCGTCGGTGGGCGTGCGGGAGGACTCTGCCATAGAGATTCTTGCATCTCGTGGTGTTTCAGCGTACCAGTGTCTGGACCCTACGTTGCTGCGCACTCGAGAGGAATGGGCGGCTCAGGCGACTCCTGCCGATCGAGTCCTTCCGGAAAAATACATTTTCTACTATCCCATGGAGGTCAACTCGCTAGAGACGGAACTTTTAGGTCGTATGAAAAAGCAGTTGAACTTGCCCTGCGTTGCATTGACCGATTCTTTCAGAAGACCCCCTCTCGCCGATTACCAGGTGACAGGATTTGGGCCTCGGCAGTTCCTGTCTCTCCTCGGTAACGCTGCCGCCGTCTTCACCAACTCCTTTCATGGTCTGGCTTTTAGTCTTATTTTCCAGAAACCGTTGGTGTCCTATCGCCATCCTACGAGAAATAGCAGGATGGAGTCACTGTTGAGGGCTGTGGGACTGTTGGACTTTCAATTTGATTCTGCTGATGCCATATCCCAGTGGGATATTGAGGCAGCTCGCGAGCAAATTTCGGTCGCCTCCGGTCGGGTTAGCGCGCTGAGGCCAAAGTCTTTGGAGTTCCTGAAGGAGGCTTTGCAATAGCATGGAGAACCGCTCGAGTCTCGAGAAAACGATACATAGTATTGTCGCCGAAAAGAAGTGTACCGCGTGTTGCGCATGTGAATCGGCGTGCCCAACTCGCTGCATCAATGTGACGCAGGACGAGGAGGGCTTTGCGTCACCCCGTATTGATTATGAGCGCTGCATCTTTTGTGGGACTTGCCGTGCCCATTGCCATATGGCGATGGGTGTCCCATCGACTGATCCTGAACAAGGCTACGTAGCCATTGCCAATGATGCCATATTACGGGCGTCTAGCACCTCGGGTGGCGTTTTCGCTTTGTTGGGATTGAGGGCTCTGGAAGCTGGTGCCGTTGTATTTGGAGCTGCGTTCGATGGCGAGCTCCATGTTGTCCATACTGCTGTATCGGATGTTTGTGGACTTCAACGACTTCAGGGATCAAAATACGTCCAAAGCGATATGCGCGGAGTGTACGGCTTAGTTTTTCGTGAGTTGAAGAGCGGGAGGGAGGTTCTATTCTCGGGAACCCCTTGCCAGGTTGCCGGTCTTAAGGCGTTTCTAGGTGAAGATTGCTCTGGTCTTACAACAGTTGATGTGATCTGCCATGGTGTTCCGAGTCCTGGATTTTGGGAATGGTACGTGAAGCAGCGCATTGGGGACGAGGTTGCCGGGCGGACAGCTTCCGCTACCTTCAGGCTGAAGGAGTCCAATGACAAGTATGGTTACACTTTGAAGCTAGAAGTCGATGGATCAATTGCGAAGACCCCCGGAGAACTCGATCTTTACTACGCTCTATTTCTGAGCGGTTCCAGTTTGAGGGAATGCTGTTACAGTTGTCCTTACGCTCGGCTCTCGCGATGTTCTGACATAACGATAGGGGATTGCGGGTCATTTCACGAATACGGCAATTTCTTTCCTTACGAAGTTACCTCGGCGGTGCTGATTAATACCGCCAAAGGCGCACAGGCAATAAGTGCTCTGGGGTCAGCGTTGTCAAAGACTGAACTCGATATCGAGGGAGAGGCCCGGAGCAATGCGCAGCTGCGAAATCCGACTCCACGGCCTCCCGTAAGGGACGTTATTTACAAGGAATTAGCGACAAAACCTTTCGATGATCTCATAGAAAGATACACGGTACATTACTCGATGGGCGGACGCGTAAAGAACCTCCTAAAGCGTGCAACCCCGTGGCGTTTGAGAGCGAGGATAAAGTCTCTTGTCGGCGAAAAGCGACCATAAAGAATCAGCGAAGAAGAGATTGGCGAAGAATACTATCTACCTGTATATTCTTACGTTTTCGTCGCAAGCGATCAGTCTTTTGACCATTCCTTACCAGACCCGCATCTTGGGTCCGGAGCTTTACGGTGTCGTAGGTTTCATTGTGGCCGCCATGACGATATTCAGCCTTTGTTTGAATTATGGGTTTCTCTATTCAGGAACCCAAGCGGTGGCGGAGCATCGGGGAGATATCGAAGAGATATCCAAAGTCTATACGGCTGTTTTTGCCATCAAACTCCTGATGGGCTTTGCACTGCTTGTGGTGCCCGTAATGGTGATGCTTCTCTTTCCTGAGAGCCGTCAGCATGGCATCTTAGTCGTTTTGTACTTTGTAGCCTATTTTATTGCCGGGCTTTTGCCAGATTATCTGTACCGGGGCCTCGAGGAAATGAAATTGATTACGGTTCGCACGGTGGCAATCAGGTTACTTGCTGCTGGTTTGATCTTTGTCTTCCTGAAAAGCGAACAGGATGTTTGCGTGCTTCCTATCTCGTTGCTAATCGGCAACATGGGGGCGCTCTTGGCATGCTTTTGGTACGATAGATGCAAGCTGAGGGTGTCTTTTGTCCGAATTGGTCATCAATATACCGTGGAGGTCTTCAAGAAGGGCGCCCCGTTCTTCGTTTCTCGCATTGCGTCGGTGGTCTACCAGAGTGGGAATGCTATTGTTCTGGGGGCACTCTATCCGGGGAGTCCCGTGGTGGGGTGGTTTAACTCTGCTGATAAATTTCTCACATTGGTAAAGCAGGTTTCTTCTCCGATTGCTGACAGTATTTACCCGTTCATGATCCGGAATAAAGACTATCGACTTTCGATCAATATCATGCTCATTTCTGCTCCAGTCATTGCGTTGCTCTGCGTCCTGCTTTTTGTGGAGGCCGGGCCGATATGCGCTTTCGTTTTCGGTGACGAATACTACGAAGCCGGTAATGTTCTTCGCTGCCTCATTCCTGCCATTGCGGTTATTCTGCCGACGTATATCATCTGTTTCCCCATTCTCGTGCCCATGGGTTTGCAGAAGTACGCAAATATGTCTAACGTTGTCGGGATGTTTGTTCAAGCGGCTCTGCTATTGCTCTTGTTTTCGGTAGGTAAGCTGAATGTGTACTCTGTCTGTATGAGCGCGAGCATTTCCGAGGTTTCAGTGTTTGCGTTCCGATTGGGCGTCATGATTCACTTTCGGGAAAGGATGTTGTGTCGCCAAAATGATGCGATGATAGAGAGGCGTGAATTCTGATATCCGCAGTGCGCAATGGGGTTTTGGGGTTGGCTGATTTGCTCAGACCATGTTCCTGAGCCAAGGCACTTTTTTAAGCCAGTAGACAACCAAGCATGAAGATGCCAAGATGATGGCGGCAAACAAAAAGCTTCCAAAAAAACTTTCCCGTAGATGCGAGCTGATATTCAGATTCCACATGGCTACTGTTAGCGCGATACGCACAAGGTTGTGGACATATAAAATTCCGAGCGTATTTTCCGAGACAACGCAGATCAGCTTGTGCAGGGGCCTATTGGCGCCTCTGTAGCAAGAGCCAATCGCGAACAGTGCGAGTGTGTTAAAGAGCACGAATAGGGTATTATACCCATGCCATACTGAGTCCCAAACTGTATTTTGTGCCAAAGACGCATATCGTCCCCATAATGCAAGTGCTGCTGAATTTGTTGCCAGGATAACGAGTCCAACGCATATTTTCGTCGGGGGGGGGTCTCCTGTATCTTCCTCCAATGTCGTCCCGCTAGGCCGCCGATGCAAAAGTATGCAAACGAGAATCCGTGCAATCCGCGTAGGACGTCAAAATTCCCAAAGAAGTCGAAGCTAACCAATTGCGGCTCGTGGGTCAACAAGCCCTTTAGTAAGGAGGCTGTCTCATCAAGGGTGGTGTTGCCGAATGATAGGATTGATGCAATGGCGACAGAGAACAGGAAGATGGTCCAGTGGGAATCATAGGCGATTTTGAGCAACGGGAACACGGTATAGATGCATACGAGCGCTCCCATAAACCAGAGTTGGTTATTCCATCCTGTCTTATAATGCCACCCATAGCTTAAGTACTCGCTTGCAGAAAGAGGCTCTGCAAGCATTGCCGACGCGACGATGGGGATTAAGAAGCCCCAAAATATGGTTACAGCAGTGAGGCGGAGTGTTTTCCTGATATGTTTTTCGAGGTTTAGCGGCTTGCGAAAGAGGAGAAAGCCATTCACAAGAAAAAACATGGGAACGCAAGTGGAGAGCACCCCATTCAGTGCATATCGAAAAAATGCTGTGCCGTCTCCTAGGATGTCAACAGAATAAGAACTCGAATGATACAGCACCACAAAGAACATTGCGAGTGCTTCATCAAAATCAATGGCCGCCAAACGTTTCGGGGTCGGAAAAATATCAACATCGAGTTTCGCTCGTTCGGACGGGCTACTCACTGGCATCCTCCTTCCTTCTCATTCACTAGCGGGCGTGTAAAACCTGTCGTGTGACCTGCGATCTTAGTTTAGGCATTACTGTGCCCCCTTCCGCTTGAACACAGCGAAGACAGTTCGCAGGGCGCAGAGGGTGTCCAAATACGGTGAGCAGTGGGTGATGTAGTAGTACTCCAGCTCCAGGCGCTCCTGGTACTCGATGTCGGAGCGGCCGTTGCAGCCCCACCAGCCGGTGACTCCGGGCTTCATCTTGTTGTAGAGGGGCCGACCTCCGTGGGCCTCCAATTCGCCGGGAATGAGCGGTCGTGGGCCGACGGCGGACATGTCGCCCTTGAGCACATTGAAGAACTGGGGCAGCTCATCGAGGGATGCGCGACGCAATATGTGCCCGACGGGCGTGATGCGCGGGTCGTGGGAGAGCTTCTGGTTCTGTTCCCACTCCTCGCGCCGCTCCGGATCTTGAAGCAGCTTCTTCAGCTGCTCGTCGGCGTCCCACACCATGGAGCGCAGCTTCCACAGATCGAAGCACTGGCCGCGCAGGCCCACGCGGGTCTGCTTGTAGAAGATGGGATGGGTGTCGCCTGCCGCCAGGTACGAAACCTTCACGACAGCGGCCACGGGCAGCGTGGCGAGGCAGCCTATGGGGCCCAGCATGATATCGACGATGCGCTTGGCGGGCAGGTAGAGCAGCTGGCCAGCACCGAACGAGTGCCGTTGCAGGTCGAGGGTGTGGTAGATGCCCACCTGGCTGATGGACTGGATCTCCGAGGCCGCTCCGAGCAACTCGGTGATACCGAGGCGCAGCTTCACGCCGTTGTCCATGAGCTCGTCGTAGAGTGTCCTATGCACCGAGGTGGGATCCACCAGCACGAGCACCTCGTCGGCGTTCAGGGACGAGCACAGCTTCACGAGCTCGTCTGCCGGTACGGAGGGGCGATCGCGGAAGATTCCGCTCTGGGATGCGTCGATGAGGCAGAATCCGACCACGCGAGAGGCCTTCATGTCGTCGGCGTAGGTCAGCTCCTCGGCCTTCTCGGCGACATCGCTCGTGGTAACGAGCACCAGGCGCTTGATGCTGTCGGCGGGCCGTCGGCTCCAGTGGGAGAGCAGGAAGCGCTTATGGAGGTACTTGAGCAGGAGCGCCAGCGAGACGTAAGCCGCATAGGTGACTATGAGCATCTCGCGGGAATAGTCCTCGCCTATTTTGAAGAGGTAGAAGATGATGCAGATAACGAGGAAGCTCATGAGCGCGATCTTGAGCTCGGTGCCGATGTCTTCCCAGTAGCGCCGACGGAAAATGCCGCTGTAGGGGTTGACGATAAGGGTGATGACCAGGTCGACGCCCAGCATGAGGATGAGCAGCCCCCGCCAGGAAGTCGATTCGATAAAGGAAAGGCTGCCGAACTTGGCGAAGTAGGCGCAGGCGAAGGCTGCGGCCAGCGATGCCATGTCGATGACGACGAAGTCCGCGTGCTTCGATATGCTGGTGATGCCCAAGAACCTGTCCTTACTACGGTAATATCAGTAAAACCGAACAAACCTTAACGAATCATACGATAACATATTTGCTGGTCATGGAAAGGTGGGGCTTGCGGGGCGTGGATGGTTTTCTGTAGACTGTCGCTGTGTAAATAAAAGCCGAATCATGAGGATTCGCAAGACTCTTTTCCGACAGAGGGGGGGCTGATGATGGATATGTTCAAACGTGCGCTGCAGTGCACAATGGCGGTCGTACTGGTTCTTGGGTTGACGCCCCTGGTGGCCTTCGCCGATGGAGAGGGGAGCGCGTCCGAGGCGGAGAATCCCTTGTCTGGCGCGGATTTTCCTGAGGCGAGTGTGGCCTCGGCCACTTTCGACAACGTGGAATCTGCGCCATCGTCGACGGTTGGCCTTTCCGTTGGGTGGAATGATCCGGTGTGCGAGACGCCAACGGTCTTCACCGTGCAGGCGCCGGGCGCAACGGCGCAGCGCCAGTATCGGCTCGACTCCTTCGATCGTTATCAGTCTAATCGCCAGTACATTGAATGGGTGATGGACCCCTCTAAGTTCGTATATCAGGATTCGCCAGAATTCGAGGTCACCTTCTTCGCTTCGGGCCTTTACCGGCTGCGTTTCTCGGTGCTTGACAAGGGCGTGACGCCGGTGACGTATGAGTCGATCGACGTGTGGGTGACTATCGATGACCCCGCCCATCCGTCTCCCGAGGCCATTGCCGATCGCGTGGCGGCCGAGTGCCTCGCTGCCGGTAACGACACTGACTTCGATAAGGCCTTGTGGCTTCACGATTGGGTGATCGACAACATGGAGTATGATGGCACGCTTCGTTTTTGTGGCGCCGAGGGGGCATTCGCCCGCGGTATTGGCACATGCGAGTCGTACCATCGCGCATACGTGATGCTCTTGCAGCGTGTAGGCATTCCGACCGGTCGCATAACGGGTAACGGGCATGTTTGGACTGCTGTGAAGATGGATGGGGAGTGGTATCAGGTTGATGCAACCTGGGACGATACCGCGCAGTATGCGGGGTACCCCGACCTGCGACACATGTACTTCGGCCTGAATGATTCCATTATGGGCCTCGTGCACTCCGACCACGCGGCTCCCGTCGTAGGTTACGAATCCAATTCTTTGGAGAACAATTATTTCATCAAGACCGGCGATATCATCGATTGGTCCGATCCCATTGCCAATGTGATCCTCGACAAGCTGAACAAAAAGGAGACATCCTTTACCGTAAAGGCGACCAACGCGGGTTGGGCCCAGAAGGATTTTAAGGATGTGATAAACAATCTGGTGGCTTACGAGTTGAACCAGTATGAGTGGACTACGGACAACCAGACGGCCGATGCGGTCGTGCATGTGAGCTACGCAGACGATTACTTCACGGTAAACGTATTCACGGTTCTGCCCGCGGAGCCCAAGATCGTGCAGAATCTGGTCTACAACGGCAACGCCCAGACGGGTGTGGCCATTCCGACGACGGGATCTTATGCGTCGAGGGGAACAACGAGCGCTGTCGATGCGGGAACTTACACAGCCCGCGTTGCTCCCGGTGAGGGCTATGCCTGGAACAAGACGGGCGATAGGACGGAGCGTGTCTACCAATGGAAGATCTCCCCGGCCTCTATCTCGTCAGTGTCGGTGACGGGTGTGGCGCCCACCTATGAGTATACGGGCTCGGCGATTCGCCCCAGGGTTACCGTGAAGCATGGCAGCCGCACGCTCCAGGAGGGGAAGGACTATAGGCTTTCCTACGGAAATAACGTCCAAGCCGGCACGGCGACCGTCACTGTGCAGGGTATGGGCAAGAACTATACGGGCAGCAAGGCCATCTCGTTCACCATTGCGGCGCCGAAGAGCCAATGGGTGACTTCGGGCGGTAAGAAATACTATTATGGCCCGAACGGGCAACCGGTGAAGTGGAGCCAGAAAATTGGCGGCTCCTGGTACTATTTCAACGGCTCGGGTGCCATGCATACAGGGTGGATTACCTGGGCGGACGGCACGAAGAGCTATTTCGGACAGGACGGAAGGGCTGCGACTGGCTGGCGTAGTTTGGGGGGCGTCAAATACTACTTCAATCCTTCGACGGGCATTAGTGTTCGATGGCTCCAGAAGATAGACGGGAGATGGTATTACTTCAATGGCTCAAATGCCCTGCAGACTGGATGGATTGCCTGGGGAGATGGCACGAGGAGCCTCTTCGGCGGCAACGGGGCGGCCATCAGCGGCTGGCAAAACTCCGGAGGACGGACCTACTACCTGGACCCCGCTTCGGGGGCCAGCGTCCGCTGGAGTCGGAAGATAGGGAGTTACTGGTATTACTTCGACTCCCAATCTCGGATGGCGACAGGGCTTGTTTCTTGGGCGGATGGCACGAAGAGCTATTACGATAGCAAAGGCCGAGAAACGGCAGGCTGGGGATGGGAGAGCGGTGCCTGGTATTATTTTGAGCCGATGACCGGCCGGTCTGTGCGGTGGAGCAAGAAGATAGGGGGCTCTTGGTACTACTTCAACGGCGCCTCCCGGATGGTTACGGGTTGGGTGTCTTGGGGTGATGGCACGAAGAGTTACTTCGATCCCGGCACGGGTCGTGCTTTCACGGGGTCTCGATGGATAGCGGGGAAGTGGTACTACTTCGACCCCGTAACGGCGAAGACGAGATAGGCCGAACGACTTCTTCGGGGACGAGGGCTTGTGTCCGTCAAGTGTGGTTGATGTGGGTATGTTGGTGGCAAACGAGCATTCGAGAGCCAGAAAGACTGATTTTGATATGATAATTAGTCGCTTAGGGTGCTCGTTCCGCCCTGGCTGATATCTCACGAACCAGGTTTGGGACATCAAGCGTCCTTGTGGATTGGAGGAGTTTTTGAAGCGTTTAGTTGCCGTCGCGCTGGCAATGGTTCTCGGCGCTACGCCCTTTACGATTGCCTCGGCCTCGTCGTCGGCCACCTTGGAGCGTGAAATCGCCGACGCCCCGTATCAAATTTGGCCTGCAAAAGCTCGGTCGAATTCTCCCGATTACGTGCGCGCTGCCATCAAGCAGCGAAATGAACAGGGCGACAACTGCAAGGTTATTTTAGGCACGTCGGAGTTCCGGTGGGCTTATCCTGAGACTATCTCCTCGCATCCTGCCAATTTCTTCGCGAACAACAATTATGGGATGGACACTTTTCTGCTTGGCCAGCCCTATTGTCAGGATTTGTGGCATGCCATAGAGGTGGGCGCGGTGGCAGACGCCATTCCCGACAACAAGGTCGTATTCTTTCTGGGCATGACGTGGTTCATGGACTACCAGGATCCCGAGGGCTGCTTCCAGAAATCGTTTTCCGAGGAAGCGTACCGAGAGTTTATGGCTAACCCCAAAGTGTCCGACGAGACCAAGGATAAGATTCAGCAAAAGATGCTCGCCTACGGGATAAGCGAAGAGGTGGTCCATGCTGATCGGAACGCTTCTCTTGTCGACAAAGTAAATGAGCGTGTGACGGATGTATTCAATTCAACCAAGAATTACGATGCCGTGTTGAGCGATGAAGAGGACACGTGGAATGCTCCCGAGCGAGAGCTCAACAAGAGCCGTCCCGTTCCTGAGGGGCGCTTTGGAGAGCTTCTGACACCCGATTGGGACGCTTGGCTTGAGCAGGCCCAGAAAGAGGGGGCGGAGCAATCTTCCAGTAATGAGTACGGCGTTTACAACAGCTGGTTTGAGAGCGGCGGATACGATAAGTGGCTTAAGGGCGCTCAAGAAGGCTGGTCTTATCCCGAGGGACAGCCCTACCAGGAAACGGAAGTAGAGGACTTTCGTCTTTTCTTGGACGTATGTCGCGAGACGGGCATCGAACCTCTGGTCATCATGATGCCCGTTAAAGGGGCGTTGTTCGACCAAACCGCCTACGATGCCCCCACGCGAGCGATATGGTTCGATATGATGAAGGAGATATGCGAGGAGTATGGGGTGGAATACGCTGATTTCTCTCCCTATGAGTACGATCCGTATTTCCTTTACGATGCCGCCCATTTTGGGTGGACGGGCTGGGTGCACGTTAACAGGGCGATTTACAATTTCTTCATGGAGGATGCGGATCAATGAAGGCGCTGAAAGAGAGAGTAGAAAAAGTGTTCTTCGGCGATACATGGCTGGGGGCTCTTCTGTGGTTTGTCGCCGCGTTCGCGTTGGTGGCGATTCTTGTTTGGTTTCTCGTCTATTCAGGTTTTGGCGATCCTGCCGCGCCTGTATACGAGCACTTCTAATGGGGCGACTCTGCAAGCTGTGGCATGGTTGCCAACAATTGCGAGAACGTGATTGATAATTGATGAAAGGTGAAATGAGCGTGAGTAGGTTCCTCGATCGATTGAAAGATGTTACGGCGGTTAATTCTGAGAAACTGGCGTTCTTTAACTCTCGTTGCGGAGGGGATGCTGACGAGCGTCTGACCTACGGTGAGCTCTCCCGCTGGTCGGATGCCCTGGCGGCGTATCTGGTTGATACGGCCCCTGCGGGAAAGCCCGTGGTGATTTACGGGCACAAGTCGCCGCTCATGCTCGTGGGCTTCATCGCCGCCGCCAAGGCGGGGCTCACCTATGCCCCGGTGGACATCGCCTACCCGGCCGATCGAGTGAACGACATCTTGACCCAGATTGATCATCCCCTCGTCATCTCCCTGGCAGACGAGGGCTTTGCTGGCGATGAGTCCCTAGCCGCCTCGGTCGTGGGAGCCGAGGCGGTGCAGACGGCTATCGCCGCGGGCCGCTCGGTGGGTCGGGAGCGCTGGATCGATGGCGATACGCCCTTCTACCTGCTGTTCACCTCCGGTTCTACGGGGCGCCCCAAGGGCGTGCAGATGCCCTCCCGTTGCGTGGATGCCTTCATGGATTACTTCACCGGCCTGTTTCCGGTTCGGGAAGACGGCGTGAGCTTCAACCGCGTGCCCTACACCTTCGACGTGAGCCTCTTCGACATCATCGCGGGACTTGCCCGGGGTTACACCTTGTTCGCCCTGGAAAGCGAGGACGAGCAATCTATGCGGGCCGCCTTCGACGCCCTGGCTGTCAGCGGGCTGACGACGTGGATCTCCACGCCCTCCTTCATCGAGATGTGCCTGGCCGATCCTGCTTTCAACGAGGAGTTGCTGCCACGGCTCGACAACATCATCCTCTGCGGCGAGGTGTTCCGCAACGCCACGGCCCTAAAGCTCATCGAGCGCTTCCCGGCGGCCCGCATCCTGAACACCTACGGTCCCACCGAGACCCAGGCCGTCACCGATATCGTCGTCGACGAAGCCCTGGCAACGGAGGTGAACCCGCTGCCGGTCGGGTATCTGGGCGGCGCCGTGGCCGCCATCGTGCGCGATCCCGAGACGGGCGCGGTGCTGCCGCAGGGGGAAGTGGGAGAGATCTACCTCGCCGGTGATACGGTATCGGCCGGCTATTGGGCGCGCCCCGATCTGACTGAGGCGGTCTTTTCCGAGATCGAGGGAGAGGACGGCGCGCCGGTGCGCTGCTACAAGACCGGCGACAAGGGCTATCTCGACGGGGAGGGTCGTCTCTTCTGTCTCGGCCGCCTCGATTTCCAGGTGAAGCTCAACGGGTTCCGGGTGGAGTTGGCCGATGTGGAGCAGGCCCTCGTGCGCGTGCCTGTGGTGGGGGAGGCCGTGGTGCTGGCCGCTGAGCGGGATGGGAAGGTGAGTCACCTGGTGGCCCACGTGCGCCTTGCCGACCCGGCGGTGCCGGGCGACTTCGCCACGTCCCGGTCCATCAAGGCCGCCCTCAAGGAGTTGGTTCCCGAGTACATGGTGCCCAAGAAGATCGTCTACCACGATGAGTTCGCCCTGAACGTCAACGGCAAGATCGATCGCAAGGCCTTGGCGTAGGACGGCCGCGTACCATGAATTTCTATATCGACCCCGCTTTCTACGTCTTTCTCGCCGTGGCCATCGTGCCGGCGGCGGTGCTCGGTTTCTCGGGCCATCGCATCAAGTACTACGGCTTGGCGGCGTCCCTCGTGTTCCTGCTGCTTTTGTTCGGCGAGAACGTGGAGGGCATGCTCGCCTTCGCTGCCTTCCTCGCCATTGCCTGCGCCGTTACGTTCTGGGAACTTGCCAGTTGGAAGAGCGGGCAGAAGGCCCTGTGGAAGTTCCGCTGCGCGCTCGTTGCAGTCATTGCTCCGCTGGTGGTTTACAAGATCGGTGCCGTGTTCGACCATAACCTCATGGGCTTTCTCGGCATATCCTATATCACCTTCAAGGCCGTGCAGGTCATCATCGAGATTCGCGATGACCTCATCGAGGATATGAACTTCGCCGACTACCTCTACTTCCTCGTATTCTTTACACCGTTCACCTCTGGCCCCATCGATCGCAGCCGGCGATTTACCGAGGACGCGAATCGCGCCTACACTGCCTCGGAGTACGCCGATCTGCTGGCGCGCGGCATCATGCTGCTGCTCGTGGGCGCGGTGTATCAGAAAGTGCTCGGCACCGTGTTCCACCACTACTTCACGCCGGCGCCTCTGGGCGATGGCCCCTGGTGGGCCGAACTCGGCGCCCAGGTGAAAGATGCCTACATGTACGGCTTCTACCTGTTCTTCGATTTCGCCGGCTACTCGCTCATGGCCATGGGGGCGAGCTACTGCTTCGGCATTAAGACGCCGCGCAATTTTCGTGCGCCCTTCCTGGCCACCGACGTGCGCGACTTTTGGGACCGGTGGCACATGACGCTGTCCACCTGGTTGCGGGACTTCGTGTTCATGCGAGCAGTGAAGTCGGCCACGCGGCGGAAGCTGTTCAAGGATCGCCTGCATACAGCTTGCGCTGGCTATATGGCAAATTTTCTGCTCATGGGCGCGTGGCATGGATTGACAGTGGATTACCTGGTCTATGGCGCCTACTACGGCGTACTCATGGGCGCCACCGATGTCTATCAGAAGAAGTCCGCCTTCCACAAGCGACACAAGAAGGAGAACTGGTACAAGGTCGTTCAATGGTTTGTTACCATTAATGTGGTCATGCTGGGCATGGCCATCTTTTCCGGACAGATGCACACCGTTATAGGAGGTTTGACCCATGGCTGAGAATTCCGTTGAGGAGCGTATGCTCGAGCTGATCGAGGAGATCTGCGACGATGACGTTATCCGCGAGGAGCGGGACGTGGATCTGTTCGAGGAGGGCTTGCTGGATTCCATGGCCGCCATCGAGTTGCTCGTGGCCATCGAGACGGAGTTCGGCGTGACCATTGCGCCTACGGCGGTGGAGCGCGAGGAGATGAACACGGTGAACAAGATCATCTACCAAGTGCAGATTCGCTACGAGCATAACTAGGTAACGGCCGCTTGGTCTTCTCGAGCACGATCTTCCTCTTTGCGTTTTTCCCGCTGTTTTTGGCGGCATATTTCGTTGTGCCCTGGCGACCGGCCCGCAACGTGGTGTTGTTGGCGTTCTCCCTCGTGTTTTACGCATGGGGCGAACCGGTGTACGTGTGGCTCATGGTGGGTTCCATCCTCATGAACTGGGTTTTGGCCCTCTGTATTTCCCGGGCCGGCCTGCGGAGCCATCTCTGGCGTAGGTTCTTCCTGATAGTGGCCGTGGTGGCGAATCTGGCCATCCTCGGCTTCTGGAAGTACCAGGGGTTTCTCGCCCAGAACATCAATGCTGCCCTGGGCGAGGAGTTCCTGGCCGACTTGCAGTTGGCCCTGCCCATTGGCATCTCGTTTTTCACCCTGCAGGCTCTCACTTATATCGTGGACGTGTACCGCGGCGAAGTGAGGGTGCAGAAGAACCCCCTGTACTTGGGCATGTACATCGCCATGTTTCCCCAGCTGGTGGCCGGCCCCATCGTGCGCTACTCCGATATTGAATTTGAGATCG
>OFFX01001934.1_pt1 | contig 13826 bp, 12 predicted proteins | sample 1521511 | NCBI WGS metagenome assembly OFFX01 (sample SAMEA3504125, study PRJEB24116) | mouse gut metagenome | biome: mouse gut; feature: mouse-associated habitat; material: faeces | place: Denmark | collected 2011
CCGAATTTCACCCCCCGCTCCTTCGCCGCCGCGATCCCCTCCGCCTGCCTCTGGCGGATGAATTCCCGCTCTGTCTGCGCCACGTAGGAGAGAAGCTGCAGCACAATGTCGGCGATCAGCAGCCCGGTCAGATCCCGCCCCTGGCGGGTATCCAGCAGGGGCATGTCCAACACCACAATGGATGCCTGTTTTACTTTTGTAATGAGCCGCCACTGCTCCAGAATCTCCTCATAGCTGCGGCCCAGCCGGTCGATGCTCTTGGTCACAAGAATGTCGCCCGGCCTTAGCTTTTTGATGAGCCGCTTGTATCCCGGCCGCTCAAAATCCTTGCCTGACTGCTTGTCCATAAATACATGGCGGTCCAGAATTCCAAACTCCCGCATGGCAATGCGCTGCCGGTCCTCATTCTGGTCCTTGGTCGATACGCGGATGTATCCGTAAGTTTTTTGGCTCATGCTGTTCCCTCCAATGATTGATACAACGATTTTAGAGGAAAGCTTGATTTCGCTCAAATGATATTTGGACAAGATTTAGGGCTTGTTTGAAAAATGTCAATACGCCCCCTTCCAGTGGCGTGGGCCACGAAAGGGAGCGTATTCTATGCCGCTAGACAATCAGGCGCAGGGTAAATTCCCGGTCCTCCGCCCCGCTGAGCCGGAAGGCCTCCTCCACATCGCTGCCCCAGCTGTCGATGCCGCCCACGCCCCGCATGGCCCCGCAGAGGGTTGCCACCGTGCGGACGGGGACGGGCAGCTCCTCCGCGTGGGCGGCCTGCTCCAGCTGCTGGGGGGTGTAGGGGATGGCGGAGAAGGCCAGGGGCCGGTCCGCCATCTCCAGTGTCAGGCGGCAGCCGTCCGCCATGTCCAGGAGGACCGCCCGGGTGTCCGCGTGGCAGCCGCACTCCTGGGGGACCAGATAGCCGGGGATGTGGGGCCGTTCATGGTGCCAGCCAAAGACGCCGCCCCGCTTCCGGTCCGGGTAGGTCTCCCCGGAGAGGCCCAGCCACCGCACCGCCGCCACCGGAACCGGCGTGGCGAACCGCAGGCCCAGCAGGGGCAGCTGAGGCCGTCCCGGCCCGCCCCGATAGAGGACGGACGCCTCCATGCGGCCGGAGCCGTCCACCGTGTACACCACCTCCGTGCGGAGCCCCGGCAGGGCCGGTGCGGTGAAGGTGCAGCGGACACTGACTGCGGCCTCGCTCTCCGCCAGCGCCTCCATACTCTCGCACCGCTGCCACCCGTCCGCCGCCGCCCAGACGGCGCTTTTCAGGGCAAAGCCGCAGCCCAGGTCATTCTCCGTGGGGGCCCGCCAGTAGGCCGGACGGGGGGCCCGCCACAGCCACTCCCTCCCCCCGGACACCAGGGACACCGGGCCGCCCTCCGCATAGGAGAACAGGACTTCAAAGTCCCGGCCCCGAACGCCCAGGGCCCCGTCCCCGTGAACCACGCGCAGGGGGCCGGAGGCTTTCACCGGCAGAGGGGGGACGCTGGCCGCCGCCCGGCGGTTGGCCTCGTCCCGGGCCGCCCGCGCCTCCGGGGAGGCGTACCAGTACCGCACCTCCTGCATGGCCGGCTTCTCCGTCCCGTCGGCAAAGACGACGCCGTTGGCGCTGAAGGCGTAGTCGCTCTGCCGGTCCCCGAAGTCCCCGCCGTAGCCCAGCACGCGGCGGCCATTGCAGTCCCTGCGCCAGAGGGCCTGATCCATATAGTCCCAGATGAAGCCGCCCTGGTACTGGGGAAACGCCTCCTCCAGACGGATATAGCTCTCCATGCCGCCCAGGGAGTTGCCCATGTCGTGCATATACTCGCACAGGAGGAAAGGCTTGGGGGGACTGCTCTCCAGATACGCTCGGACCGCCTCCGGCGGGGCGTACATCCGGCTCTCCACGTCGGAGATCCGGTCAAAGGCCCGGCAGTTGTACACGCCCTCATAGTGGACGATCCGGCTGGGGTCGCTGGCGCGGAGGAAGTCCGCCATGGCCAGGATGTCCTCCCCGGCGTAGGACTCGTTGCCGCAGGACCAGAAGAGGATGGACACGTGGTTCTTGTCCCGCTCGAACATGCTCCTGGCCCGGTCCACCACGCACTCCCGCCACTCCGGCAGGCTCCCGGGCACGTTCCAGGCCGGGTCTATGCCGTCCCGCTTCTGCCAGGACCCGTGGCTCTCCAGATTGGCCTCGTCCATCACGTAGATCCCGTTCTGGTCGCACAGCTGGTACCACGTTGTCTGGTTGGGGTAGTGGCAGGTGCGCACCGCGTTGATATTGTTCCGGAGGAACACCGACATGGCCGCGTCCATGTCCGCCTGACCGATGGCCCGGCCGGTTTCCGGGCTCCACTCGTGGCGGTTTACCCCCCGGAGCACCAGCCGCTCCCCGTTGAGCAGGATCACGCCGTCCCGTATCTCCAGGCGGCGGAAGCCGGTCTCGCAGGGCGTCACCTCCATGACCCGGCCCCGGGAGCGGAGCGTCAGCGTCACCTGGTACAGCGCCGGGGTCTGGTGGCTCCAGGGGAGGACGTTCTCAAACCGGAGGCGCTGGCTGCGGAGGTACCGCCCCTCCGGTTTCAGGAACAACTCCCCGTCAAAGAGGACGCCCTGGTCCGGATGGGCCACCCGGCAGGAGACGGACGCGCCCTCCGTCTCCCCGCTCAGCAGCAGCCGGAGAGACAGAACGCCGTCAGAGCCCTCCAGCCCCGCCTGCAGCCACAGGTCCTCCAGGTGGACCGCCGGCTTGGCGTAGAGGAACACGGAGCGGAAGATGCCGCTGAACCGGAAGAAGTCCTGGTCCTCGATCCAGGCCGCGCTGGAGCGCTTGAAGACCTCCGCGCACAGCCGGTTGCCGGTGGAACGGATATAGGGGGTAAGGTCAAAGTCCGAGGGGGTGAAGCTGTCCTCGGCGTAGCCCACAAAATGGCCGTTGAGCCAGAGGAAGAGGGCCTGCTCCACGCCTTGGAAGCTGACGCACACCCGTTTCCCCCGCAGGCCGGGGTCCAGGTCAAAGGTCCGGACGTAGCTGCCCACCGGGTTGTCCTCCCAGTCGATCTGGGGGGGCAGCAGCTGGGCGTGGCCGTCCCAGGGGTAGAGGCTGTTGATATACTGGATCTGGCCGTAGCCCTGCAATTCCATATGGCCCGGCACAAGAATGGTCCCAAAGGCGGAGTCGTCAAAATCCTCCCGCCAGAACGCCGCCGGGCGGGCTGCGGGGGCCCTGCTCCAGGCGAACCGCCACACCCCGTCCAGGGACTGGCGCAGGGAGGTCTCGCCCCGGGCCGCCTCCTGGGCGGAGGCGCAGCACATGTGGTCGGAGTGGGCATCCAGCCGGTTCACCTGGAACACGGCTGGGTTGGTCAGCCATTGCAAATCTGCCTGCATAGCGCATCTCCTTGTCTGATGGGAAACATCCTCATGGGGATTCCTGGATTTTTACTATTCCGTCTTCTTTGAGGACACGCAGCAAAAGAAGCTGTGGGTTGTCCACTTGATTCTTTTCCCTGATATCAAAAGTTTCTTCAATAAAACGCTCTGATGTTCTGATCTTTAAGTAGAAATCCGTTGTATTCGTGTATCCAACCCAAAACCGCGCTGTGTTTTCATCGGTTTCCTTGAAATCTATTTCTTCCAGCAGCGTGTTATCCGCATCTAAAATACCGAATTTTATATTTTCAAAAGGTTCATCTGTGTTATTTTCCACTCTGATCTCTATCATGTGTTCCGGAGTTTGCGCTATGTCCAGATTTTGGCGTCGCAGCCATATAACAGCGGCAAACAGCAGCCCCAATATAAAAAAGATGAAGGAAAAAATCATCACTTTATGGGTTCTGGTCATTGCCTGAGCTCCTCCAAATAACAATGGTGAACGTTCTTTTTGATTCTTTTTCTTTCAATGATAGGGACGCTGGTTCAGTCTTAATCAATGCTGTGCAGTTTCAAGCATTTTCAGCTTGCTGCTGCTTTTGCTGATACAAATTCACACAGGTTGAAATAGGCTCGCTTGTGTACTAAGTGGTGTACCAACCTAGCAGAAATAAACTAGGGCTTGTTTGATAATTGGCGATATGCCCAACAGCAAGGAATTTTTTTGCCAGACAAGGCAAATTTTCGCAGGCATCCTGACGGATGGCAAGAAAATTTAACGCAGTATGGCGGAAAAAGGCCTGCTGTTTGGGCGTGTTGACAATTTTCAAACATGCCCTAGGCTCCAAGGCAATAGTATTCCTGCCAGATATCCTCCGGGACCATGCTGCCGCCGGTGGCCCAGGCGATGTGGACGGCCTTTCGCAGGTCAATGCCCCGGGACTCCGCCCAGTCCCCGGCGCAGACCAGACCCATGCCCGGCAGGCCCGCCAGGGCGCTGGGCTCCAGGCGGATGTTCTCCGTGTCCGCCAGCAGGCGCAGGAGGCGGTAGAGCCGGGCGTCCTCCACGGTGAAGCAGCCCGTCAGCAGGGGCTCCATGATCCGGCTCACAAGGCCGCTGGCCCGGCCCACGGCCAGACCGTCGGCGGCGGTTTTGCCGTCAATGCCGTAATCCCCTACGCATATGCCGTCGTGGAGACCCGTGGCGAGGCCCAGGGTCATGCAGGGGGCGTGGGTGGGCTCGGCGAAGAAACAGTGGACGCTGTCCCCGTAGAGCAGTTTCAGCCCAAAGGCCACGCCCCCGGGGCCGCCGCCCACCCCGCAGGGCAGGTAGACCAGCAGGGGGTGGTCCCGGTCCACCGGGATACCCAGGTCTGCCAGCTGCCGGGCCGTCCGCCGGGCCGCCACGGCGTAGCCCAGGAAGAGGGTGCGGGAGCTCTCGTCGTCCACAAAGTGGCACCGGGGGTCCCCCTGGGCCTGCCGGCGGCCCTCGGCCACGGCCTTGCCGTAGTCCCCGGCGTACTCCACCACCGTGACCCCCTTGGAGCGCAGCAGGTCCTTCTTCCACTGGCGGGCGTCGGCGGACATGTGGACCGTCACCCGGAAGCCCAGGGCCGCGCTCATGATGCCGATGGACAGGCCCAGGTTGCCGGTGGATCCCACCGCCACGGCGTACTGGCCAAAGAGCTCCCGGAAGGCGGGGTCCGCCAGCTGGGCGTAGTCGCCGGCAAGGGTCAGCCCGCCCTCCCGGATCCCGATCTCCTCCGCCAGACACAGGACCTCGTAGATCCCGCCCCGGGCCTTGATGGAGCCGGAGATGGGCAGGCGGCTGTCCTGCTTGAGCAGCAGCCGGCCGGGGAGGCCGCCCAGGGCCGCCTGCATGGCCGGGATGGGGGTCAGGGGGGACTCGATGATTCCACCCGCAGGGCGGGTCTCCGGGAACACCCGGGCGATGTAGGGGGCGAACCGCTCCAGCCGCGCCGCGGCGTCCGCTACCTCCTCCGCCGTCACTGGAGCCTCCGCCAGGGCCTCCGCCGCCGGACGGAGACGGGGGCTGAGCCAGAAGGTCTCCTCCATGGCCCGCAGATCCTCAAGTACCATGATGTGCGCCTCCTTGTTGTTTCGTAATCATCCCTTTTCTTGAAAGAAAAAGGATCAAAAAGAACGTCAGATGTGGGGACACGATGCGGACAGTCTAAGGGCTGTTTGTGCTTTTAAGTATAGCATTGGCGGGAATGATATGCAACATCTGTTTACTGCGGCCGCCAAATATCTATTGCGGGAATCCTCCCCATGGGGTATAATACACCAGAGCGGCCCAGCGTGCGCGCTGGCAGGCGAAAGCAAGGAGGAACGTCCTATGAAACTGATGGTGATTGACGGCAACAGCATCGTCAACCGCTCCTTTTACGGCATCCGGCCCCTGACCACCCGGGACGGGCTGTATACCAACGCGGTTTACGGCTTCGTCACCACCCTCCAGCGGCTGCTGGACGAGGAGGAGCCGGAGGCCCTGTGCGTCACCTTTGACCGGCGGGAGCCCACCTTCCGACACCTGGAATACGACGGCTACAAGGCCCAGCGGAAGGGGATGCCCGAGGAGCTGGCCATGCAGATGCCCGTGCTCAAGGAGGTGCTGGACGCCATGGACATCCCCCGCTACGAGCTGGCGGGCTACGAGGCGGACGATCTCATCGGCACCATCTCCCGGAAGTGCGAGGCCCAGGACTGGACCTGCGTGGTGGTCACCGGGGACAAGGACAGCCTCCAGCTGGTGACGGACCGCACCAAGGTCAAGCTGGTCTCCACCCGCATGGGCCAGACCACCACCAAGGATATGACCCCGGAGACCTTCCGGGAGACCTACGGCTTTGAGCCCATCCACATCATTGATCTGAAGGCCCTCATGGGGGACGCGTCGGACAACATCCCCGGCGTCAAGGGCGTGGGGGAGAAGACCGCCATGGCCCTGGTGCAGAGATACCAGACCGTGGACGCTCTCTACGCCGCCATGCCGGACATCGAGGCCAAGCCCGCCGCCATCAGGAAGCTGGCCGAGGGGGAGGAGAGCGCCCGGATGAGCTACCGTCTGGCCACCATCATCACCGACGCGCCCCTGGACTTTGACCCGGCGGAGAACATGCGCCGGAGCGTGAAGCCGGAGCTCTACCGCCTGTTTCTGCGGCTGGAGTTCAACACACTCATTGAAAAAATGGGCCTTACCGCCCAGGGGATGCCGCCGGAGAGCCAGGAGAAGCCGGCGCTCACCGTCCGGGTGGAGCAGGCCGTCAGCCAGGAACAGGCGGAGGCGCTGCTGGAGACCTTCCGGGCTGCGGAGTATGTGGCCCTGCTGGCCCTGCCGGACCTCACCGCCGTGATGGTTCAGTGCCAGACCGGGGAAAACGAGGCCGTGGCGGGTGAGTTCTACTTCAACCGCTACCAGGGGGACTGGAACCGGCTGCTGGCGGCCCTGTTTTCAGAGGATATCAAGAAGGCGTCCCACGACGTGAAGGATCTGACCCGGACCCTGCTGGAGAACGGCCTTCCGGCGGAGGGCTTTGTCTTTGACACCGCCCTAGCCGGGTACCTGCTGGACGCTACGGCCGGGCGCTACGACATCGCCCGCCTCTTCGCCTCCTGGTTCAAGGAGGAGCTGCCCAAGCCCCTGTACCTGGAGCCGGACGCCTTCTCCCTGTTCAGCGGCGGAGCCGACGTGGAGGCGTCCTTCCTCAGCTACGTCTCCGCCGTGGACGCGCTGTACTGCGCCATGAGGCCCAAGCTGGCGGAGATGGGCACGGACTGGCTCTACTTCCAGGTGGAGCTGCCCCTGTGCCGGGTGCTGGCGGAGATGGAGACGGCGGGTTTTCTGGTGGATGCGGGGGCTCTGCGCTCCTTCGGCGAGACCCTCACCGGGGCCATCGAGGCCCTGGAGCAGAAAATATACGCCTACGCCGGGCCCTTCAACATCAACTCCCCCAAGCAGCTGGGGGAGGTCCTCTTTGAGCGCCTGGGCCTGAGTCACGGTAAAAAGACCAAGACCGGATGGTCCACCAGCGCGGACGTGCTGGACAAGCTGCGGGGGGCCCACCCCATTGTGGGGGAGGTGCTGGAGTACCGGCAGTACGCCAAGCTGAGGAGCACCTACGTGGAGGGGCTTTTGAAGGTCATCGGCCCGGACGGCCGGGTGCGCACCAGCTTCCAGATGACTGTCACCGCCACGGGGCGGCTGAGCTCCACGGAGCCCAACCTGCAAAATATCCCCACCCGCACGGAGCTGGGCAGCGAGCTGCGGCGGATGTTCGCCGCCGGGCCCGGCCGGGCGCTGGTGGACGCGGACTACAGCCAGATCGAGCTGCGGCTGCTGGCCCACATGTCCGGGGATCAGGCCATGCAGGCGGCGTTCCTCTCCGGGGAGGACTTCCACACCGTCACCGCCGCCCACGTCTTCGGCGTGCCCACGGATCAGGTTACGGTGAGTATGCGCCGGGCGGCCAAGGCGGTGAACTTCGGCATTGTGTACGGCATCTCCGCCTTCTCCCTGTCCCAGGACCTGGGGGTGAGCGTGGCGGAGGCCAAGGCCTACATGGAGGCATACTTTGCCCGGTTCCCCCAGGTGAAGGCCTACATGGACGGCGTGATCGCCCGGGCCAAGGAGGACGGCTACGTGGAGACCCTGTTCCACCGCCGCCGGGCCCTGCCGGAGATCAAGGCCTCCAACTTCGCCACCCGGTCCTTCGGGGAGCGGGTGGCCCTGAACATGCCCATCCAGGGCACGGCGGCGGACATCATCAAGCTGGCCATGGTGAAGGTGTTCCAGCGGCTGGGGGCGGAGGGGCTGGAGGCCCGGCTCATCATGCAGGTCCACGACGAGCTGATTGTGGAGTGCCCCCAGGCGGAGGCGGAGGCTGTCCAGGCCCTGCTGGCCCAGGAGATGGAGGGCGTGTACCAGCTGGCGGTGCCCCTGACGGCGGAGGCCCACAGCGGGAGAAACTGGCTGGAGGCGAAATAGGAGAACCATGGATTTTACAATTGTTCCCATAACGGACACCCATTTAGACCAGATTGAGGCCCTGGAGAAGATCTGTTTCTCCGATCCCTGGTCCAGAAAGACTCTGGAGGATATAGTGGCCAGCGAGAGCGGCGTCAATCTGGCCGCAGTGGACCCCGCCGGCCTGGTTTTGGGCTATATCAGCCTCTACAGGGTGCTGGACGAGGGATATATCAACAACGTGGCCGTCCGGCCGGAGGCACGGCGGCAGGGGGTGGCCACGGCCCTGCTCCAGGAGCTCCGGCGGCAGGGCGGGGAGCTGGCCTTCATCACACTGGAGGTCAGGGAGTCCAACCAGGGGGCCAGGACCCTCTACGACGGCCTGGGCTACCGGGAGGCCGGACGGCGGCGGGGCTACTACTTCCACCCCAAGGAGGACGCCATCATTATGACATTGGAGCTGAAAAAATGAATTTGAACATCATGACCCCGTCGGAGCTGAGAGAGGCCTATGAGACGGATCTGCGGGAGGCTTTTCCCCCGTCGGAGCTCAAGCCCCTGGCAGCCATGGAGGGGATGCGGGAGAGAGGGATTTACGAGCCCCTGCGCCTGACCGGGGACGGCGGGGAGCCGGTGGGCTACATGTTGCTGTGGAAGCACCCGGAGGAGCCCTATGTGCTGGTGGACTACCTGTGCGTGCCCGCCCGGCTGCGGGGCCGGGGCGTCGGGGGACAGCTCATCGCCATGGTCCGGCAGCGGTATCCGGCGGACACGGTGTTTATCGGTGAGTCCGAGGCCCCCACCGGGGACCCGGCGGCGGACGGGATTATCCTGCGCCGCCTGGCTTTCTATCAGCGCACCGGGGCCGTGCTCCTGGGCTACGACACCGCCCTGTTCGGCGTCCACTTCAAGACCATCTGCTGGGCGGAGAGGCTGCCGGATGAGGGGGAGATCATGAAGAGGCACCAGGAGATATACCTGCGGCAGTTCACCAGGGAGAAGTATGACCGATTCATCCAGATCCCCCTCCTGCCCGGGGAACAGCCCCGGCCCTTGTCCGACTGGACGGAGTAAGAACCTGTGTCCATGGCAAAAAGACCGGCCAGACCGCGTTCAACGGCTGTGAATGCAGGTCCGCAGAGTCTACGGAGCGTGGATTGATCCCGGTCCCGGTATGGTGTAAGATAGACAGCGCCGGGCAGAGGCCCGGAACCATCACATCACAACAGGGAGGCGGCATCATGGACTGCGGCAAGGTGGGCGCACTGATCGCCCAGGTGCGGAAGGAGCGGGGCCTGACCCAGGCGGCGCTGGCGGAGCGGCTGGGCGTCACCGGCAAGGCAGTGAGCAAGTGGGAGCGGGGGGCCGGGTGCCCGGACGTGTCCCTGCTGGCCCAGCTGGCGGAGGAGCTGGGCGTGGATCTGGCCGCGCTGCTGTCCGGCCGGCTGCCTCCCTCCGAGGAAACGGGAGGAAACATGAAAAAAGCGAAATATTACGTCTGCCCGGCCTGCGGGGGCATCACCTTCACCACCGGGGAGGCGGAGCTGACCTGCTGCGGCAGGAAGCTGACCGCCCTGACGGCGCAAAAGGCGGACGAGGACCACCGGCTGACGGTGGAGCGGGTGGAGGACGAGTGGCTGGTCACCAGCCGCCACCCCATGAGCAAGGACCACCACATCGCCTTCGCCGCCCTGGCCACCGGGGAGCGGGTGCAGCTGGCGCGGCAGTATCCGGAGTGGGATCTACAGGTCCGCTTCCCCATCCGGGGACGGGGGACCCTGCTGTGGTACTGCACCCGGCACGGACTGTTCTATCAGTATGTCTGAGCTTCTCTAAAAGTTCTTTTTGATTCTTTTTCTTTCAAGAAAAAGAATGATTACTAAAAAAGGCAGTGGATTTATGAACATTTTAGCCATTGAATCCTCCTGCGACGAGACGGCGGCGGCGGTGGTCCGGGACGGACGGCAGGTCCTCAGCGACGCCATCCTGTCCCAGGCGGACATGCACGCCATCTACGGCGGCGTGGTGCCGGAGATCGCCTCCCGCAAGCACGTGGAGGCCATTGCCGGACTGGCGGACAAGGCCCTGGCGGACGCGGGGCTCAGCAAGGCCCAAATCGACGCGGTGGCGGTGACCTACGGCCCCGGGCTCATCGGCGCACTGCTGGTGGGGGTGAACTTCGCCAAGAGCGCGGCCCTGGCTCTGAACAGGCCCCTCATCCCGGTCCACCACCTCCGGGGCCACATCGCCGCCAACTACATCGCTTTCCCGGAGCTGGAGCCGCCCTTTCTGGCGCTGTGCATCTCCGGGGGCAACTCCATGATCGTGGACGTGAGGGACTACACCGACATGTCCATCATGGGCGCAACCCGGGACGACGCGGCGGGGGAGTGCTTTGACAAGATTGCCCGGGTGCTGGGCCTGCCCTATCCCGGCGGGAAGCCCATGCAGGAGCTGGCCAGAGGAGGGGACGACGGGAAGTATCCCCTGCCCAGGGCCAAGGTGACGGGGAACCCGCTGGACATGTCCTTCTCCGGGCTGAAGACTGCGGCGGTGAACCTTGTCCACAATGCCCAGCAGAAGGGGGAGGCGCTGGACCGGGCCGGTCTGGCGGCGTCTGTGGCCGCGGCCATCAGCGAGGAGCTGGTGCCCCGGGCCATGGAGGCCGCCCGGCAGCAGGGCCGCCGTGTTCTGGCCGCCGCCGGCGGCGTGGCCGCCAACGAGAGGATTCGGGGGGATCTGGAGCGGGCCTGCCGGGAAAACGGCATCCGGCTGTATCTGCCGCCCCTGGCTCTGTGCGGCGACAACGGGGCCATGATCGGCGCACAGGCCTACTACGAGTATCAGGCCGGCGTCCGGGGGGACGCCAGCTTGAATGCTTACGCGAATTTGGAGATCTGATCGTTCCCGTGGAGAGGTATTTTTGCAGCATAGCGTTTCATCCAATGGATACAAAAGGCTCCCCATGTTGCCTTCAAGGCGGCATGGGGAGCTTGCTTTTACGAAAAAGCGTTCAGCGACTCGGAGTCTCGACTGCATCATTCAGCAGGAAGATACTCCGCGATATCTTCCAGGCGGCAATCCAGGATTGCGCAGAGTTTATTTAGTGTATGCGTTGATAAGGTATGGCCACGCCTCAAATACCACAGATTACTCATCCCGCGCGATTTCCCGCACCTCGGTCCGTCCCGCCAGATAGTCCAGGGATACACCGAAGTGATCCGCAAGGGCGCAAAGATTATAGAAGCCAGGAAGATTTACGCCAGTCTCAAATCGTTGATACTGGCGGTCTGTTACCCCAATCGCTGCGGCAGCCTGCGCCTGGGTTTCTTTTTTCTCTTTTCTTAATGCGCGCATTCGCTCTTGTAAAATCATACAACTACCCTTGACACGACGCATCCGTTGTGCTAGAATAAGAAAAACAACGGATATGTTGTTTCTGGAAGGAGAAATAAACCATGACCCATTTTATGGAATGGCTGTACATACACTACATCAGGCCGGAGATTCAGCAGTCAGACGACAGCGAATACAAAGAATACTTTTCCCTGCTTACCGACGGGCTGACTGTGGACCAGCGGGACGCCCGTGACCGGGCGCTGGAGTTTTACGCGTGCAATGGCTTCCTGCTGGGCCTGCGCACGGGGGCGGGTCTGCACAGCTTACAGCAGCGGGAAGACATTCTCTAAAGTTTTTCTTTTTGATACTTTTTCTTTGTTCACAAAGAAAAAGCATGACTGCTGAAAATCCCCCCGGCTCACCCCAGCATAGGCAGGATCATGCCCGCCAGCAGGGTCAGCACCAGCAGGCCGATGACCACGCGGGAAATCAGCGTCACCCACTTCTTGCTCACTTGCTCGCCTCCTCCTCTAAAATCTTCTTGATGGCTTTTTCCGCCTTGCTGCGGGGGAGCATCAGCTCATGGCCGCACCCCTGACAGCGCAGCTTGATATCCATCCCCACCCGGAGGATGGTCCACACCTTGCTGCCGCAGGGGTGCTGTTTTTTCAGCTCCACCCGCTGGTTCAACCGCAAATCCACCTCAAATTTCCCCCAATCTCTCAACGGTCAAGCACTCCGGCGCATACACTAGCCTATCCAAAACAGATAGGACGGTGTAGCTTGTGCGCAGAACTGAATACTTACCAGAGGGCGCGGCCCCCCTGTTTCCAGACAACCAGCCCCTCAGCGCCCTCCAGCTGGCTATGGAGGACCAGACCATCCTCACCGGCATGGCCATCCGCTGCGACGCCCAGCGGGATCTGACCGTCCGCTTCGGCGGCTACGAGGGGACCATCCCCCGGCTGGACGCCATCCACCCCTCCATCAGCGGCGCGGAACGGGACATTGCCATCCTCTCCCGGGTGGGAAAGCCCACCAGCTTCACCATCACGGCCATTGACACGGACGGCGGCGGCAGGCCCCGGCTCACCCTCTCCCGCCGGGCGGCCCAGGAGCAGGCCATGGCGTGGCTGCTGGAGAACGCGCCGCCGGGCGCGGTGCTGCCCGCCCGGGTGACCCACCTGGAGAAATTCGGCGCGTTCGTGGACCTGGGCTGCGGCGTCACCAGCCTCATCCCCCTGGAAAACATCTCCGTGGCCCGCATCCCCCACCCCGGCGTCCGCTTCCGGGTGGACCAGGACATTCTGGCGGCGGTGACGGCGGTGGACCGGGACACCTGCCGGTTCTACCTCACCCACAAGCCCCTTTTGGGCACCTGGCTGGAGAACGCCGCCGCCTTCGCCCCCGGGGACGCGGTGGAGGGCGTGGTCCGGGGCGTGCGGGAGTACGGCGTGTTCATCGAGCTGGCCCCCAACCTCTCCGGTCTGGCGGACTGGCGGGGGGATCTGGAGCCCGGGGACCGGGTGAGCGTGTACATCAAATCCATCCGGCCGGAGAACCGGAAGATCAAGCTCCAGGTCATCGAGAACCTGGGCCCGGCCCAGGAGCCGGGGGCGCTGACCTACTTCATCACCGACGGCGTTATAGACGGCTGGGCCTATTGAGAACCTGTATTCATAGGCGGGGGATGCCGGATGGGCGAGGGATTTTGTCGCCCTGCAAGGCAAAAAATCGCAGGAATACTTTGTGTATTTCAAGATTTTTTAACGCGGCAGGGCGGAAAAAGACCCAGCCAGACGGCGTCAAACGCCTGTGAATACAGGTTCTAAGAACCGTCCCCCCGGATCCTCTCCCAGTAGGCCCGGGCGGCCTGCTCGGACTTGTTATCCCCGTACTGGTAGTAGGACGCCCCGGCCAGCTCGTCGGGGAGGTACTGCTGCTTTACCCAGTGGCCGGGGTAGGCGTGGGGGTAGAGATACCCCTGCTCCCGCTCCTGGCCGGTGGTGTCGGCGTGGACGTTTTGCAGCTCCCGGGGGATGGCCCCGGTCCGGCCCCGCTTCACGTCCTGCCAGGCCGCGCCGATGGCGTTGATGACGGAGTTGGACTTGGGCGCGGTGGCCAGCAGGATGGCCGCCTGGGCCAG
>OFFX01001938.1_pt1 | contig 13802 bp, 14 predicted proteins | sample 1521511 | NCBI WGS metagenome assembly OFFX01 (sample SAMEA3504125, study PRJEB24116) | mouse gut metagenome | biome: mouse gut; feature: mouse-associated habitat; material: faeces | place: Denmark | collected 2011
ATGATTCCGAAGATTACCAGCGGCACGATAAAGTCGGTCATAAACAATAATAACTTCACACGGCGTCCCCATTTTCATACAAAGCTTATTCTTATTGTATGTGGGCAATATCCATTTTATGAAGCTATAAGCCTGCATCTTGCCGCTTCCAAAAAAGGCCAGATGCTGCATGCACCTGACCTTTTCCTATATTCTCCATAAAATGCATGACTGCCGCTTACTATCCGCCTCTTACGCCAAATTAGTATGACTTGCCCCAGTAAGCCATGTGTTTTGCCGGTTTGCCGCACCAGATACATTTGTCTGAAATCATATCCTCGTCCTCAATCAGACATCTGGTCGCCGCGCCGCCTGTCACATACTTCACTTCACCTTCACACTCCGGATCGCCGCACCAGCATGCCTTCACGAATCCACGGTTCTTCTTGAACTTCTCTGTCATCTCATCCATCGTGACCGCTGTGTCAATGTGTCCCTGAAGGAACTCATTTGCCCGGTCATACATATCCTGCTGGATCGTCTCTAAAATCTCGCGGAGCTTAACAGCAATCTCATCCATAGAAACCACAATCTTCTCACGGGTATCCCGGCGTACCACAATTACCTGGTTCTTCTCAAGATCCTTAGGCCCAATCTCGATACGTGTCGGAATTCCTAACATCTCCTGCTCAGAGAACTTCCATCCCGGACTCTTCTCGGAATCATCAATCTTCACTCTGTATCCAGCTTTCTTGAGTTCATCTAAAAGCGCGTGAGCCTTGTCAAGAACGCCCTCCTTGTGCTGTGCGATAGGAATTACCCGGCACTCCACAGGAGCTACATGTGGAGGCAGTACCAGCCCGTCGTCATCGCCGTGAACCATGATCAGCGCGCCGATACTTCTGGTGGACCATCCCCATGAAGTCTCGTATACACTCTGAAGCTCATTGTTCTTATCTACATATTTGATATCAAATGCATCCGGGAATCCGCTTCCGAAGAAATGGCTGGTGGCTGACTGCAGCGCCTTACCGTCATGCATCAATGCTTCGATGGTATAGGTATCCTGCGCCCCCGCAAACTTCTCATGTTCTGCCTTTCTTCCTGATACAAACGGAATCGCCAGTGTCTCTTTGTAGCAATCCTCATATACATGGAGCATCTGGATAGTACGCTCCTCTGCTTCCTCATAAGTCGCATGGATGGTATGCCCCTCCTGCCACAGGAATTCCCTGGAACGCAAGAAAGGTCTGGTGGTCTTCTCCCAACGGAGTACGGAATTCCACTGATTCCATACCTTAGGAAGATCTCTGTAGGACTTGACCGTCCTTGCCCACAAATCACAGAATAATGTCTCAGATGTCGGACGGATACACAGCCTCTCCTGCAACCTCTCCATACCGCCGTGTGTTACCCATGCTACCTCCGGCGCAAAACCGTCTACATGGTCAGCCTCTTTCTCAAGAAGCGCCTCCGGAATCAACAGCGGAAGGGATACGTTCTCCACTCCGGTTTCTTTAAATCTCTTGTCCAAATCAGCCTGAATCAGCTCCCAAATCGCATATCCATTCGGAAGGTAATTCAGACATCCCTTAACACTTGAATAATCACACAATTCTGCCTCGCGTACCACATCCGTATACCACTGTGCGAAATTCTCTTCTCTGGATGTGATATTTTTTACCAGTTTTTCCTTTGCCATGTTTCTCTTCTCCTTTTCTTTTCCGGCAGGGCCCTTGCTCCACCATATTCTCAGCACTCCCAGATTCATGGACATCTTCTAAAAGTACTCTCGTTGTCGGAAGTATCCTCGGTCTCGGTAATCGTACCCCAAAGGGCACACCGTAATTCATGCCCCTTGTGGGTCTGGTAGACTTCGTCCAATAAGGTATACCCACAGGGCATCCCGTAATTCATGCCCCTGACGGGGCGGGTGGACTTCGTCCAATGAGGTATAGAAAAATAAAATAAATAAAGTGATATATTATAAAAGTCTATTTGAAGCCTGAGCCATGGATTTATATAATAGAAGGAGAGGTACGGACGCACAGGCAGATGATGCCGGGTATGAAACGTCTGAAAGGAGAAGAAAATATGCTGATAGACACCCATATGCACGAACTGACATACTCAAAGGACAGTTTCCTGAAATTAGACCAAATCGTACGGATTGCAAAGGACAGGGGACTTGGAGGAATCTGTATTACCGACCATGACAGCATGGGATTAAAGGAATATGCGGCTGAGTATTCCAGTCAGACTGGATTCCCGATTTTTGTAGGAATCGAATTCTTCTCCTTGCAGGGGGATATCGTTGCCTTCGGGATTGAGGATTACCCGAAAGAGCGCATACCGGCGCAGGATTTCATCGATTTGGTAAAGGGACAGGGCGGCGTATGTTTTGCAGCGCATCCCTTCCGCAATAACAATCGGGGTCTGGAAGAACATCTCCGGGAAGTGAGAGGGTTGGACGGGCTGGAAGTACTCAATGGGAGCACATCCATGGATGCCTGCAGGAGAGCGGCTGAATTTGCATTGGAGCTTGGGCTTTTCACCATGGGTTCAAGCGACTGCCACGTACCTGAGAAGGTTGGCGTCTGTGCGACTTATTTTCCTGAGGAGGTACATACGATGCAGGAGTTTCTTTCTGTTTTTAAAAAGGGAGAAATGAAACCGGCGCTTTATGACGGCAGGTCTTATCACACATTAGACATCAGGAACCGAAGCATACGCGAGAAACCGGAGAGCTACCGCTATGCCACATGCGCATACTGATACGTTTACAGTGGTAAAAGAGTCTGGGATTTTTCTCAAACTATTTTATAATATATCAAATATCCGTTTACCTTTTTGTCAAACAATGATAGAATATGTCTATATGTGTTGGAGGTAGGCGAACCTAAGAAGAAAGGTGGAATGTACAATGATTACAGTCAACGCAATGGGAGATAATTGCCCGATCCCGGTCGTTAAGACCAAAAAGGCAATGCAGGCACTTACAGGGCCGGAGACAATCGAGGTTCTGGTGGACAATGAGATTGCAGTGCAGAACGTTACGAAGATGGCGTCAGGCGCAGGCGGCCAGGTATCCTCCGAGAAACTGGGGGATGCCCAGTTCAAGATTACGATTCAGATGGAAGGCGCAGTGGCGCAGGACGCGGCAGAAGACGCGGTATGTGCGCCGGATGCAAGGGACAATACGGTGGTAGTCGTTTCCTCTGACCGGATGGGTATAGGAAATGATGAACTGGGAAAAGTATTGATTAAGGGATTTATTTTTGCCGTAACACAGCTTGACACGCTGCCGAAAACCATGCTTTTCTACAACGGCGGCGCGACCTTGACGGCGGAAGGCTCTGATTCCTTAGACGACCTGAAATCTCTGGAGGCTCAGGGCGTAGAGATCATGACCTGTGGAACTTGTCTGGATTACTATGGATTGAAGGACAAGCTGGCGGTAGGTTCCGTGACGAATATGTACAGCATTGTGGAGACAATGGCGAAAGCAGGAAAGATTATCAGGCCATAGAGGTTATGGCCTTGTGGGAGACGGATTCTGATAAGGCTGTGCTAAGTTCGGCAATTTCGTGTGTGTCATTGTTCGGATATTCCGGAAATGACGCGCCTGTATCTGGAATCCGTTTTCTCATTTTTATGGAAGTTGCATATTTTATGCAGATTTCCTGTGCAGGAGGCCGGGAAGGTATCCGGTAGATTAATAGGAAGAGTCGGGAAGGTACCCGGCAGATTAATTGGAAGGCCGGAGGTATCCGGCAGATTGAAAGAAAAGAGAGGTTCAGGAGGTTTTTTGAAATGAAATCAGATGTCAGATTAACGCAATTAAGCAAGACGGCTGGATGAGCGGCTAAGATAGGTCCGGAGACCCTTGCTCAGGTACTGAGTAAGCTGCCCCAATTCCACGACGATAATTTAATAGTAGGGATCGAAACATCCGACGACGCAGCCATTTACAAAGTCACTGATGAGATTGCGATGATCCAGACGGTAGATTTCTTTACTCCGATTGTTGACGACCCTTATATGTTCGGTCAGATAGCGGCGGCAAATTCCCTAAGCGACGTATGGGCGATGGGGGGAGAGCCGGCAGTGGCGCTTAACATAGTCGGATTCCCCAATTGTCTGGATCCGGCGATTTTGGGCGACATCCTTGCGGGTGGAGCGATGAAGGTGAAAGAAGCAGGAGCCGTACTGGTCGGAGGGCATTCCGTACAGGACGACGAGCCTAAGTACGGGCTGTGCGTGTCCGGCTTTGTGCATCCTGATAAGATATTTAAGAATTTTGGCTGTAGGCCGGGAGATATCCTGGTGCTTACGAAGCAGATTGGGAGCGGTATCGTGAATACCGCAATTAAGGCGGAGATGGCGTCCCCGTCTGCGATCCGTGAGGCCCAGACAGTCATGGCTTCCCTGAATAAGAAGGGTAAGCAGGTGGTGGAGAAGTATGATGTGTCCGCATGTACGGATATTACGGGCTTCGGGCTTCTCGGGCATTGTGTTGAGATGGCGTCGGCCAGTGAAGTGACATTTGAAATCCGTGTAAAGGATATTGCATATTTTGAGGATGCGATTGATTATGCGAAGATGGGGCTGGTTCCGGCGGGAGCCTACAAGAACCGGGGCTATTCCATCGGAAAGGTAGAGACGGGAGCCGTTGAAGAGCATTATCTTGACCTGCTCTATGACCCCCAGACTTCGGGAGGTTTATTGATCAGTGTTTCGCCGGAGTATGTGCAGGAGATGCTCAGAGATTTTGAGAAGGTGGGGATGGATACGGCAGTCTCGATTATTGGAAAGGTAGCTGAGAAAAGCGATAAATTAATCCGTCTGTTCTGATGCGTTTAAGGGCGGGTATACAGCGGCAGAATGAAAAGAAAAGAGTCAGGGAATGAGAGATATGAATAAGAATAAACTATACCGCAGTATTCCCAAGGTGGATGTACTGCTGGAAAATGAAACAATTCAGGATTTGGTTGCCCATTACAGCAGGGACACGGTAATGGAAGCTATCCATATGGAGATGGACAAGTTAAGGGAATTCATCGGGCAATGTGAGGAGGAAGATGCAGCGAAGGCACAGATTGAGCTGTTGCTTGCACATATTGAGATGACGGTTGCAGCCATGCACACGCCCAATATGTGTATGGTAATCAACGGCACCGGGACGATTCTCCACACGAACCTTGGACGGGCGCCCATTGGACAGGAGCATATGCGGCGTCTGTCGGCAATTGCGACGGGATATTCCAACTTGGAATACAATTTAGAGGCGGGACGCCGTGGAGAGCGTTACTCCCATTTTGAGAAGCTGTTGTGCAAGATTACGGGAGCTGAGGCAGCCATGGCGGTAAATAATAACGCTGCGGCAGTCATGTTAATTTTGAGTTCTCTTGCGAAGGGCGGAGAAGTGGTGGTTTCCCGGGGGGAGCTGGTGGAGATTGGCGGCAAGTTCCGGATTCCGGACGTGATGGAGCAGAGTGGCGCCACGCTTGTGGAAGTCGGCACGACCAATAAGACTCATTTTGATGATTATGAGAATGCAATTACAGAGGAGACGAAAGCCCTGCTGAAAGTCCACACCAGTAATTATCGGATTGTGGGCTTTACGGAGAGCGTGGGAATCGACGAGCTGATTCCCATTGCGAAGGAGCATGAGATTCCGGTCATCGAAGATTTGGGAAGCGGCGTGTTGATTGACTTGAGCAAATATGGCATTACATATGAGCCGACCGTTCAGGATTCTATTAAGAAGGGCGCGGATGTGGTGTGTTTCAGCGGCGACAAGCTGTTAGGCGGCCCTCAGGCGGGAATCATTATAGGACGGAAAAAATATATTGACATGATGAAGAAGAACCAGCTCACAAGGGCGCTTAGGATTGACAAGTTCACGGCGGCGGCTCTTGAGATGGTGCTGCAAGAATATTTATCCGAGGAAAAAGCAATCAAGAACATCCCGGTTCTCAGGATGATTACATGCCCATTGGAGGATGTAAAATGGGAAGCCGAGGATTTGTGTAAGATATTGACGGATAAAGAGCTGCCTGCAAAGATTACGTGCGTGCCTTGCGAGTCCCAGATTGGCGGCGGCTCCCTTCCCCTTGAGCGGATTCCCAGCATGGCTGTGGCAATCCACCCGAAGAAGATTAGCGTTGCGGAGCTTGAGGAGCGTATGCGGCATCTGCCGGTTCCGGTGATTCCAAGGACGGTCAATGATACGGTGCTCCTGGATGTGAGGACGATTGAGCGGCGGTTTTTCAAGGTGCTTGCAGACCAGTTTAAGGAGCTGGACGTGTTGGAGGAAATCAGCCTGATTGCAGGACGGTGACAGACAGGATTATTTTCTGGCGGATAATAAATGGGAAAGCAGGAGAGAGTTGAAATATGAAGAATATAATCGTTGGTACGGCAGGTCATATCGACCATGGGAAGACGACGCTTATAAAGGCTCTGACGGGGAGGAATACAGACCGGTGGGAGGAAGAGCAGAGACGGGGAATCACCATTGACCTTGGATTTACTTATTTCGACCTTCCGGGCGGCGACCGTGTGGGTATCATCGACGTCCCCGGGCATGAGCGGTTCATCAATAATATGGTCGCCGGAGTGGTGGGCATGGATTTGGTGCTGCTGGTGATTGCGGCAGACGAGGGTATCATGCCCCAGACGAAGGAACATGTGGATATCCTGAACCTGCTGGGAATTGAGAAGAGTATTATTGTTTTAAATAAATGCGACCTTGTGGATGAAGAGTGGCTGGAGCTTGTTGAGGAAGAGGTAAAGGAAGAGTTAGAGGGAACGTTCCTTGCGGATGCTCCGGTGGTCAAGGTGTCGGCGGCGACGGGCGAGGGCCTTGAGGGATTGATTGGATTGATTGAGCGTATGACCAGCGACGAGGTGGTGGCGAAGGATATTCAGACGATTCCCAGGCTGCCGGTAGACCGTGCCTTTACACTGTCAGGTTTCGGGACGATTATTACCGGGACGCTGGTATCCGGGACAATTACCAAAGAAGATACGCTGGAGATGTACCCGGTGGGCAAGGAGTGTAAGATTCGCAGTATTCAGGTGCATGGACAGGACAAGGAGGCGTGCTATGCCGGACAGCGTGTGGCAATCAATCTGTCCAATGTGAAGAAGAAGGAGATTAAGAGAGGCTGTGTGCTGGCTCCTAAGAACAGTATGAAGAATACGGATTTGCTGGATGTGAAGCTGAGAATCCTGGATTCTTCCGTAAGGATTTTGACGAACCATATGCGGCTGCATTTTTTTACAGGAACCAGCGAGGTGCTGTGCCGTGCCGTCCTGCTTGACAGGGAGGAAATCGGACCAGGAGAGAGCGGGTTCGTGCAGCTTAGGCTGGAAGAAGAGGTGGCGGTAAGGCGCGGCGATAAATTTGTCGTGCGTTTCTATTCGCCTATGGAAACGATTGGAGGAGGAGAGGTGTTAGAGCCCAATCCAAGAGTAAAGCGGCGGTTCCAGCAGGATGTTATTGAAGAGCTAAAGCGGAAGGAGTCCGGCTCCACGGCGGACGTGATTGAGCTGCATGTGAAGGGGCATGGGGATACCCTGATTACGGTTGCGGAGCTTGCGAAGCTTACCGCTTTGTCTCTGGAAGAAGTGAAGGAGGATGTGGAGCAGTTAGAGTCGCAAGGACTGGTCTGTGTATTCCCTATGCGCAAAGATATCTATGTGTGGCATAGTGACAGCAGGCGCAAAGCAAGACAGACCATTCAGGATGCGCTCAAGGCTTATGAAGAGAGGTTTCCGTATCGGTATGGCATGAAGAAGGCGGAGGTTCAGGCGACCCATTTCCAGAAAATCAAGGCAAATGTTTTCGATAAGATACTGGAAATGTTGATTGACGATGGCTGCCTGAGGCGTGTAGACGAGTTTTTGTGTACGCCGGAGTATGAGGTGAAAAAGGACGGCACCTATGACAAGGTGTCAGGGATTCTTCTGGATACGTTCGGAAAAGCGAAGTATGATTTTGCCCGTTACTCCGAGATTGATTTCAAGGGCGTTGACAGGATGATTGGGGACGATATCCTCAATATCCTTCTGGAAGAGCAGAAAATCGTGAAGGTCACGGATGATATGTATACGCTGAAGGAATATATGGAGCGTGCGAAGGAAGTAATCAAAGAGAAGCTTAGAGAGGATCCTCTGATTACGATTGCACAGGTCCGGGATTTGTTTGAGACTAGCAGAAAGAGCGCTAAACCGATACTTGAGTACATGGATAGTATTAAAGTAACTAAGAAGACGGGGGCAGAGAGCGAAAGGATTGCGTACTAATGAATTTGAAGCAATTAGAAGCCTTCGTCCAGGTGGCGGAAGGCGGTAGTTTTTCAAAGGCAGCAAAGGAGCTGTTTCTGACGCAGCCTACCATCAGCGCGCATATTGCTTCTTTGGAGAAGGAGCTGAGCGTAAGGCTGTTTGTAAGGAATACGAAGGAGGTCGGCTTATCGGACGACGGGAAAGATTTATATAAATATGCCAGGCAGATTGTAGATTTGGAGAAGAAGATTGAAGAGCGTTTCGGCGGGAAGGATGCCGGGGAGAAGCACTGTATTACGATTGCGGCGTCTACCATACCTGCGCAGTATCTTCTGCCTAAGGTACTGATTCGTTTTAATGAGCGGTATCCAGAAGAGCAGATTAAGATTACTGAGACGGACAGCACGAAGGTTGTGACTCAGATTGTGGAACACATGGCGGATGTGGGGTTCACGGGTACGGTGCTTGAAAAGAAGCATTGTAAATATATTCCTTTCTACAAGGATGAACTGGTGATCATTACGCCCAATACGGAGAAGTACCGGAAACTGAAAGAGGAGTCGCCGGAGGATATCCGGTGGATTCTAAAGGAACATGTGATTATGCGGGAGGAAGGCTCCGGTACGCGTAAGGAAGCGAAGAAGCAGTTGAAGCGGGCGGGGGTGAACCCGTCGGAGCTGGATATCATTGCCAGTATTGAGAATCAGGAGACGATTAAGAAGTCTGTGCGGCAGGGAATGGGGGTATCGGTATTGTCCCGCCTTGCTACCAAGGATGAGACGCGGGATGGGTATGTGCTTGCATTTCCGATTCCGAAATCTGACGATGGGAGAGATATTAATCTGGTGTATAATAAGAATTACCAACTCTCGGGGTCGGCGGAACGGTTCATCAAGGTGGTAAGGGAAGTTTATCAGGTGAAGAAGTAGAAGGATTGATAACAGATGGGAGGGGATGCGTCATATCCCCTCCCATAGTTATTCCTTGATTTCATCAATATCTGTAAGATTTACACCCAGAGAAGTTAGAACTGCCTTCAATGAGCGATAATCTTTTTTCAGGCTTTCGTATGTCTCTGTAGCATTTTCTTTCCTTGCAATCATCATATGAGCCTGTACCCTTTGAAAAGCATTTATATTTCTTTCTATAATTTCGCCATTACTTGGCATATGCCCACCTCCTGGATTATGAAACACAACGTATTGTTATAACGATTTTAGTATAACATAATCGGAGAACAAAGTCTATTCATTTTCCCGTCGGAATAAATGCTATTTATTTAAAAAATCTATAAATAATGGTTTATATAAAAGATTTCGATTAGACGAAATGGGAAAATGGGAATATACTATAGAAAGAAACAGTCTTCGGAATTACTTGTTTCCGGAGATTTTTTTTGCTGGTGGAAAGGATGGATAAGGAAATGATTTATCTGGATAATGCGGCGACTACGATGCATAAGCCGCAGGAAGTGATTGAGGCGGTGGCGGCGGCAATGGGCTCGATGGGCAATGCAGGAAGAGGCGTGAATGATGCTTCTTTAAGCGCATCCCGTATCATTTATGATACCCGGGAGAAGATCTGCCGGATGGTAGGCGGAACAGACCCAAGACAGGTGGTGTTTACCTGCAATTCGACAGAAAGCCTGAATATTGCGCTCCGCGGGCTGTTGGAGCCGGGGGACCATGTGATTACGACCATGTTGGAGCATAACTCTGTACTTCGCCCCCTTTATGATTTGGAGACAAGGGGGACAAGCCTTACGATCGTGAAGAGTGACGAGAAGGGGAACTTTGATCTCGAGGATATCAAGAAAGCGGTCAGGCCAGAGACGAAGGTAATCGTGTGTACCAACGGCTCAAATCTGACGGGGAATTATGTGGATTTGAAGCCGATTGGCGAATTTGCGCGCAAGAAAGGAATCTTGTTCGTGGTGGATGCGTCCCAGACGGCGGGGGTTTTTCCGATTGACGTAGAGGAGATGAAGATAGACGTGCTCTGCTTCACCGGGCATAAGGGTCTGTTAGGACCTCAGGGTACAGGCGGCATGTATGTGCGGGAAGGCGTGAAGGTACGTTCCCTGAAGGCAGGGGGGACCGGCGTCCAGACCTACAGTAAGACGCAGCCGGCTCAGATGCCTACGGCATTGGAGGCAGGAACGCTGAACGGACATGGGATTGCCGGGCTTCATGCGGCGCTTGCATATATCGAGAAGTACGGGATGGACAAGATTCGTTCCAGGGAGCAGGAATTGATGCAGAGGTTCTATGAAGGCGTCAAGGATATTGAAAATGTGACGGTATATGGGGATTTTAGCACAATGAACCGCTGTGCAATCGTGACGCTGAATATCGGGGATTATGATTCTTCAGAAGTGAGTGATGAGCTTCTTACAGAATATGGAATTTCTACAAGGTCAGGAGGGCATTGCGCACCGCTTATGCACGAGGCGCTCGGGACGGTGGAACAGGGGGCTGTGAGATTCAGCTTCTCACATTTTAACACGGATGAAGAAGTGGACACGGCAATAAAGGCTGTCCGGGAACTAGTGCGCTGACCGTATTATATTCAGGCAAACCTCCTTGCCTATTCGCCCATCTGCCGCGTTGGATTTTCTAACCGTAGCCACCGCTACGCCGTCGAAAATCCGCCTTGCAGATGAACGAATATCCTGCGGAGTTTTGCCAGATATAATGCGGTCAGCACACTAGCCAGGGATGAGGAATTATAGAGCGTGACTAGAAAATGCTGTATGAGGATGATTGCTGGCACAAAAGAAAGGTTTTAGGAGGAACTAAGATGAATTTATCTGATTCAAAGAAAAAACTGGCGTTAGCCGGTGTAATCTGCGGACTTGTAGCGGCATGTCTCGCATTCATGGGCAATCCGGCGAACATGGCGTTCTGTATCGCATGTTTTATCCGCGATACGGCGGGGGCGCTTGGAATGCACCAGGCAGAGGTGGTACAGTACGCAAGACCCGAGATCATCGGTCTGGTATTGGGAGCGTTTATCATCTCGATTGCAACAAAGGAATATCGTTCTACAGGCGGATCATCTCCAATGGTTCGTTTTGTCCTGGGAATGATTATTGTGATTGGATCCCTTGTATTCCTGGGATGTCCGCTGCGTATGGTTATTCGTATGTCTGCGGGAGACCTGAATGCATGGGTTGCGTTGATAGGGTTTATTCTTGGGGTGGCTACAGGCGTATTCGCCCTTAAGAAGGGTTTCAGTCTTGGCAGAGCGCATGCGGTAAATAAAGTGGGCGGAACGATGCTTCCGGTAATTATGGTAGGAATCCTGATCATGGCGATGATTCCTACTCTATTGAAAGCAAGCGAGGCAGGACCTGGAAGCATGCACGCGCCGATTATCGCGTCGCTGGTCGGCGGACTGGTCTTCGGAGCAGTGGCACAGAAGTCCAGGATGTGTTTTGCCGGGAGCATCCGGGATATTATTCTGATGAAGAATTTTGACCTGTTCAGCGTAATTGCAGGATTATTCGTGGTAATGCTGGTATTTAATCTGGCTACGGGCCGTTTTGTGTTAGGTTTTAATACGCCTGGTATCATCGCCCATTCCGACCATCTGTGGAACATCCTCGGTATGTATACGGTTGGGTTTGCCGCGACGCTTGCAGGCGGATGTCCGCTGCGTCAGCTGATCCTTGCAGGACAAGGTTCTTCTGATTCTGCGGTAACGGTTATGGGAATGTTCGTGGGAGCCGCGCTGTGTCATAATCTCGGCCTTGCGGCAAGCGGAACAGCGATGAACGCGGAGACGCAGGAGATCGTAGCAGGCGCCGTGCCGCCGCATGGAAAAGTGGCATGTATTATCTGCATCATCGTTTGTTTTGTGATCGCATTTACCAGCAAACGGGATGAAAACAAAAATTAATGGTTGAAATTAAACACGATACATAGTATTCTGGGAAAGAAGGTAATAATATGAAGGAAGTAGACGCAAGAGGTCTTTCTTGTCCGGAGCCGTTGATGCTTACGGCAGAAGCGCTTAAGGGCGCGTCGGGGCCGGTTAAGATCCTGGTAACAGAGCCTCATCAGAAGATGAACGTTGAGAAATATGCCAAGGATCATGGTAAGAAGTCAACTGCCAGCGAGAAGGACGGTTATTTTGAAGTGGTGATTGATTAAACATGAGAAAAAAAGAGTTAAAACTGGTTGTGACATTTCATACGACTGCAGATGCGATGGCGATGGAGAAGGCGTGCAAGGAGTATCAGGTGCCCGGGCGTATTATCCCGGTTCCAAGGGCGATCTCAGCGGGATGCGGGCTGTCCTGGTGCGCAGATCTGGGAGACAGAGAACAGATCGTCGATATGATGCGCAAAGCAGGCATCGAAGAAGAAGAGATGCATGAATGTATGGTGTAGAGAATCAAAAAAGAGACAGGTAGGTTCCTTTGTGAACGTACCTGTCTTTTAAGGTATGGCATCCATAATCATACTCCTTTAACAAATATATCTAACACATGCGGCAGAAGCTTATCGCTGTGTTTTGTAAGTGAAAACTTACCTTTGAAAAGAGCCCAGTCATAAAGCAGCGCCCGTTCGTACATAGCATAGATGTCCATCAGCTCTTCCGCCGAGCTGGTATTGCTGAATTCCCCGTTCTTAAGCGCTTCGTCCAGAATCTCCGTAATCCATTTGTAATAAAACCTCTTGTTATCGGCCAGAGATTTCTTATCCCTGGTAATAAGCTGTGAAGAATAGAGGTATGCAAGAAGATGGATATCAACGCTGCTTTCGATCATATAAAACAGTTCGTGGTTCAAAAGAAGTAACTTATCGTAAGCTGACATATCCGGGTCAATAGTTGAGGATAATTCTTCATATTTCTGGTCAAAAAGATCAGAGAGGGAATTTAAAAGAGCTTCCTTTCCTTTGAAATAATGATAGAAAGTGCCTTTGGACGTCTTGGATGCTGCGATAATGTCTTCCACAGTAGTGTTGTCGTAACCGTTCTTATAAAACAGATTCCATGCTGACTTGATAATACGGTTCTTTGTTGATCGCCTTTTGCGTGGCATTGGCATCATTCCTTTCATATATGGCATACCATTTAATAAGAAGAGAAGCGGATTATCCCCTTAACCCGCTTCCTTGCTTATTGAGTATAACATATCTTTATATAAAATGCAAAGAATATACTCAAAAATCCTGTGTTTCATTTTTGAAACTGGAATATGGATGAAAATCAGCAAACTCCAGCCTTTAGATAATTCTCAATAATTAACCTACCTGGAAACCATATTTCAACGGATCTGTCGGATCGATCAGATAAGTTGCAACGCCTGTCAGGTAGCAGCTTCCTGTGATCATAGGAATAACAGCGTCGAAATCGCCGACTTTCGTCGTCTCTTTGATTACGCCCTTGAATAAGGAGCCGATGAAGCTTTCGTATATGAACTCCTCGCCGACCTTGATCTCGCCCCAATGATGGAGTGTAGCCAGTTTTGCGCTTGTGCCGGTTCCGCATGGAGAGCGGTCTGCCATAGCGTCGCCGAAG
>OFFX01001942.1_pt1 | contig 13777 bp, 10 predicted proteins | sample 1521511 | NCBI WGS metagenome assembly OFFX01 (sample SAMEA3504125, study PRJEB24116) | mouse gut metagenome | biome: mouse gut; feature: mouse-associated habitat; material: faeces | place: Denmark | collected 2011
GTCAGAAGGAATTATCAAAATTATCTCTATTTTAAATGTTTTGATTCAGGCATTTGGCAATCCGTCAATCTGCCTCGCAATTGACGAATTGGATGCAGGAATATTCGAGTATATGCTTGGAGAGCTGCTTGATATTTTCAATAAGAGCGCAAAAGGGCAGTTAATATTTACATCCCATAATCTACGGGCTTTGGAGATGCTGGACAAAGATAGTATTATGTTTTCTACGGCAAATCCAGATAGAAGATACATCCGGATGAAAAATATAAAACCGTCAAACAATCTCAGGGATACTTATATTAGAGGTCTTACGCTTGGAGGCCAGGATGAAGTGATTTATGAGGAAACAGATAGTTTGAGAATCGCGCGTGCATTTAGAAAGGCTGGTAGGGCGACACGGCATGAGTGAAAAGAAAGTAGTTGCATTTATAGTGGAAGGGACAAGTGATGAAGCTGCGCTTGGCTCTGTTATGAAAGAGTACTTTTCTAGTAATGAGGTGCAGTTTGTGGTTGTGCATGGCGATATTACGCTGAAAGATTATGTCTCCGGGGACGTATCAAAAGACTTGGGATTATATTGAAAAGGAGAGGAATTCTTTGAATAGACATACCAATATGCATCTGATATTTGGGTAAGGTCAACGTCTGTACTGGCATGTTTGAATACAAAAGAAGAGAAAGGGGTTGTCGGAAATGAGGTTTTCACAAAGATTTTCCGACGCCCCTTTGCTTTATTTAGGCAATCCTCTGTAATAGGATGGATGCGTGATTGACAGCCTGGTTGTCAATCACTGTTCCGGCAAGGTAGTCTTCAGTGGATGACTTATTGCGCAGCGTGACGATTGACCCGGCGGCAATCGAAGTGATGAACATGCCGGTTAACTCTGTGCGTTCCGCAGTCACAAGCCCGTCGGAGTAAGTCCCAAAGAATGACAATGGGTTTTCCAGTCCGTTAATCGCTACGGCAATGTCTAATATTGCCGATGCAATGCGGGAAGATGGGAAATGGATTGTGATAGAATTAAATCCCATGCGGGATCTGCTGCAAAGTCTGGCTGCTAAGTTATATAGCATTCCGGAAATGCATGCAAGATTTTTAAAAGCCAGATTAGATTTTTCGGCTTTTGGGCTGGGAATGTCCATCGAGAACGCGGCCCCTGTTACGGATATTGAAAATGTTATTGAACGGATGTTAGAACAGGTGAAACAGTCTGGGAAAAGATTGCTGATTACGGTTGACGAGGTGACAAACTCGGAATATATAAGGATTTTTGCAAGCTCTTTTCAGATTTTTCTGAGACGTGGCTTCCCAATTTATCTGCTCATGACCGGATTATATGAGAATATATATGATTTACAAAATGAAGATTCCCTCACATTCTTATACAGGGCGCCTAAGCTTACGCTGGAACCTTTGAATTATACGGCTGTGCGAAAGAATTATATGGATAACTTTATTGGGTAAACCGAGAAAAAGACCTTAACGAAATTCTGCCGGAGTACGATCAATATTTGGATGAGTATGTATACGGCAAGATTTGGTCAGAACTTTCAGAATGGGACAAAAAGATATTGGCAGAGATTTCGGTAAGCGGAGAATGCAAGGTGAAGTGTCTCAGGGAGCGGCTGGGTATGAAATCGGAGTTGTTTTCCGTATACCGTGAGAGGCTGAAAAGGAAAGGTGTGGCTGATACCAGGGAATATGGAAAGATTCGTTTGGCGCTGCCAAGATTTGATGAATTTGTAAAGATGCAGATTATTTCGGTAGATTTGTAAAAAGAGGCAGGTATTTTCAACTGCCCCCATTTAAATCGTAAAACTGCCCTAAGACCCGCTGGATTTATAGTGTCTTACCCCGAACCGCCATAATAGGAGTGCCGGAACGATAAACCAGCAGGCAAGTATCGGTAAGAACATCAGGAAGATCTCCGTCCTTCGCCCAAGGATATACAGCAGGGGATAATACTGTACCAGCGCATATGGGATACAGAATGTCGCAAAGATAAGGATTCCATTCCCATATACTCCCACCGGATATTTGCCGAATTCTCTTGCGCCGTCCGTGAATATATTCATGAATTCCAATCCGTCCAGCGTAAAGAAGCATAATGCCGCATAAATCAGAAACAGGGCAGTGAAGACCACAGTTCCCCCAGCCAGCATAAAGACGACGGTAAGGAGCTTAGTAACGCTCCATGTAATCTCACTTTTTGCAATCCCATAGATAAACATCACGACTGCCTGCATCATCCTTCCAATACGTGTGAGTTCAAATTTGCTGCCTAATACCTGAATAATTTCATTCCGGGGACGAACCAGTATACGGTCGAACTCCCCGGTCTTTACCAAGCCGGAGAACTGGTCGAACCCTCTGGCGAACATTTCTGCAAGAGAAAATTCCATCAGCATGATTGCAAAACATAACAGCACTTCGCTGTAGGTAAAACCCTCTACTTTAGAAAATCTTTGGAACATAAAAAATATTCCCAGAAATATGGTAAATGACACCAGAAATTGCCCGATTGCCGTCAGTAAAAACGAAGCCTTATACTGCATCGTACATCGGATATTGATCGATACATAATGAAAATAAAGACGCATTGTATTTCAACCTCCTTGTACAGTAACACGTTTCTGTGCCGCAAGGCAGAGCAGCTTCCCGATTGCAGTGACGGTCGCAAGCCAGAAGAGCTGTAGGAAGATTGCCTTTTGGATTTCCGGAACTGTCATGCTCCCGCTATAGATGCGCAGCGGGACGTTCTGAGTAGCCGCAAAAGGCAAGAGTTCCATGAACTGCCGCATTTTCTCCGGAAAAAATGGAAGCGGGATGATTCCACCGCTGAAAAAGTCTGTCAGTGTGATGAATATCATCTGTAGTCCTTGGGGCGAAATGGTGAAAAACGCCAGTATGTAGATTAGGACACAGAAGGATACCGTCATTGCCAGTCCCAGAATTAAGGCCGCCAGAAACAGAATGAAGTGCCGCCGGCTTGCGGGCGGTACGATTCCATAGGGGCTTGGGAGGAATGCGGCGACCACAAGGATAGGGAAACATCTTAAAACGGCTTTCGACAGGCGAGTTGCTGCGCTGCGGGAAAACCACATATTGTAGATACTGAGCGGGCGGCATAGTTCGTATACGACGTTTCCGTTCACGATGGAGCTGAAGATTTCCTGTTCCATCAACCATGGCGCGAACAGGGCAAGAAACGCCTGCTGCAGCCAGACGTATGACGCCGTGGCGGAAAAGCTCATGGGAAAGGCTCCCGGGTCGGCGCGGTAAAATGCACGGAAGACCATGATTTCCATAAATCCCCATGCAAACTGGGTCACAACCCCGGCAAGGGCGGCGGCGCGGTATTGGAGCCCCATTGAAAATCTTAACCGGAAAAAGGATAGGTATTTCTTCATTCTTCATATCCCCTTTCCTAAATGTCATAGGAGCGGTACAGCTCCGCCACCGTCTCGTCGATACTTTCGCCGCCTTTTTTGATATCGTCGATTGTGCCGTCCAGCAGAAGCCGTCCCTTGCCGATGAGGATAATGCGGTTTGTCAGGGCTTCGATGTCTTGCATATCGTGGGTGGTGAGAATCACGGTAGTTTTATGGTTTTGATTCTGTTGTAAAATAAAGTCGCGGACTGCCAATTTGGACACTGCGTCAAGCCCGATGGTCGGTTCGTCCAGAAATAGAATGCGCGGGCGGTGCAGCAGGGAAGCGGCAATTTCACAGCGCATCCGCTGCCCGAGGGAGAGCTGCCTTGTTGGGGAGCGCAGAAGTTCCTTTAAGTTCAGTAATTCTGTCAGTTCTTCGAGACTCTTCCTATATTGGGAATCCGGGATAGAATAGATGTCTTTCAGTAATTCAAAAGAATCAATGACGGGGACATCCCACCATAACTGGGAACGCTGCCCGAACACGACGCCGATTTCCCGGACGTGCCGGATGCGGTTTTTATGGGGGATACGCCCGTCCACAAGGACGGTTCCGCTGTCAGGGGTCAATATTCCGCTTAGAATTTTGATTGTGGAGCTTTTTCCGGCTCCATTAGGACCGATGTAGCCCACCATCTCGCCGTCGCCGATGGTGAAGGATACGTCGCTTAGGGCATGAATGAGTTCATGCTCCCTGTGAAAGAGCGCTTTACAGGCAGCGCCAAAGCCTGCGTTTCTTTTTGCAATCTTGTACGATTTGCATACGTGTTCCATCGTAATCATTCTTGCTTCCTCCTGGTAGTTATATTTTCATATCTTGCCAAGCCGGTCTGGTTTTGTTGGATTTTGCCAACTGGTTACCGAACGATATGATTATATCATGTAAAGAATAGCGGGTAAAGTGGTAGTTGATAAAATTACCACCGACAGGTTTGGCGGTTGACGAAAAGTCAGGTTTGTGCGTATAATATTCGTAATAATATAAAGAAAAAGTGTAGATATTTACGTTAAAATGGGCAGAAAAAATGTTTAAATCAAGAATTAAATGAGCAGAAAATGGAGGGCGATTGGATGGAACGCTATGCTATGCAGGAGTTGCTTTTGTGGAAACAAAAAGAGAACCGAAAACCAATGCTTTTAAAAGGCGCCAGACAGGTGGGGAAGACGTGGCTGATGAAGGAGTTAGGGAGACTGCATTTCAAAAAAACAGCATATATTACATTTTATAATAACCAGAGGATGAAAAGGGTATTTGATGATGATTACGATATCCATCGGATTATTATGAGCATTAATGTTGAGGCTAAGCTGGAAGCCACCCCTGAGGATACGCTGATTATTTTTGATGAGATTCAGGAAGCGCCGCGCGCTCTTGAGGCTTTGAAGTATTTCTGTGAAAATGCTCCGGAGTATGCTGTGATTGCCGCAGGCTCGCTGCTTGGAGTTGCTATTCACGGAGGAGTTTCGTTCCCGGTAGGGAAGGTGGATACGCTGGAACTACATCCCATGGATTATCGGGAATTTTTGGAAGCGATGGGTGAAAAAGCGTTGGCGGATCTGATTCCTGTGAAAGACTATGGTCTGATGGGGAATTTCCGTGATAAATATATATTCTGGCTGAAGAATTATTATTTTGTCGGAGGGATGCCGGAGGTCGTGCAGTTTTTCAGTGAGCACAAAGATTATGCTGGAGTGCGCAGGTTACAGACAGCCATCTTAGGACAGTACGAAGCCGATTTCGGCAAGCATGCATCCGGAGGGGAGCTTGCGCGAATCCGGATGGTCTGGAATTCTATTCCCATGCAGCTGGCGAAGGAGAATAAGAAGTTCTTCTTTGGGCAGATCAGGCAGGGGGCAAGGATGAAAGATTTTGAGATTGCGATAGAGTGGCTGTTGGACTGTAGTCTGATTAAAAAGGTATACCGGGTAAATAAACCGGCTATGCCGCTGAAAGCATATATTGATTTTAGTGCATTTAAGTTATTTATCGTAGATGTAGGTCTGCTGGGGGCTTTGAGTGAATTGGATGCAGAATCTATTCTGGAAGGAAGCGATATTTTTACAGAATTTAAGGGCGCGTTATCTGAACAGTATGTGATGCAGCAGATTGTGTCGTCTGCAAAGTATACGCCTTATTATTATGCGGGCAGTAAGTCAACCTATGAGATGGATTTTATGATTCAGAAAGGGAAGAAGATTGTACCCGTGGAGGTAAAGGCAGAGGAAAACTTACGGGCGCAGAGTTTAAAAGCCTATTGTAAGAAGTTTGAGCCGGAATATGCGGTGCGAATTTCCATGTCCGATTACAGAGAGCAGGAGTGGATGGTGAATTTGCCATTGTATGCGGTTGAAAATATTTAATATAACTATAGTACATGTTCGCATAAACAATAGAGGGTTTACTTTTGGTGAGATACATTTTATTGTGGAAACGGATATTATAGATTTGAATGAGAAATAGAAAGAAGGATGAGAGATGGAAAGGAAACTGTTCCGCAAATCAATGAGTAAAAATGTGCCGGTTATGTTTGCTATTTTTTTCTTATATTTTATGATATCAGATAGTATAGATATCGTAATCCCTTTATATTTTAAAAAACTTGATATTAATATGGGGCTATACGGCGGCTTGCTGTCCTTCACGAAAATCATGCGGGCGCTTGTCATCATTCCGATTTCCCTGTGGTCAATAAAAAAGAAGATGAATTGCCTGAAAATATGGCTGCTTGTGGATATGGCGGTTATGCTCATATTTTTGAACCGCCTTCCTACATTTATTGTATTAGCAGGACTTTCGATGATAATCATTACAACCAGCGTATTGAATGTTATTTTAAATCCCCTTCTTGGAAAAGAGGCAGGAAAAGAGCATGTAGGAAAGGTTTTTGGAATCCGGGATGTTTTCCTGTACGCGGGGTGTTTTCTGGGGTTGTTTATCGTAGGTATTATAAAGGGAATCAGCGATAGTACCAATGCAATATGGATATTTTATTTCTGTATTTTTGCCGTTATATATGTTACCGTAAGCTATATTGATAAAAAGGTCCGGAAGAAAGCAGAAGACCGCGACGAAGAGGAAACACCGGAAAAGCAAGAAAAAGGAAAACATACAGGCGTAAGCAAGGAGTTGGTTTATTATCTTGCCGTTACCTTTATTCTGGGAATCGGGGCAGAATGCGCAGAGTATGTGCCCCTTGTGGCAAAGGACATTGGTATTCAGGAAAACAGTATATTTTTTCTGTTCTCTACATCTACAGTGATAACGTCGGCGCTGGCAATTGTAGGTGGAATGATTGTAGATAAATATAATAAAAAGAGGATGTTTCAGTTGGACATTGTTATTTTTATTATCATAGCATGTATGTATTGCAGTTCTAATGTTTACATATTTACTTTCGCTGTCATATTTGGAGGTCTTGCCTCCATACTGAATAATGCGGCGAACTCTTATGTGTTTGTGAATTTTACGGACGAAGAGGTGGACAAATTCTGGGGGATGATTGGCAGTGTGAGTCTGGTATCTTCCAGTATAGGAGCTTTGTTAGGCGGGGTGGCGTATGAGATTGGCAATAAATTGCCGTTTATACTGGGGATTGCAATTCATGTTTTAGGGCTTCTTTTGTCCGTGCGCATGAAAAACACGGAAGCAGGCGCAAATCACAACGCGGCTTGAACAGATTAACAAGGTTCTGAACAAACTTTATGAGGACAACGCACTGGGCGTTATTGAGCAAAGGTGTGATGAACGGAAAAACCACAATCCCCGCAAAGGCATGGAAAGAAGAATACACCAAGCTGACCGCCGAGAGGAAAACGCTCAATCAGCGGTATCTTGCATTGAAAGAGGAAGTGAAAGAAGCCGAGAAAATCAGAAAGAGCGTTTACAGTATCTTGCGGCAGGAACAGAGGGAACAGCCCCGCAGGGCGCAGGATATGGAACGGTAACAGACAGGGCGGCAAGGATAATAACCTATCCTGCCGCCTTTTGAGTTTGACTATAGCTGATATGAGTAAATTTGCTGAATCAGTTTGTTAATTTCACAATGAATAGATTCGTTTTCGCCACTAATTCCGTTTTGATAGTTACTTATGATTGCTTCAACTTTTCGGCTAATTAGGTCTATAACATCTTGCTCTGGTTCTAAATAAGGTATCTGTTTTACATAATTAGCTGAGTTGTTAGCTGTCGGATTTATGGTGTGAATCATACTGTTTACAACATCAGAATTCATAATAGCCAAAATATAATATAGGCGTGATTTGTCTTTTGGAAATATACCTACTATAGATTGGTCAAATATGCGGTTTTCAAGCAGAAATGCTCTGATACGGCTTGATTTCACCATTGGAATAGCAACACCCGTTTCAAAATAAAATGAGGAATTCTGAAAACGTGATTTTTTATTGCTCCTATAATAATCTATCGTGCCTTTGTCCCACCTTACAAACCATTCATCGTTCAATCTATAGTATCGCGTGCTTGAAGCACTTTTTACATAAGGGACATAGCCTTCGGAAATATTTTCAATTCCATCTATGGATATACAGGGGAATACCAAAGACAAATCGACTTTATCATAATTCTTGCTACCCTTTACACTTTCATTAAGCACACGGACAAAACGTTTGTTATCTCCTGTATAAAAACCTGTAACAACATCCGCAACGTCGCCTAACCGTAAAGAAGTTTTATTTATTATAGCCGTTATGCTATTATTGGCAAGAATGAATCTATGCTGCTCACAATTAAGAACATTCGACTGTTTTAACTTGAATTCAGAAAGATGTGCAGGAAGCGTTTCTTTCCTACATAAAAGTTTGAATTCAGTAGCAGAGTGAAAGCCTTGTACTATTCTTACAGTATTATTGAGTGCGACTTCTTTTATGCACCTTTCGAGCGTAATAATAGACAGATTAGAATATCCGAAACTTACACCCGGAAAAAATTTTGATGGGAATGTGATTATTTCTTCAATTTTTGTTGAAGTCAAAAGAACTTCCCTTAATTTTGCATGTAGGTTCAAGAACATATAAGTATCTGGAATAATGAAAGATAGACGCCCACCCATTTTAAGGACAGATATACAACGAAGAAGAAATAGCGAATATGTTTCTTTTACATACTGTCCAAGATATTTTCTTTTAAGCAAATCTCTTTTGTCATAATCTTGCCATGCACCATAGGGAGGGTTTCCGATAACCTTATCATAGTGTCCACCAATGGCACTAAAGTAATCAAGTTGTTCATCAACAAGTGTGTCTGTTCTTTTTAACCAAAGTTCTGGAATAGCAAATGCGTCAAGTCGTTCATCAAGTAGGGTATCTGTTTCCCTGACAGTAATTAAATCATTGCCCTGATATTTCTTTTCAAGTATAGAAATAGCCTTCTTATCAATATCAAGAGCGTCAATCTGAACAGAAAGTTCGGTTTTCAGAATTTCGTCAATAAAAATTCCCTCTCCAGCAGATGGTTCCAAGATAATATCATTAGTTGATATACCAAGGCGATTAGCCATGTATAAAGTTATTGCGTCTGAATTTGTATAGTATGAACAAAGGGTATCTTTCATATTATCATCTCCTCAAGGAAAGCTTAAGTCAATACTTAAGATAAACTAAACTAAACTAAACTATACTATACATCGTATCCGTCACCAAGTCAAGTATTTTAACAAATCATTTGCTTGTAGATGTACTCTTAGTTCATTGCTAATATCGTGTACCCAATCAGCGTTATTATCCAACCACGAACGAATATCAAACCCTGTAAAGCTCTTTATAGCTGTATAACAATCATCAGCACAATAAACATCCCAATAGGGAGAATTTTTCAATGTTTGCAAGTAATGATTGTTTTCATCTTCATTCTGGCGAACAAAAAGTAGAGTTTTCTCTATCTCACCCAATGAATTATATATGCTTGCAACAAGCAATAATCTGTTAGTATTACCTTTTTCGTTTGAACTAAAACCGCTTTTGAAGTCACAATTATAATGAATTCCCGCTTGTTCAAAATGTAAATCTAACGCAAGTTTAATTCCGCCGCTATCAACCATTGTCCACGGAATAGAATAATGCCGTTTTAATTCCTCCTTAATATCATCTGAAACTTCCAGTGAAGAAATATATTCTGTAGCATTTTTTCTAATATCCCGTTGAACTTGCTTAAAATTCGGAGGATTGATAATATGGAGTTCTTTTATCGGATATTCAAAAGCAAGTCTGCAAAACGGTTCCCACAACTCACCAATGCGACGCGCAAAAGCCATATACTCATATGACCAAACCTTATTTCGATACTCCAACATGACAATATATGAAACATAAGTTACACATAGTATTTCATTAAGCAAGCGTTCGTTATTCCATTTTTCAGATATTGCTTGTCTTTTGATAATTTTTAACTTTTTATCACGATATATCTTGATTTGCTTGTTTATTTCGCTTGCTTTGTCGTTCCGGCTCTTTTTTGAAGCTTGCAAAGGGGCAAGTATCGTTTCGGCATAGCTGCGAAAGTCCTTGAGCCATTGTTCTTTTGAATGAAGCATACCTAATTTCATTTCCTTTCTTGATTTGGGCAAAAATTTAAATAACAGTATATCACAACCCTACTCATATTTAGCTAAATATAATGCAGACGGCACACTAGCTGTAATGTTCCGCCTGAATATTGAAAAGTTCCTGATACCGCCCTTTCTTCGCCAGAAGTTTCTCATGGGTGTCAAAATCTGCGACTGTCCCGTTCTCAATCACGAGAATCCGGTCAGCCAGAACCGAGGAGGACATCCGGTGGGAGATATAGATGACCATGCTTTCCCCCGCTAATGCATCGAAGGTCTGGTAGAATTCTGCTTCTGCATAAGGGTCCATTGCCGAGGTAGGTTCGTCCAAAATTTTCAAACTGCTTCTTTTATTCAGCATTCTTGCCAGAGCCAGTTTTTGTTCCTCCCCGCCTGAGAATTCAACGCCGTCCTCATCATATACTTTCGAGTAAATGCTTTTCGCACCTTGGGGCAGCGCCTCCACTTTGTCTTTCAGGTTTACTTTCCGGAGTATCTCCAGAATATCCTGCCCGTTGGCGTTCACATCGGCGACATTTTCCTCCACACTGACTGCAAACAGGCGGAAATCCTGAAACAGTGTGGATATCTGTGCTATGTATGACGAATACTGGTAGTTGTTGATTGGCTGGTTGTTTACCAGAATTTCCCCTTCGTTTGGCTGGTATAGCCTGCATAAAAGCTTAACGATCGTTGTTTTGCCCGCTCCATTAAGCCCTACGATGGATATTTTTTCCCTTTTATGGATGGCAAAGGATACATCCTTTAACACGGCGTTGGAGCTGTTGGGATAGGTGAATGTCACGTTCCGGAATTCAAGGGTTTCTATGTTCCCCAATTCAAGCGTACCGTCGGAAATCTCTTCTTTTAGCTCCATAAGCTCAATCATTGGTTCGGCATATTTCAGGAACATATAGAACCGCATGACATTTTCGATACATTCGGATACCGTATTGAGAAATGTGATTCCAAGCGTGGCATAGAAGCTGAATGAGGATACCGTAAGTTTCAGCTTCATCGTTTTACGGAATACGGAGAAATAAATCCCTATCATGGCGATATATTTGACTGTCTCCACAATTCCCTGAATTAGGATAACTTTTTTGCGATACCAGTCAAAATACTGTGTCAGTTTGCCTGAGAACTGTCCGAATTTTTCAAGCAGTAATTTTCCGACTGTGTAAAACCGATAATCCTTGCCATATTCCTTGGATAACAGTGTATCCAAATAGTATACATATTTGCGGTCGATTTCTACGCTTTTCTCAAAAAAATCCTGTTCAATGTGTACAAATATCATATAGAAAATAATATTCAAAACCGCCGCGCCTGCCAGAATGATAAATACTATCCGATCAAAATGGATTAGGATTCCGGATATGCTGGCGAGGACGAATACATTCTGTATAAATCCGAATCCCCGTCGGAAGACGGAATCTATACAGCCTTCTTCTTTGATACAGAATTTTGCTCTTTTGACCAAATCAAGATAATACGGGTTTTCAAGATATTCGTAAGGTATGCGGCAAATCTTATCAAATATAATGTGATCCAGCCTTTCTTTCATCCGTTCCTGATTGGTTTCATATAGATAATCTGAAAATCTTTTTAACAGATAAATCACTGTCCCTGCCAGTACCCAGACAATAATTCCTGAAACCCCGTCCTTTAGCCGCCTGGACTCTAAGCATTTGATGATAAGCGATACAAACATTGCGATGTAAAATGCCTGTGCAGCATAGACGAGGCAGCGGAATAGGACGACCCCAAACATTTTCCGGTATGCCTGATATGCAATGCGGATAAATTTAATCAGTATTCTCCCTAATGCCATTGTTTTCCTTTCCTTTTCTATAATATTTTCCCTGGGTTATGAACATGTTGTAATATTTTCCCCTTTTCTCCATCAGTTCTTCGTGTGTCCCTGCTTCTTCTATGCCCTCTGGGGACAGGAGGTAAATCCGGTCACAGAATTTGGTGCTGGATAGGCGATGGGAGATGAAGATTACCGTTTTCGCCATTGCGGCTTGGCTGAATAGTTCATAGACTTCCATCTCTGCCAAAGCGTCTAAGGCGGAGGTGGGCTCGTCCATGATATACAGGTCAGCTTCCTTGTACAATGCCCTTGCAATGGCGGTTTTCTGCGCCTCTCCGCCGGATATTTCGATGCCGTTTTCGTCGATGATTTTCAGCAGGGAGGTGTCATACCGCCGGGGAAGGGTTTCGATCTTTTTATCCAGATTCATTGCTTTCAGGCATTGGACTGCACGTTCCCGGCTGGTTGTGTCTTCCGTATAGCCTGTGACGTTTTCAAGGATGCTGGCGGCGTAAATGTTGATATCCTGATATACGACAGAGACTTTCCGGTAGTAGATGTCTTTATCGATGGTGTTGATATTTACCCCGTTTATCAGGACTTCCCCTGCGGTTGCGTCGAACAGCCGGGTGAGCAGTTTGATGATGGTGCTTTTCCCTGCGCCGTTGATTCCCACGAATGCAATCTTTTCACCGGGAGCGATTTGGAAGTTGATATTGTTCAACACCAGTTTTTCGGATGTTGGGTAGCGGAAGGATACATGTGAGAACTGGATTGTCCCGATATGCCCTCCGGGAAGGTCTTTGCCGTTGTGTTGGCTGATGTAGCTCTTGTCGTCTATCAGGTCGAAGTAATGGGAGCTGTAGACAGCGTGCTGTATCAATTCCACCCGTTTGTCGGAAGCGGAATCCAAAGCCTGATTCAGGGCGATCGTCATTCCAAGATATAGCGTTACCTGGCTCAGGTCGATGTTCCCAGAGTAATACTCGAATGCCAGTATCAGGCAGACGCTCAGATTGCGTGTACATACCAGCAGTTCGTTCAGGAAACCGAGATTCCGTTTCCGGCGGAAGATGCCTTGCTGGTTGCAGACATATTCTTCGGATTTTGAGACGAATTTTTTCTTTAGCATACCGGAAAGTGTGAAGATTCGGATGTCTTTTCCATAAGAAAAATCGTAGCCTATTTCGGAAAAATAGCTTTTTTGTTTATTCAGTTTTGCTCTTGCCGGTTCGTTTTTTTCAATGCTTGCTGCGATGCAGGCGTTGAGTTTTCCACTGAGATATACCGATAGCAGACAGATACATATGATGCCAATGTGGAAACGGAGTAGGGATGCGCCGCACAGGATAAAGGTTGCCACATATTTTCCCATATCAATCAGAGCCATGTATGTGCCGTAGAATCCATCGTAGCCGCCTAACGCGTCGATGGCGCTCTGATTTTTGGTAGAAAAGGCAGCGTCTTCTAAGTGGTGATAATCGATTTGCTGATACCATTTCTGATATTTTTGCAGTTCGTCGCGGCGTAGTTCTACTAAACGCATTTCAAGGATGTTGTCGCACAGGATTCCAATGAGTCCTGCTAACAGTATTGCTGCAAATATACACGCGATTGCGTATGCGTTTTGGTTCCCTGTATTGCCTGTACACATCCATGATACGAAGATTTTGGGGATTACGGCTAACAGGGTTGGTTTGATGCCGGCGCACAGCATGGCTCCCGCCAGCGAGGCGCAGGCGTAGACGTGCTTGACGAAGATGTAGGGCACCTCCTGCGCCAGCAGGTCACGGATCACGCCGCCGCCTACGCCGGTGACAACGCCCACGAATACCAGCAGGAAGAAGGTGGGCTCCATGGCCCGCTGGTAGGCCAGCTCCACGCCGATCACCGTGAAGGCGCCCAGGCCCAGGGCGTCCATCCAGAACAGCAGCAGGTCATACCGCCGCTGGTTGTGGGTCAGCACC
>OFFX01001943.1_pt1 | contig 13770 bp, 9 predicted proteins | sample 1521511 | NCBI WGS metagenome assembly OFFX01 (sample SAMEA3504125, study PRJEB24116) | mouse gut metagenome | biome: mouse gut; feature: mouse-associated habitat; material: faeces | place: Denmark | collected 2011
TGCGCCGACTCTTCTGCGGGCATTCCTTCTGCGCCGGCCGACTGCTGCGCTTCTTCCGTTCCCGTCACCGCTCCGGCTTCTCCCGCTGTTTCCTGCATTGCGCTCCCATTTGTTTCCGCTGCGCCGCCTGCCGCTTCACTGCTCAGCTGTGCATCCGCACCTGTATGTACCGACTCATCTTCCCCGCAGCCTGCCAGCAGCAGCATACACGCCCCAACAAGCAACGGTAAAAACCGTCTTCGTTTTCTGCTCTTCACGCTTTACCTCCCTATAACCGCACTTTACCCTCCGGACTCTGTGCGCTTTTGTAAGCTCCCTGTCAGCCGCAGACGCCGGAGAAGATCCAACGCTCTGCAGCCGGGGACTCTGAAAATGCTTCTTTTTTACATCTCTTTAAAAGTCGAGCACTCTGTTCCGGCACTGCTGTTTGCACCGCCGCCTTTGATATCCACATGCTCCGCATGGCACTTGTAGTTACTGTTATACACACATTTTACCGCTTCGCAGTCAATGCTGATCGTCCTGCAGGGATGCTCCAGCGAACTTGTGTAAGAATCATCTTTCTTCTGCGCAAAACTCTCACAGCATGTATCGTTGCAACAGTCCGCATGTTTGCCGCCCACCATGATATCGCCCTTGCAGCAGCACTTTTCTTTGTTGTAGGAACAACTGTCTACGCCACATTTTAATTCTGCCATAATAACCTCCTGCTCTCGGCATACCGCCTCATGTGATCACAGCAGAAGAATCCGAAAATCTTCCTCTGCACTACACTGTTATTATGGCCTCAAACAGAAATCTTATACAGATTAAACCAATATCTCTCCAAAAGACAGCTGCCTGTCTCCTCGACCTGCAGTCCCTTTGCCGTCCACTCTTCTACAATATCGTCGCGGCTGTTAAAACTGCCAAAAAACCAGACCGTCCGCCCCTCTTCACACCATTTACGCAGCGCATTGGTCTCCTCCACCGTCCCAAAAGGCCTGATAATATCCTGAATCAGTGTTTCCGGCGTGCCGCACCAGAGATAACTGTCCGTTTCTTCCGGCAGATAATATGCCGTCACAGCCTGCACCTGGTCAAAATTATAGATCACTACGTCCCCGGGCGCAATGGAAGATAATGCCGTCTCCGTCTCTTTCATCAGCCGGATCTTATACTCCTCTTCTCCCATAAACGCACGGTAATCCCGCAACCCGACGACCACTACGAACAGAAGCGCAGCCGCTGGCAGTATTTTGAAAAATCCGCCTCTGCCTTCCGTGCCGTCCTCCGGTATGCCCGCCTGCCAGATTTCATGCAGTCCCACCGCAAAACTCAGCCAGAAACATCCCATGGCCGGAATCATATAACGGTACACAAAAACCGGACGCAGCAGCATGGATGCGGCAAAGCCAAACAATACCACCCCGGCCAGCACGCCCGGCCCGGCCAGCATAAAAACGATCCGGGAAGACACAGCGCCGTTTTCTCTGCCATTATGGCAGCTTTTTTTTAAAAAAAAAACCTGACGGATCATGACTGCCGCATAGATGCCCGTCATCACCACCGCCAGCACCACATTCAGCGTATCATTCGTAAAAGCAGGTTTCATCAGAAACTTCACGCACCCGCCAAAGGTCCGCCAGCTGAGCGGCAAAATCCAGTAATTGGCATTGACTGCCGTCACCTGACGGTACAGGGCAACAAGCCAGGGAGTATACCCGGCCGCAGCAGCAGCCACCCAGAGAATCCATTCCCGAATCCTGCTCCGGTCTCTGCGCAGCAGCTCAAACAGTACATACAGAAAGACCATGACTGCCGCCACCGCTGCAAAATACTGGGTATAGGCGGCCGCCAGAGCATAGCAGGCCATCGCCGCACCGTGCAGTTTCTGACTCTGAGCACTGATCTTCTGACGCATCCCCTTGGCTCTGTCGGCACCGCCGCTCTCCTCGTCTTTCGGCACATCCACTGCCCCATATACGGCTGCGGGAAGTCTGCCGTGGCGACGCTCTTCCTCGTCCTCCGGTCCCTGCACCGCTCCGTATCCGTGCAGAAAAGCCGCCGTCACAAACAGAAGCGCCCAGCTGTACATCCGCACTTCCACCGTATAACCGCTCAGCTGCGGCATGGAGACCACACAGAACAGGAATACGCCCCCGGTAAAAATCCCGAATCTTTTCCGGATAAAAGTCACACTGTAGAGCAGCAATACAAAATAAGGCAGCACCGAGACCATTTTGGCCGCGGCGACGGCGTGCACGCCCGGCAAAATCAGTTTACATAAGTCCACAAAAAACTTGGTGATCATATAATACAGCGGCGGATGCACATCCCGCGCCGTCAGCCCCACCAGCTCTCCGTAAGAATGACCGATCATTCCCACGGTAAAGAGCTCGTCATACCAGATATCATTGCTGAAACACAGCATAAGGCTCCTGCCAAGCAGTACCACGCTGATGCCAGGCAGGAGATATCCCAGGATATCCCTGCCCGGCGCATAAGCGTTCCTGCCATTCCGGTGCCCCATGGTGCGCCCGGCATCACCGTTTAACGGCATCCCTTTATTTCTTCTCATCCTGAGGCACTTCCTGTCTGATCTCCTTCGTCCGGATCTCCTTACAGATCTGGTCGATAAACGCCTGCAGCGGCTTCACGCCCTCGTCGCCCGCATAACGGCTTCTCACAGACACGGTCTTATCCTCCGCCTCCTGCGCGCCGACCACCAGCATATACGGCACCTTGGCAAGCCGGGCCTCCCTGATCTTAAAGCCGATCTTCTCGGAACGGTTGTCACAGGTCACATCAATATCATTCCGTGCCAGCTCTTTTCGCACTTCTTCCGCATAGTCTTCATATTTCTCGGAGATCGGCAGGATACGCACCTGTTCCGGACACAGCCAGGTCGGGAATTTGCCTGCATATTTCTCGATCAGCCACGCCAGTGTCCGCTCATAGCAGCCCAGCGACGTTCTGTGAATGATACAGGGCCGCACTTTGTCGCCGTTCTGGTCGATAAAATACATATCGAACTGCTCCGCCAAAAGCGCATCCCACTGGATTGTGATCATGGTGTCCTCTTTGCCGTATACATTCTTCGCATTGATGTCCACCTTTGGCCCGTAGAAAGCAGCCTCACCCACATCTTCCACGAAGGGCAGATCCAGCTCGGTAAGGATATTGCGGATATGCTCTTCTGTCTCATTCCAGACCGCAGGCTCCCCGATATATTTGCCCGGATTCTCCGGATCCCACTTCGACAGATGCCAGGTGATATCGCCCAGCAGCCCCAAGGTTGACATAACATATTTTGCCAGTGCGATACAACCCTTGAATTCCTCCACCATCTGATCCGGTCTCACCACCAGATGGCCCTCCGAGATCGTGAACTGGCGCACACGGGTCAGGCCGTGCATCTCGCCCGAGTCCTCATTTCTGAAAAGTGTGGAAGTCTCACCGTAACGGATCGGCAGATCCCGGTAAGAATGCTGCGTATTCTTAAAGCAATAATACTGGAAAGGACAGGTCATGGGACGCAGGGCAAACACTTCTTTGTCCTTCTCCTCGTCACCCAGCACGAACATGCCTTCCTTATAGTGATCCCAGTGTCCGGACATTTTATACAGGTCGCTCTTCGCCATCAGCGGCGTCTTCGTTCTCACATAGCCCCACTCTTTGTCCTCCAGATCCTCGATCCAGCGCTGCAGCTTCATCACCATCTTCGTGCCTCTTGGCAAAAGCAGCGGCAGTCCCTGCCCGATCACATCCACCGTGGTGAAAAGCTCCATCTCACGCCCCAGCTTGTTGTGATCCCGGCGCTTGATGTCCTCCAGATGTTCCAGATGCGCCTCCAGCTCCTCTTTTTTCTGAAATACCGTGCCATAGATACGCTGCAACTGCGCCTTGTTGGAATCGCCACGCCAGTATGCCATAGAGGAAGAGATCAGCTTGTAGGCCTTGATATTCTTCGTGCTCATCAGATGCGGGCCGGCACACAGATCCACGAAGCCGCCCTGGTCATAGAAGGAAATCTCCGCGTCCTCCGGCAGATCCCGGATCAGTTCCACCTTGTAGGGTTCTCCCTTTTCTTCCATAAATTTGATCGCTTCCGCTCTGGGAAGGGTAAACCGCTCGATCCTGTGGCCTTCCTTGATGATCTTCTTCATCTCCGCTTCCAGCTTATCCAGATCCTCCCTGGAAAAAGGAGCCGCATCAAAGTCATAGTAAAATCCGTCCTCGATGGCCGGCCCGATCGTCACCTTGGCCTCCGGGAAAAGCCTTTTTACCGCCTCCGCCAGAATATGCGATGTGGTATGCCGAAGCACTTTAAGCCCCTCCGGATCGCTGGCTGTCAGGATATTCAGGCTGCAGTCTTTGTCGATCACGGTCCGCAGATCCTCCACGACACCGTCCACCTCACCGGCACAGGCCGCTCTGGCCAGCCCTTCCGAAATATCATGGGCGATATCATAAATGCTCATCGCCTGTGCATACTCTTTACTGGATCCGTCTTTTAATGTAATTTTCATGATTCCCTCTCTCCTTTGCTTTTCCTGTTTTCTGCTGCTCTTCCAGCTGTCACCTGCTTTACAGCTGTCATACAGCTTTCTTTCATGCAACTTTCTTTCATGCAGCTTTCATATCTCTTTCATTTCTTTCTGGTGTTTCTTTCCTGCAAACTCCTTTTGTACATTCAGACCGGTCAGCAATTGCCTACGCCGCTGTCGTCCAAAGTACCGCTGTTTCCGCAGTTATTTCCGTTATTGTTCCCATTATTGCTGAACACGCTGATGCCATGTGTAAATGGAGCAGACAGTAACCCGATGCAGATTCCTGCAAGCAGCAGGATCGTCCCGATCAAAACAAAGTCCAGTCTGGTCAGTGTCAGCTCTCCTCTTGCAAGTTCAGTTGCCTTTTGTCTTACTTCCGTCGTCGTCATGCCTTGTTTCCTCCTTTTCCTTTCCAACAGGTTCTTGAAATGTTGTTCCGCTGCTCTTCCGGTTTCTTGATAAAATGTGGAAAATAAAAAATCCCCCTGCACTGCCAGTACGACAATGCAGAGGACGTATCTACTTTACGCGGTTCCACCTCGCTTGTTCCGTGCGCTGATCACGACTTACCGAAACCTCTCATTTGACTGTAACGTGAGTCAACGGGCCGGATTGGGGCCACTCAGAGTCAGTTTTCAAATGCTTCCGGCAAAGACGCTTGCAGCACAGGGCGTCTCTCTCTGTTACGTTCCACATCCTACTCTTCTCGTCAACGTGTTGTGATTATTCTGTGTCTGTCTTATTCGTATTCTATGCCAGGCGGCCGGAAAAGTAAAGAGTCTTTCTGCTTTTTCCCAAAAATTTGTATCCGCTCAAGGTTCTTCGTTCAAAAGCGTCTCCTCGATGATACGCGCCGCACAGGCTATGATGCCCGGACACGGTCTGGATGCATAGTATTCCGGCGTGCGGATGGACGGCTTCGCGCTCTCCTCCACGCCTTCCTCCAGCCCCAGAAGCTCTCTGCATACGACAGTGCCATACGCTTCCCGGAAACGGGCGCTCATCTGCCGCACCAGCGCATAAATATGCTCCTTGGCCTCTTCGTCATGCGGATCGGCATTGCCCTCTTTCAGCCCGGCCAGCATGGCCATGGATGACACTGCCCCGCACACTTCCCGCATTCTGCCCACTCCCGCTCCCATGGCGCTGGACATCCGAAGCGCCGTCTCCCGATCCATGCCGAAACAGTCCGCATAGGTCGAAAAGACAGACTGTGCACAGTTATACCCTTCCGCAAAAGTCGCAGCCGCACGCTCTACACGGGATTCAAATTCCTTCTTTTCCATATATAAACCTGATCCTGTATCTGTTCTTGTCCTGCTTACTATCCAGTATTACCACATGCTTACTGATCATGCATGCCGGCTGTGTTATTCTTTGCGCATTGATCATGCATAGCAACAATAGTATTCTTTACGTATTGATCATGCATATCGACAGTGCTATTCTTTACCCATTTATCATGCATAGCAACAGTATTACTCTTTGCGCATTGACCATGCATAGCAACAGTAGTATTATTTTGCATTCCTGCCGCAGCACTTCTTATACTTCTTACCGCTGCCGCAGGGACAGGGATCGTTCGGATATACCTTGGGTCCCTTGTGGATCGTGGTGGACTCCTTCTGTTCCTTATACAGAGCCTTCCTCGTATCCTCGTCGAAGATATCGTTCCACTCTTCCAGATCGTATAACCAGTCAGCACCCGCCGCTACCATATTCTTATAGAGAAGCTCCTTCTCGAAACCAAGATTTACTTTCGTATCCTCTTCCATCTCTTCGATCGGATTTGCTTCTTTCAGGCTGTCATTGATACCGTCCAGAAATCCCGTCATCGTCATGATGTCAATACCGTATTTCCCGGCAAGCTCCTTCACCGTTCCTTCCACTACCGTATCCGGCTCTTTCAAAAGCTGTGCATAAATTTCCTTTTCCTTCAAAAAATAATCAGACCATAATCTCTGCAGATCGCCCTTGTTCGCGGTCTCAGAATATGCCATATCACGCCATTGCTTCAATAATGCCATCGTTCCATACCACCTTTATCCTGTAATTAAATTATCGGCAAAACCGCCCGCCTTTTCTGCATTCACAGGCTCTTTGCCGTGTCCATTGCCTAGTATATAACATTTTAAGAGAAAAGTAAATTTATATTTCCTTAAGAATCCTCCGGAAAAGCATCACGGAAATTTTTTGTGAATTTTCAAAAAATTTTATGCCGCCGTGTATAAGGAAGAAAAAAGAGGGTACAATGATAATAGTCAAAAGATAAGGAAATACTTATCCTCCCCTAAGGAAGCCTCTGGGAGTGCGGAAGCCGCATTTTCAGGGGTTTCCGCTATGTTTAAGGGCTTTAAAATGGGGATTTTGGGGTGTTGCCAAGTGTTGCCAAGCTGGAAGCCAGTGTTTATAAGGACACTGAAAAACTCCCACTTTTTTAGCGGGAGTTTTCTTTCTTCTATTATATAAACAACATCTACACACAAATTCACCCTAAAGCATGCAAAGAGAATACCACTTTATTGCGTAGCCAGCTCAGTCAGTCTCATGATCCTCTTGCTATTGGCCACAAACGCCGTAAAATACATTTGCAATTCCATAGCAAACAACCCTCTCGAATCCGCTCTGCGCAATCCGTGGGCCTCTTTTAATTCCCCATTCTTTTCTTCAATCCGATGCCGGATCTTCATCCGTTCCCTGAAAAATTCACTTTCCTCAAATTTAAGCCGTTCCAGGTTCTTTTCGCTTGCCTGGGTAATGCTGTAACTCCGTTCCTTTGATTTCCCTTTCCCTACACGGCAGCTTTCTCTTAACGGACATTTTCGGCATTTGACCTTGCTAAATATATACCTCAAATAAGTATTTCCGTTTTGGGCGGCTCTCTTTTCTACACGCATCGCAAGCTCTCCGGCAGGGCACTGCAGCATCCCGGCATCCTTATTATAACAGAATCCTTCGTCCAGTTTCCCGTTCGCAGCCGCTGCTACAGCCGTATTGGTGCGCGCTATCAATGAGATCCCTTCGCCGCAGGCTTCCAGATTATCATCGCTGACATATGCCATATCCCCGATCACTTCTGTCACTTCTATCCCGTTTCCCTGTACCTTTTCTATCAGCCCAGGTAATTCCTGTCCGTCCGGCGCACCTCCGTGAGTTACGCTTATCCCCGCAATCAAGCGCTCTTCTGTCATTGCCAGGTGGTTTTTATATCCGTAAAATGTGCTTGTTGGAGTTTTGTGTCCAAACCGTGCATCTTTGTCATCCTTTGAACGTATATCCCTGATCTTTTCATCCTCAAGCAGCTCTTTCATTTCCCTGGAAAGTTCCTGTATCTTCCCGTTGCCACAGGTCGCGACATCTTCCTCCAGAGCCTTTAGCAGTTCTTTCGTATATGCAATCTCTTCCTCCAGTCCGGCTTCCAGGGATGGCTTTTCGGGAAATTTTTCCGATAATTCAAAGGCATTTTTATAAATTTCCTTTCGGAGCTGTTTACTCATGTCCCGCAAAATTTGTGTAGGGGATTTCGCACGGACAGATGCGTTTGTATGGGTGGAATCCACGATAATGGTTCCCGATTTTATCAGGCCTTTATCCAAAGCCTGCTGAATTGTTTCTCTTAACATCTCTTCCAGGATATCTTCTGTAATACGGGTTTTTCTGAATTTTGTGAGAAGACTGGGATCAATCATTTTCGCTTCCGGTTCCAGATCCAGAAAAAATTTATATGCCATATCTGTCTGGGCGCTGCTGATCAGAGTTTCATCAGACAGGTCGTAGAGCTTTTTCAAGAACAATAGTTTGAACATCATCTCTGGTTCTTTTGCCGGGCGTCCGAAATTTTCACAATACTGTTTACGCAACATTGGATTTATAAAGCTGAAATCGATGTTCTCTTTCATCTTCCGCAAAAGATGATCAGCAGGAATGATTGCATCGTAAATCCCCTGATATGGTGATAAGGATAGTTTTAACTGCGAATTATCTTTTAGCATTTCGGAATCCTCCTTCCCCATACTTCTATTATAATGCCAACACTGAAAAAAGCCCAATTCTTTTTTCAAAAGAATCAGACTTTTTCAGTACCCTCGTATAATCAAGGTTTCCGTTATTTTAAAATCAGCTGCTGACGGGAATCGGACACGCTAGCAAACCTCAATTTTCCTTGAAAAATCGGCATTTTTCAGTTTTCCCTTTGATTACTTTTGATTACTTTGGTAATCATGCTTTCTTAAACTCTGGTATAGAACTTATAATATTGCTCTTCTGCTCAATATCTTTACGGTTCCTATGATAATGAATTTCTGTGCATGATATATCCGTATGTCCCATCTGTTCCATAATCAACCGATTATCTACATTATAGTCAAGCAATATTGATCCATAAGTTTTACGAATTTTATGAGGAGACTTTCTATATATCCCAAGTTTCTTACAGTTTTGTTCCTGTCTTCTTCTTATGCAGTTTGTAGTCATCCGCTTTCCATTCTTATCTGTGAATACATATTCGCCAAATGGATTTAAAGTTCTTACTTTTGAGCATAGCCACATATAATCTTCTGGAATTACAACCGTTCTAACACCAGCCTCACTTTTAGGAAATTCTTTTATATCGTATACATATTTTCCATCCTTGCCTAAAAACCGTGTTTCCGTTCTTCTGATTTTAATTGTATTGCCATCGAACGCATCATGTTTAAGAGCCACAAGTTCACCAACACGGATTCCTGTTGCAAACATGAGAAGAATTCCTATATTTTTAACATCAAGATTCTTTTCAAGATACTTAATCATTATAGGCATTTCCTTTTCATCAAAAACTTCTTCATAATCTTCTTTTATTACTTTTCTGAAATCCGTTTCCGATGTATCCAAATCCTGAAATATTTCTTCCACATTAAATGCAACCAACTTCCGTTTCTTAGCATACTTCAAAAATCCTCTTGTAATAGTTTTAAGATTAGAGAATGCTTTTGAAGTAAGATTATGCAACGGAATCTGTTCTTCCAGAAATCTGTCAAAATCATCTGCGCTGATTACCTTGATTCTTTGATTACCAAACTCTTTATAATGCCTATTGAAAACCTGTTTATTTCTTAAATGAGTTGCATCAGATATCTTTTTCAATTCCAACCTTCGGTCATTCCACTCGTGGAACACCTCTATTATTGTTGGATTCTCCAATTCTGTTTTAAGATATGAGATCACATCATCTTCAATAGCTTTTTGGGACGTTCTCTTCTTTAAGGTTCTTCCCTTCTTATCATCCGGCAGATATGTATACCACTTACCATCCTTTCCCTGCCATATTTTATACGGATGCTTCTCTAATAACTCTTTTCTTTTCATAGCTTCCATACTATTCTGTACATCGTCGAAATTTATGATACCACTTTGTATAATGAACTGCAATATATCGTTGGCCTGACCTGATTGTGCATATTGCAGGTTGTTTAATGTTTCTGTATTTCCTATAATGAATCACGCTCCAATTCACATAAAATTTATTCAAAAAGGTACTGCTACAACCACAACAGTACCCTAAAATCATATCAGTCATATCAATATTCAATTTTTTCATTATTTATCATCCAATCAGTATAAGGAATCTGACTCGGTATAATATCCTGTCAGGTTCACATCGACTTGGTTTACAGTTACATTTTCGTATTATCTTCTTCTACTTGTATTATTTGTATTTTCTATCACACCACAGATATGAAGTTTCTTCAAATTTCCCATAGGCTCCCGTACCCATACCTGTTGCATTTTTCTCAACTCTAATCCGGGTATACAACACTGTACAGTTCTTTCACTACCATACCTGTCCAAAATAACATATCCCTTTGGCGTAATTTCTTTTATAACAGACTCATAGGTACAGTCAACTTTACAATCTGTAATCGCTCTGTCTACCATAGTTTGTATTGATTTGAATATTTCTTCTTTTACATTCATTGCAAATAATACCACACCCGTATTTCAGAGTGCGGTTATCCTTTCTAAAATTTTATTCAAAATTATCTCATACGACTTCGCTGCTCAGCATCAAGGTGCATACCATTGAAAATACGGCCTACCTCAACACCAACCTGTTGTGCGACTTCTTTACTTGTAACTCCTGGACACGTGATATTGATACCGCCATTAATTACAGGCTGCACATTTCGATTATTCGTAACGTTATTCACATTATTAGTCACATGCCTTTCAAGTTCCGTCATATCTTTTTCATATCTGGCTCTTGCATTAACAGTAAGAATGTCAAGATTATTGTCAATACTATCTAAGTAAGCATCAATTTTCTGACATAGATCATATGATCTGTCTCCTGGTCGATGCGGTCTCAATCTAGTGCCATCTGCTGCAGTAAACCAGTCTTCATCATCAGCAGTCCCGTTAGCGTGGGCAGTACCATTCACATCAATCTTATTGCTCAGGATCTTCTTTGTCTGTTCTTCATTATAGATAACAGTATCTTTAGGAAGATTCATCATTGTTGGTGTATCTGTAACAATAGTCTTGCCATCCGGCAGTACTGTCATTTCTGTCTGGCCGTATTCAGACACCAGTGCATTCTTTTCAGCTTTAGGAAGCCCGATCGTACCATTTGCAAATGCTTTACCATATTTCGCATTGTAGGTCGCACTCTCGATCTGCATGTTACCGAGCACTGTACCAGACGCAAATGCAGGGATATCACCATTTACTTTTATATTGATGGTAATGGTACATTCAACTTCTTTACCGTCTATTTCATCAAGACCATCTGAAATACTTGCTACCTGTTTTGCCGCATCCTCAATGACATCTCGAAATTCTTCAAACCTTCCGATGATCCCATCACCACCGGATTCACCTAACTCTTCTTCGGTCGTGTCTCCCAGATCAATGATAGAACCGATAAGGTTTCCATCTTCTTCGCCACCGCCAGAACCTTTCCCGCCTTCTGAATCCGCACTGCCAATAGCAGCGGTAACATCATTAACAGCGGTTTCCAGCGCACCAAATTCACCGATGACAGTTCCATCACCTTCTGCATCTGGTTCTCCAATGATTTCACCAGCAGTTTCTCCCATCTGTGTAATTGCATCAGTGAGTGAACCACCACCGCCGCCTTCACCTTCGGAATCTCCGCCGCCCGATTTACCAGAAGAACCGCTTTTGGATCCACCACTGGAGCCGCCTGATCCTTCACCACCGGATGAACTTTCGCTGTCTCCTCCGCCACCACCACCGATAGCAGCAGTAACTTCATCAACAGCTGTCTTAAGATTCGTGAACTGCGCAATGATACCATCCTCTAATGAAATCTCATTTAATGCCTGAATAGCAGATGCAATGCCACCTACAGCACCTTCTTCTGCACCCTCCATACCTGCACCTAATGTAGTTGATACAAGTAAGAGCTGGTTGTATAATAGCTGAAATGCGGTAGTGAGATTATTAACAGGGGTAGCATCTAATGTGATGATCGTATCGCTTATGGAATCAAGGTTCTCTTTTACTTCAAGGATCTTTTCTTTCAGCAGCATATAACATGCCATTTCAGTAGTCGTTGCAATCGCTGTAGTAGCCTGTGCTGTTTGGGTTGCTGTGATCTTTTCGTTGATGGCCGTAATAACTTCATCAATCTTTTGCTGTAAAGTATCAAATGCTGTCTGTTCCGTTGTTATGATAGTACTTGTCTCAGAAAGATTGGCATTTAAGTCAGCAACATTGGAAGTCACATTGCTGGTAGTAGTTGCTGTTTCACCAAGAGAACTGTTTACATTCCCTACATTCTGGTTAGAAGTATCCAGCTTACCGTTCATCTCATCCAGCTTACCATTGGAATCTTCCAGCATGGCAGGAGCAGTACCGTTATATCCAGATAATTCCTGTAAGGCCGACAATACTTCATCGTTGCCGGAATTTAACTGCATTACAACATCCATGTATGCATTTTTTAGTTTCTGGAATTCTTCCTCTGAGCCATTTAGAAGGGCTTCTTCATCAATGCCTAACTGTTTAAGTTTCGCTGAGAGTTCAGCTTTTTCTACGATCTCGGTAAGTTCTTCATACTTTGATTTTGACTTTTCAAGACCTTCAATCAGGGATTCATAGTATTTCTCTGTCTGTTCCCTCTGTTTTTGTAGAGCCTCTATCTGTCTGTCAATCGACTCGATCTGGGCGTCGATGGCTTTGATCTGTTCATCATAGAATTTCTCAACTTTTTCGATTTCTTTATCGTAATATTCGTTGATCTTCTCTATCTGCTCATCCAGCAAGTCGATCTGTTCATTGATGGCTTCTTTTTTCTCGTTAAGAAGGTCAATTTCTTTCTCGATAAGGTCAATCTGTTTCTGTTTATTGGCAATCTCGATTTCGAGTTTGGCATCATCAACCTTGTCTTTCTGATCACGGATATTTTTGCTGTCCGTTACGTAGTGCATTCCCATCCCTTCGGAATATTGAAGGATTGTCCGTTGATGCTGCAATCTCTCCAACTCATACATAGCTTTTTGCAAGTCTATCTGACGCCGTTTTTCAGCATTTGCATCCTGCATTGCCTTGATCTCATCATTGATACTCTTGATGACTTTCTCTTTTTGCTTTATCTGCTTATCAATGCTCTTAATAGCCAATTCAAGCTGTTTTTGCTGCTGTTCAATGACTTCGATCCTGGCATCCCGTTCTTCCTCTAATGCTTCTACTGCGGCATCACGGGCATCTTCTAATGCTTTCTTTTGTGCTTCTAAAGCAGATTTCTGTTCATTCAGTGCATCAATCTGTGCATCAATGGATTCCAGTGCGGCTTCCTTCTGGCTTCTGATTGTTGATATCTGGTCGTCGATTCTGCCTGTAATGCCTGAAATGACACTGTTGAGATTGTTTAATTCCTCCTCTAACCCCTCTTTGTAGGACTTACCAGCATCTTTACCTGCAGATTTAGCACCGCTTCCAATAGGAGAGAAATCGACTTTTACATCATCCAAGTTTAAGTTATTTACTACATTAGCAGAAAAATCTCTGATTGCACGATTTAATTCTGAAACAGCACGGGAATCTCCACTTGCGTGTGCAGAATCTCTTTGAGTGATCAGATTCATCAGTGTATTAAGCTGCTCCAAGTAAGCTATGCCAACATTAGCTGCATTTGCTAGGTTAATAATATTTTGACAGTCAGCAGAAGTTGTGATCGTTGTCTGATTAATCAGTGCCTTCTTTAATTGTAGTAATGCGAGTGCTTCACCTGCAT